>Ga0194132_10001885_pt1 | contig 41193 bp, 40 predicted proteins | sample TA2KigOf80mmetaG_FD_148612 | JGI IMG/M metagenome (GOLD analysis project Ga0194132, IMG submission 148612) | Freshwater microbial communities from Lake Tanganyika, Tanzania - TA2015054 Kigoma Offshore 80m | ecosystem: Environmental > Aquatic > Freshwater > Lake | place: Tanzania: Lake...
GCCGCGGGAGCCGGGAGCGTGATCCACCCGGCGGTGCCGTACCTCCTCGGCGCGCTGCTCGTCGCGCTCGGCCCCGTGCCGCTGCGCCGAGCGGTGGCCGTGACCGCGCCGCTCGTCGCGCTCGCGCTCGTGTGGACCGCGCCCGACGGCGCCTCGGTCGCGGTGCGGCTGTTCGGCCTGACGCTCGTGCCGCTGCGCATCGACGCGCTCGCCCGCGCGTTCGCGATCGTGTTCACGCTCATCGGCGTGCTCGGCGGCATCTACGCCGCGCACGTCCCCGGCCGCCGGTTTCACGTCGCCGCGCTCGTGGCCGGCGCCGCCGGGGTGGGGATCGTCCTCGCGGGCGACTGGGCCACGTTCTACGTCGCGTGGGAGGTGCTCGCGGTCGCGTCGTTCGTGCTCGTCATCGACGGCGGCACGCCGGCGGCCGGCGCCGCCGCGATCCGCTACCTGCTGATGCACCTGCTCGGCGGCTCCCTGCTGCTCGGCGGCCTCGCGTGGATCCGCGTCGCCGGCGGCTCGCCGGCGGTGGGCGCGCTCGAGCCCGGAGGCGCCGGCACGCTCGTGCTCCTCGGCTTCGCCGTCAACGCCGCGATCCCGCCGCTGCACGCCTGGCTCACCGACGCCTATCCGGAGAGCTCGCCGGCCGCGGGCGTGCTGCTCTCCGCGTTCGCGACGAAGGCGGCCGTCTACGCGCTGGCGCGCGTGTTCCCGGGGACGGAGCTCCTCGTCTGGGCGGGGTGTGTCATGGCCGTCTGGGGCGTCGTCTTCGCGATCCTCGAAGACGACATGCGCAAGCTCCTCGGCTATCACATCGTGAGCCAGGTGGGCTACATGGTCGCCGGCGTGGGCCTCGGGACGCCGCTCGCGCTCAGCGGCGTGGTGGCGCACGCCTTCTGTCACATCCTCTACAAGGGCCTCCTGTTCATGGCGACGGGGAGCATCGTGCACGCGACGGGACGCCGCCGCCTCAGCGGGCTCGGCGGGCTCGCGCGCCCGTTGCCCGCGGTGGCGGCGCTGTACATGGTGGGCGCCCTCTCCATCTCGGGCGCGCCGCTCCTCAACGGCTTCGTGAGCAAGGCGATGATCGTCTCGGCGGCGGACGCGGCCGCGGCGCCGGCCGTCGCCTGGCTGCTCACGGTCGCCTCGGTCGGCACGTTCCTCAGCGTCGGCCTCAAGCTTCCCGCGCTGGTGTTCGGCGGGCCGTCGCGGACCGGCGTCGCGTCGCCGGTGCCGGCCGGGATGACGGCGGCGATGGCGCTCGCCGCGGCGCTGTGCGTGCTGCTCGGCGTGGCGCCGGGCCTGCTCTATCGGCTGCTGCCGTTCGACGTCGGGTACGTGCCGTACACCGGCGCGCACGTCATCGAGACGCTCGAGCTCCTCGCCGGGACCACGCTCGCGTTCGTCCTCGCGCGCGGCGCGCTCGCGCGGAAGGCGACGATCACGCTCGACATGGACCGCGTGTATCGCGCGGCCGGGCGGGCGGTGGTGCGCGTGGGGCGGGGGATCGAGAGGGGCGCGGTCGCGCTCGAGGCCGGCGTCTTCGCGATCGTCGACGCCGGCGTCCCCAGCCGCCGCGCGCTCGCGAGCCCCGTCGGCTACGCCGTGCTCGTCGCGCTGGGCGCGCTCGGCGGCTTCCTCGTCCTCGTCCGGTAGGCCGGGCTCAGCGCCCCGATCGGCTCACCAGCTCCAGCACGCGGTCGGCCGCGCTCTCGACGGCCGCGTCGACGACCGGCGCTTCGTCCGCCTCGAAGGTGGTGAGCACGTGGTCGGGGACGTCGCCCCGGTGCGCGGGGCGGCCGATGCCGATCTTCACGCGCTTGATCTCGTCGGTGCCCAGCGCGTCGATGACGGACTTCACGCCGTTGTGGCCGCCCGCGCTGCCCTTGAGCCGCGTGCGCACCTTGCCGAGCTCCATGTCGATGTCGTCGTAGACCAGGACGAGCTCGATCGGCTCGGCGCCGAGCCGCGCGAGCGCCCGCCGCACGGACGGGCCCGTCACGTTCATGAACGACAGGGGCTTGACCAGGTGGACGGTGTCCCCGCGCCAGCGGATCTGCGCGACGAGGGTGTCGGAGGCGCGCCGGAACGTGCCGCGCAGGCGCGCGGCGAGGTGATCGACCACGCGCTGGCCCACGTTGTGGCGGGTGTCCTGGTACTCCGGGCCCGGATTGCCGAGCCCCACCACCACGTGGGCCACGCGCGCGGCCCCCGGGCTACTTCTTGCCGGCCTTCTTGTCGTCGGCCGCGTCGTCCTTCGGCTTCCGCTCGGTGAGCACTTCGGGCTCCGCGCTCGCCGTCGGCGCCGCGCTGGTCACGGCCGCGGGCGCCGCTTCCTCTTCCGCCATCGGCGGCGAGACGGTCGCGATGGCCTGGCCCTTGTCGTTCAGGATGCGCACGCCCTCGGGCGGCGTGATGTCGCCGACCGTGAGCACGTCGCCGATGGCGAGGCTCGTCACGTCGACGTCGATGCGCGCGGGGATGTTCGTCGGCAGACACGAGATCTCGAGCTCGTGGAGCACGAGGTTCAGGATGCCCTTCGTGTCCTTCACGCCGACGGCCTCGCCCACGGGATGCACGGCGACGTGGACGTTGATCGCCCGGTCCGCCGAGACTTCCTGGAGGTCGACGTGCAGCAGGTGCTCCGAGACCGGGTCGAACTGCATGTCGCGGATGATCGCCAACGTGGCGGCGCGGCCGTTGCCCTCGAACGTGAGGTTCAAGAGCTGCGTGCTGCCCTCGTGCCCCTGGAGCATCTTGAGCACGGTCTTCGGATCCACCGAGATCGATTGCGGCGCGGCGCCGCCGTACAGCACGGCGGGGACGCGCCCCTCACGCCGCAGGCGCTTGGCCGCCTGCTTACCTTTGCCGTCCCGCGGCATGACCGTCAGTTCCTGCATCTGCATGGCTTGCTCGCTCCTTTGCCCTGGTCGTTACGCGAACAACGTCGAGACCGACTCCTCGTCGTGAATCCGGCGGATCGCCTCGCCCAGCAGCGGCGCCACCGTGAGCACCGTCATGGTCGGCAGCACCTTGTCGGGGGCGAGGGGGATCGAGTTCGTGAGCACGATCTCTTCCAGCGGCGCCGTCCGCAGGCGGTCCACCGCGGGCCCCGAGAGGACCGCGTGCACGCCGCCGGCGATGATGCGCCGCGCGCCCTCGCGCTCGAGCGCCCCCACCGCCTGCACGAGCGTGCCGGCCGTGTCGATCATGTCGTCGATCACGATCGCGTCCTTGTCGCGCACGTCGCCGATGAGGTGCATGACGACGGCGACGTTCGGCCCGTCACGGCGCTTGTCGATGATGGCGAGCCCCGCGTTGAGGCGCTTGGCGATCGCGCGCGCGCGCTCCACGCCGCCCGCGTCCGGCGCGACCACGACCGGATCACGCAAGGTCTTCTTGCTCAGGTAGTCGACGATGACCGGCGGGCCCGCGAAGAGATGGTCCACCGGCACGTTGAAGAACCCCTGGATCTGCCCCGCGTGCAGGTCGAGCGCGAGCACGCGATCGACGCCTGCCGCCGCGAGGAGATCGGCCACCAGCTTGGCCGTGATCGGCACGCGCGGCTGGACCTTCCGGTCCTGGCGCGCGTAGCCGTAGTACGGCAGCACCGCGGTGATCCGTCCCGCCGACGCGCGCTTGAACGCGTCGACCATGATGAGCAGCTCCATGAGGTTGTCGTTCACGGGCGGACACGTCGGTTGCACGATGAAGATGTCCGAGCCGCGCACGTTCTCGTTGATCTGGACGAAGACCTCGCCGTCGGAGAACCGCGTCACGTCGGCGTCGCCGACCGGCAGCTTGAGATACTGCGCGATCTCGGCCGTGAGGCCGCGGTGCGCGGTGCCGGAGAAGAGCTTCAGCTCCTTCGTCATCATGGGCCCCGTCCTTCGATCGAGCGTCCGCACATGGTTGGGGCGGGAGGATTCGAACCTCCGAATACGGGATCCAAAGTCCCGCGCCTTGCCGCTTGGCCACGCCCCAGTGTCATGAACACGGGGGCCCCGCAACTCAGGACCCCCGAACCCCCCGGATCCGTACCGCCGGGCCGCTCAGCGTTCGAACCGCCCAGCAGCGCCAGGACCCCCGCACGAGCCGGGCCCGGATCTGCCGCGCCTGTTCGAACGACCGCGCGACCCCGAACATCGTCGGACCGCTGCCCGACATCAACACGCCCAACGCCCCCGCCGCCATCAGCGCGGCTCGCATCCGCGTCAGGTCAGGATGCGCCCCGGCCGCCGCGGCCTCCAAGCCATTGTAAAGGCTTGCGGCCACCTCGCCGGGCTTCCTCGTGCGCAGCGCCGCCGCCATCCGCCGCGCCTCCGCCCCGCTCGAGTACATCGCCGGCGTGACCCGGCCGTACACCGCCGCGGTGCTCAGGGGCGTGCCGGGGCTCACCAGCACCAGCGCCAGCGGCATGCCCGCCAGCGGCGTCAGCTGCTCGCCCCGGCCGGTGCCGAGCGCCACCCCGCCCCTGAGGAAGAACGGTACGTCCATCCCCAGCGTCACCGCCACTTCAGCGAGGCGGGCCAGCGGCCACCTGAGTCCCCACAGCCGGTTCAGGCCCAGCAGCACCGCCGCCGCATCCGACGAGCCGCCCCCGAGCCCCGCGGCGACCGGGACCCGCTTCTCGAGGTGCACCCGCACGCCGCGCTCCACCTTGGTCGCCTCGCGCAGCGCCACGGCCGCCCGCAGCGCGAGGTTGCCGCCGTCGGCGGGGACGTCCGCCGACGAGGTCGTCAGCGCGAGCTCGTCGGCGTCCTCCAGCACGAGCCGGTCCATCAAGTCCACGGTTTGCAGGACCGTGGCGAGCTCGTGATACCCGTCAGGACGCTTCCCGAGGACCTCGAGCGCGAGGTTGACCTTGGCGGCCGCCGTGAGGCTCACGCGACGACGACGGCCCACCCGGGTCGACAAGGCAGGGCAGGCTAGCACGCCCTCCGCGCGACCGTCAACGGATCGCTCGTATTTTCGCGGATTTGGGAGGCGTGAAGACGAACCGCTCCGGCTCGATTCCCGCGCCGAGCAGGGGGTTGTCGTAGCGCACCGTGGTCTTCACGAAGCCGAGCGCCGCGGTGGCCTCGAAGCCCGTCAGCGCGGCGGCCGGATCGCGGCGGAAGACGATCCTCGCGTCCCCGCGGCCGCCGGAGATCTCGAGCTGGCGCACGACACCGGTCTCGAGGTCCATCCACACGCGCTGGGTGTTGACCGCGCCGACCAGGCTCACCGACGGGCCGTCGGCGTCGTCGGCCATCAGCGTGACCTCGCGCAGGTCCTTCGGCGGCGCGGGGCGTCCGGAAAGCACGCCGACCAGGTCCTCGGGCTCGAAAGGCAGCCCCAGCAGCCGCGCGGCGGCGTCCGCGGTGGCCGGGCCGACCGTCGCTTCGTCGTTCACCGCGTCGTAGGCGGTCAGGCGGCCGTCGTGAATCGTGGCGACGAGCAGCGGGCTGCCGAGCGGGGACAGCGCCTCGAAGCGCACCGACGCGGGGGCCTTCGCCAGCACGACGCTGCGCATGCGGTAGCGCTCGGTGCCGCGCTGCGCGGAGACGTCCGCGAGCGTACGGAGGTCGGTGAAGTCGCGCGCCCGCTGCGTGAGCAGCGCCACCGCGCGCCGCTCGGGTGGGGGAATCGCGGCCCGCGGCGGCGGCGGCGCGATGGCGCAGCCGGCGGCGAGGAGCGCGACGAGGAGCAGGACGCTACTGCGATGCCTTGGAGCGGTCACTCTTCCCCCGGGTCCGGCGCTGTTGCAGGTCCTCCAGCTTCTTCTTCACGCCGTCGGCCGAGGGATCGAGCTTGAGCGCCTTCTCCCAGGCGGCGATCGCCTCGGAGTCCAGCCCGTTCTTCACGTAGGCGTCGCCGAGATGCTCGAGGATGACCGGGTCTTCCTTCGTGCGCTCCACGGCGCGCTTCAGCTCGCGGAGCGCTTCGGGATACTTGCCCTGCTGGTAGTACGCCCAGCCGAGGCTGTCGATGAAGTAGCCGTTCTCGGGCTCGAGCTCGAGCGCGCGCGCGATGAGCTTCACGGCTTCGTCCAGGTTCTGGCCGCGCTCGGCGTACATGTAGCCGACGTAGTTGTGGGCCTCCGCGTGGTTCGGATCGAGCGCGATGACGCGGCGGAACGCGCGCACGGCGTCGTCGAACTTGCCCTGCTTCTCGCGGACGACGCCGAGCTGGAAGTGCAGCTCCTTGTGCTTGTCGTCGAGGATCAGCCCTTCCTGGATCGTCTCGACCGCGCGGTCGTACTCCTTCGCCCGGAAGTACGCGCTGCCGAGGTAGAGGAAGAGCTCCGGCTTCTTGGGCTCGAGGTTCACGGCCTCGCGCAGCACCGCGATCGCCTGGTCGTAGCGCTTGGCGCGGCCGTGGAGGAAGCCGAGCTGCACCCGCGCGTCGACCGAGCGGGGATCGACCCGCAGGATGCGCTCGAGCTCGCCGCGCGCCTCGTCGTCGCGCCCGCCGTCCATGTACGTCGTCGCGAGGAAGTACCGCGCGCGCATGTTGCCCGGCTCGAGCGTGATGACCCGGCGGAACGCCTCGATCGCGCGCTCCCACTGCTTCTGCTCGTAGTACACCGCGCCGAGCTTCATCCAGAGGCGCGGGTCGCGCGGCGCGGCCTCGGCGAGGCTCTCGATCTCCGTGCGCGCCTCGTCGTAGCGGCCGAGGCGGATCAGGAGGTCGCCCAGGCGCTCGATGAACGCGGGGTTCTCCGGATTGGCGCGCGCGGCCCGCCGGTAGACCTCCACCGCCTTCTCGGGGTTGCGCCGCGACTCGTGCACGTAGCCGAGGGCGGTCCACGCGCCGTCGTGGTCGGTGTCGAGCTCGACCGCGCTCGAGAGGCGCGTGACGGCCTCGTCCCACGCTTCGGCCTCGATGGCGAGACGCCCGAGCAGGAACTGCGCCTGCGCGGACCGCGGGAACTTCTCCGCGAGCCGGAGCAGGACGGCGCGCGCGCGGTCGAACTGCTTCTGCTCGACCTGGTAGCGCGCGAGCGTGAGGTACGCCTCCTCGGCGCCGGGGTTGATCGCGATCACCTTCTCGAGCTCGGCTTCCGCCTCCGTCCACTTCTTCTGCGCGCGGAGGAGCTCGGCGAGCGCCAGATGCGGCGCGGACGAGCCCGGCGCGAGCTCCACGGCCTTGCGCGCGGCCTGCGTCGCTTCGTCGGGCGCGTCGGTACGCGCGAGCCACTGCGCGAGCTGCATCCACAGCATCGCGGACTCGGGGTCCCGCTCGAGCGCCTCGCGGAGCGGCGCGATCGCTTCCTTGAAGCGGCCGCCCTGCGCGAGGATCTGCGCGACCGTGTAGTGGTAGTAGGCCTGACTGCGCGCGTCGGTCGCCACGGCGACGCGCGTGGGCCCCTCCTGGGACGACGCGCGCGAGCCCGCGGTGGACGCGGCGCAGCCCGCGAGCAGGGGCAGGGCGAGCAGGAGGACGATCTTCACACGGCACCTCGCGAGCCGGCACGCGGCGGCGTCGACGGTTGACGGGATCTGGGGAACCGCCGGGCCGTGGTCATGAGGCGTCGCGCGGTGTCGGCCACCTCGGGATCGGCGATCGCGGCCACCGCGCCGTCGATGTCGGCGCGATCGGCCGCCGTGAGCGGCACGGGACGCGGCGCCGGCGCCGCGTCGGCCGCGCGCTCCGTCCCGAGCGCCGCCAGCCCCAGCTTCAGCGTCTGGACCTCGGGGAACCGCGCGCGGATCATGCTCGCCAGGTCCGCCTCGCGCAGCGTGAGCTCGTGCAGCCAGGGGGAGTTGTCGACGACGACGCGGAGCGTGCCGTTGACGAGGCCGTCGGGGCGCGTGCGGCGGGCGAGGTCGCGGCCGACCACGGAGGCCCAGGCCCGGCGGATCCGGAACTCGGTCAGACGGTCGCCCATCTGGGGCAGCGCGCTCGACAACAGCTCACCGACGGCGCGCGGCGCGGGCCTGCTCATGGATCGCTACTATACTCCCGGCTCGGGAGCGGTCGCCACCCGGGCAAATTGACTCGCTTGGGACCGGCCCTTATATTTCCCGGTGTTATGCCAAAACCCCGTCGAGGCGACGCCACGCGTGTCTCGATCGACGACCTGGCGTTCGGCGGGGAGGGCGTCGGTCGGATCAACGGCTACGTGATCTTCGTGCGGGGCGGCCTGCCCGGCGACGAGCTCACGGTGCGGCTGACCGAGGCCCGCGCCCGGTACGGCCGCGGGGTCATCGAGCGCGTCGAGGTGCCGTCGCCGCAGCGGGTGGCCGCGCCGTGCGCCTACTTCGGGCGCTGCGGCGGCTGCCGGCTCCAGCATCTCGACTACGCGGCGCAGCTCGCCTTCAAGGAGAAGCAGGTCCGCGACTGTCTCGAGCGGCTCGGCGGGCTGCCGCCGTTCGAGCTCCGTCCGATCCTTCCCGCGCCCGCCGTCTATGGGTATCGCAACAAGATGGAGTTCACGGTGGCGCCGTCGCCCGCCGGGCCCGCGCTCGGCCTGCACGAGGCGGAGCGCTACGACGCCGTCATCGACATCGACCGGTGCCTGCTGCAGTCCGACACGATGAACGCGCTGCTCGCGGCGACGCGCGAGGCGGTGCGCGCGCGCGGCATCGCCGCCTACGAGCCGTCGGCGACGGGCGAGCCGCGTGGCCTGCTGCGCTTCGTCACGCTCCGCGAAGGGTTCCGCACCGGGCAGGCGATGGTGAACTTCGTGGCGAGCGCGCCCGACGTCGAAGCGCTCGGCCCCGTCGCCGAGCAGGTGCGCGCCCGCGTCCCCGCCACCGCGAGCGCGGTGCTGAACGTCAACGACAAGAAGGCCAGCGTCGCCGTCGGGACCGAGGAGCACCTGCTGCTCGGGCGCGACACGATCACGGAGACGCTCGACGGCGTCGACTTCCAGATCTCGGCGAACTCCTTCTTCCAGACCAACACCGTCCAGGCGGAGCGCCTGTTCGGCCTCGTGGGCGACGCGTGCGCGCTGACCGGCACGGAGACCGTCATCGACCTCTATGCCGGCACCGGCGCGATCAGCCTGCTCCTCGCGCGCCGGAGCCGCCACGTGTACGGCGTCGAGCTCGTCGCCCCCGCCGTCGCGGACGCCACGCGCAACGCGCGCGCGAACGGCATCGACAACTGCACGTTCCTGGCGGGCGAGGTCCGCGACGTGCTGCCGGAGCTCGTGCGCCAGGGCGTCGTCGCGGACGTCGTGGTCGCCGATCCGCCGCGCGCGGGCTTCCATCCGAAGGCGCTCGCGACGCTGGCCGCGATGGCCCCCGCGCGCATCGTCTACGTCTCGTGCAATCCCGCGACGCTCGCGCGGGACGCCGGCGACCTCGTCCGCCGGGGCTACGCGCTCGAGTGGGTGCAGCCCGTCGACATGTTCCCGCAGACGCCCCACATCGAAGCCGTCGCACGCCTGCGGCGCGCATGAAGGTCTACCTCGCGCGGCGCGTGCTCCAATCGCTGCTCGTCCTGCTCGGCGTCTCCTTCGTCGTCTTCGGCATCCTGTTCCTGACCGGCGACCCGGCGCTCGTGCTGATGCCGCCCGACGCGACGCTCGAGGACATCGAGACGTTCCGGCGGGTGAACGGCTTCGACAGGCCGTTCTTCGTCCAGTACGGCCGCTTCCTCTACGGCGCGCTCCGCGGCGACTTCGGGCAGTCCATCCGCCACGGTGAGCCCGCCTTCGACCTCGTGATGGAGCGGATGCCGGCGACGTTCGAGCTGTCCGGCGCCGCGCTGCTCATCGCGCTGTGTCTGGCCATCCCGGCGGGCATCCTCTCCGCCGTGCGGCGCAACACGATCGTCGACTACATCTCCACGGTCGTCGCCCTCCTCGGCCAGTCCATGCCGACGTTCTGGCTCGGCATCATGCTGATCCTGCTGTTCTCGGTGCAGTGGAACTTCCTGCCGTCGTCGGGACGCGGCGAATGGCAGCACATGGTGCTGCCCGCGGTGACCCTCGGGCTCTTCACGACCGCGCGCATCACGCGGCTCACGCGCTCCGGCATGCTCGAGGTCCTGAACCAGGACTACATCCGCACCGCGCGGGCGAAGGGCGTCGCGAACCCGCCGGTGGTGTGGAAGCACGCGCTCAAGAACGCGGCGATCCCCATCGTCACCATCGTCGGCATCGAGCTCGGCACGCTGCTGGGCGGCTCGGTGATCACCGAGACGATCTTCGCGTGGCCCGGCGTGGGACGGCTCTCGGTGCAGGCGATCTACAACCGCGACTACCCCGTGGTGCAGGCCGCGGTGTTCACGCTCTCCGCCACGTTCGTGCTGGTGAACCTCTTCGTCGACCTGCTCTACACGTACCTCGACCCGCGGATCCGCCTGCGGTGAGCGCGGTCGTCCCCGCCGTCGCCGCGACCGACCTCGCGCCGCTGCGCCCCCAGTGGCTCGTCTTCCTCGCACGCCTCACCCGGCGCCGGACCGCGCTCTTCGGGCTGGTGGTGATGGCGATCGTCATCCTGACCTCGCTCGCGGCGCCGTGGATCTCCCCCTTCGACCCGATCGAGCAGGACGTCACCCAGCGGCTCAAGGCGCCGGGCGAGCGCGATCCCGCGGGACGCCTGCATCCGCTCGGCACCGACCACCTCGGGCGCGATCTGCTCGCGCGCGTGATCTACGGCGCGCAGCCCGCGCTCCTCGTCGGGTTCGCGGCGGTGGTGATCTCCGGCGTGCTCGGCATGGCCGCGGGGCTGCTCGGCGGCTACTTCGGGGGCTGGATCGACGACGTGCTCATGCGCCTGGCCGACATCCAGCTCGCCTTCCCGTTCATCCTGCTCGCGATCGCGGTCATCGGCGTGCTGGGCGCGAGCCTGCAGACGATCATCATCGTGATCGGCGTGTCGAGCTGGGTCGTGTACGCGCGCGTCGTGCGCGCCGCGGTGTTCTCGCTGCGCGAGCGCGAGTTCGTGCAGGCCGCGCAGGCCCTCGGCAGCCGCGACGTCCGCGTGGTGCTGCGGCACATCCTGCCGAACGCGCTGACGCCGTGGCTGGTGGTGGCGACGCTCGACATGGCGCGCGTCATCGTCATCGAGTCCGCGCTGTCGTTCCTCGGGCTCGGGGTGCAGCCGCCGACGCCGACCTGGGGCGGGATGCTCGCGGACGGCCGGGTCTACATCTCGACGGCGTGGTGGCTGGCCACCTTCCCGGGCCTCGCGATCCTCGTCACCGTGCTCGGGATCAACCTGTTCGGTGACGGGCTGCGGGACACCCTCGATCCGCGACTGAAGGTGTAGGGCGCCGCCACCACCACCCGGCGGCCGCGAGCGCGCCCGCCGTGTCGATCAGCACGTCGCCGACGCTGCCCACGCGCGAGGGGTGCCACGCCTGCACGCTCTCGTCGATCGCCGCGCACGCGGTCGCCATCGCCCACGCGGAGACCGCGGCCGACCGCGGCGCGATTCCGCGGCCCACCACGAGCGCCCGGCCCCACAGCCACGCGAGGAGGGCGTACTCGACGAAGTGCGCGGCCTTGCGGAGCAGGACGTGCAGGGTGGCGAGCTGCTCCGGGGAGGCGCCGGGAAGCAGCGCCCGCAGCATCGGGAGGATGAGCCGGCTCGTCTGCTCGGCGCTGCCGGCGTCCGAGGCCAGCCACAAGATGACGGCCGTCCAGGCCACCGGGGGACCCCACAGGTCGAGGCGCATTCTTACGCCACTATACAGGTGACGTGATAGATTGCCGGCGATGCTCGGCGAGATCCTCGACGACATTCTGGTGTCGCGCTCGACCGGCTCCTGCGTTGCCGCCACCCGCCACTTCCCCGCGCGCGCCGCCGTCGTCGCCCCGTTTCCCGACTCGCTCGATCCCCGGCTGGTCGACGCGCTCCGCGCGCGCGGCATCACCGAGCTGTATGCGCACCAGGCACGGGCCTGGGAGCACGTCGAGCAGGGCGAGAACGTCGTCGTGGTCACCCCGACGGCCTCGGGCAAGACGCTCTGCTACAACCTGCCGGTCCTGCAGGCGCTGCTCCATTCGCCCGACGCGCGCGTCCTCTATCTGTTCCCCACGAAGGCGCTCGCGCAGGACCAGCTCGCGGAGCTCGAGCAGCTCGCCAAGCACCTGCCCGAGATGCGGATGTTCACCTACGACGGCGATACGCCGCAGGACGCCCGGCGCGCCGTGCGCGCGCGGGCCAACCTCGTGCTCACGAACCCGGACATGCTGCACTCCGGGATCCTGCCGCACCACACGAAGTGGGCCACGCTCTTCCAGAACCTGACGTACGTCGTCATCGACGAGCTGCATGCCTACCGCGGCGTGTTCGGCAGCCACGTGTCCAACGTGGTGCGGCGCCTTCGGCGCGTCTGCCGGCACTACGGCGCCGACCCGCGGTTCATCATGGCGTCCGCCACGATCGCGAACCCGCGCGAGCACGCCGAGCACATCACCGGCGCGCCGGTGCGCGAGGTCGCGGAGAGCGGCGCGCCCACGGGCGACAAGCTCTTCCTCTGCTACAACCCGCCGGTCGTGAACCCGGAGCTGGGCATTCGCGCGCCGTACCTCGGCGAAGCGGCGCACCTCGCGCTCCGCTTTCTCCGCGAGCGCATTCCCACCATCGTGTTCGCGCAGAGCCGGCTCTCGACCGAGGTGCTGCTCACGGCGATCAAGAGCGGCGTGGCCGACACGGTCGGCGACAGCGGCGTCGTGCGCGGCTATCGGGGTGGGTATCTGCCGACGCGGCGGCGCGCGGTGGAGCAGGGGCTGCGCGACGGCGACGTGCTGGGCGTCGTGTCGACCAACGCGCTCGAGCTCGGCGTGGACATCGGCCACCTCGACGTCGCGGTGCTCGCCGGGTATCCGGGGACGATCGCCTCGCTCTGGCAGCAGGCCGGGCGCGCGGGACGCCGCACCGAGGCCTCGGCGGCGATCCTCGTCGCCACGAGCGCGCCGCTCGACCAGTTCATGATGAGCCACCCCGACTATCTCTTCGGGGCGAGCCCCGAGCACGCGCGCGTCAATCCCGACAACCCGTTCATCCTCGTGAACCATCTCAAGTGCGCGACGTTCGAGCTGCCGTTCGTGGACGGCGAGGCGTTCGGCGCTCGCGAGGTGCGGCGCGAGCTGGCCGCGCTCGAGGACGCGGGCGTCCTGCATCGCGCGGGCACGCGCTGGCACTGGGCGAACGAGACGTACCCCGCCGACCACATCTCGCTGCGCACGGTGACGACGGACAACTTCCTCGTCATCGACACGACCGCGCGCGACGACAAGCAGACGAAGCGCCGGCAGATCATCGCGGAGGTCGACTGGGGCAGCGCGTTCGCCACGATCTACCCGAAGGCGATCTACCTCGTGGAGAGCGTGCCCTACGAGGTGCAGGAGCTCCGCTTCCGCGAGGACGAGGAGAAGGTCGCCTACGTCAAGCGCGTGAACGTGGACTACTTCACGGACGCGATCAGCGCCCAGGGCGTCTGGATCCTGCGCCGGCTCGACGAGCGCCCACGGGCGGCGTCGGTCGTGGAGCAGGGCGAGGTCCTCGTGGCGGAGAAGGTGGTCGGGTTCAAGAAGATCAAGATGGGCACCCTGGAGAACGTCGGCTCGGGCGAGGTCGAGCTGCCGCAGCAGGAGAAGCAGACGACCAGCGTGTGGATCACCCTGCCGCCCGACGCGCTGGGGCGCGTGAGCCCGTCACGCGAGGAGCTCATCGACGGGCTGCGCGGGGTCACGCACCTGCTCCACCACCTGGCGCCGATCTTCCTGCTGTGCGACTACCGCGACCTCGGTGCCTGGCTCGGCGACACCACGCCCGCCGAGGCCGGGAAAACGGTCGCCACCGGCGAGTCGACACGCCGGCGGCTGCTGGACGCGGAGACGTTCAACCCGACGATCTACCTCTACGACGCGCACGCCGGCGGCATCGGCCTCGCCGAGCGGCTCTTCGAAGTGCTGCCCGAGCTCGTCCAGCACGCGCGCGACACCTTGCGCGCGTGCCCCTGCGCCTGGGGCTGTCCGTCGTGCGTCGGCCCGGTGAACGAGGTCGGCCGGCGCGCGAAGGCGACGGCGGGCGCCATCCTCGACGTCCTCGCGTCCTGACCCGGCGTGCCAGCGCTCGACGACCTCCGCCGTGTCATCCGACGCATCGAAGGAGCCCGGCCGCCCCGCGCCGCGCCTGAGCCGGCCCACGTCGTGCTCGGCGGCGAGATCCTCGAGACCGAGGCGGGCGCCGTGCTCGCCGTCCACCACGACGTGCCGCTCGAGACGCCGTACGGGCCGGTGCCCGTCGGGGAGATCGCCGGCATCGCCCCGGCGACGCTCCGCGTTCTCACGCCCGCGCTCGAGACCGACGTCGATCCGCGCGGTCTCGTGTTCCTCGACACGGAGACGACCGGCCTGTCGGGGGGCACCGGGACGTACGCATTCCTGGTGGGCGTCGCGCGCATCGACGGCGCGCGGCTGCGCGTCACCCAGCTCTTCATGCGCGATCTCGACGAAGAGGCCGCGCTCGTCGCCGCGCTCACGCCGCTCGTGACCGGCGCCACGGGCATCGTGACCTACAACGGCGGCGGCTTCGACGTGCCGCTGCTCGAGACGCGCTTCATCCTGCAGCGGCGGCGGTGGCCGGCGGCGATCCCGCACATCGACCTCATGCGCGCCTCGCGCCGGGTGTGGGGCGGCGCGCTGGAGGATTGCCGCCTCAGCACGCTGGAGGCGCGCGTCCTGCGCGAGGCCCGCGCGCAGGACGTCCCGGGGTCGGCGATCCCCTCGCTGTACTTCGAGTTCCTCCGGCGCAGGCGCGCGGAGCCCCTGCGCGAGGTGCTCGCGCACAACCGCCACGACGTGCTCGCCCTCGTCGGGCTGCTCGGCTGGCTCGGGCGTGCCGTGGCGGGCGGGGCGCTGGCGCTGACCGCGGACGAACAGGCGGGGCTCGGACGGCTGTGGGAGCCCACCGACGTGGAGCGCGCGTGCGCGTATTACGACGCGGCGCTCGCCGCGGGGCTGGACGGGGAGGCCGCGCACGCGGTCCGCTTGCGCCTCGCGCGGTGGGAGAAGCGGCGCGCGCGGTGGGCCACGGCGTGCGCGTTGTGGGAAGCGGCGACGACGGCGCGCGCCTTCGACCCGCAGCCGTGGGAGGAGCTCGCGAAGTTCCACGAGCACCGCGTGCGCGATCTGGCGACCGCGCGCGACGTCGTCACCCGTGCCCTCGATCTCGCGGGGGCCGCCGGCGCGCCGGCACGGATCGTCGACGCGTTGAGCTACCGGCTCGCGCGGCTCACGCGCCGGCTGGCTACGTAACCGGCGTCAGCGCCGGCTTGCCCTCGAGGACCGCCAGACAGTTCTTCACGGCCAGCGTCGACATCGCGACGCGCGTGTCCAACGAGGCGCTCGCGATGTGCGGCGCCATCACGACGTTCGTCAGCCCCAGGAGGCCGGGGTGGACCTTCGGCTCCTCCTCGAACACGTCGAGGCCGGCGGCCGCGATCCACCGCTCGGTGAGCGCCCGCACGAGCGCGGCCTCGTCGACGATCGGCCCGCGCGCCGCGTTCACGAGCACGGCGCTCTTCTTCATGCTCCGGAGCGCGCGCTCGTCCACGAGGTGCTTCGTCTCCGCGGAGAAGAGCACGTGGAGGGTGACGAAGTCGGCGTCGCGGAGCAGCGTCTCCTTGTCGACGTAGGTCGCTCTCAGCTCGCGCTCGACCTCCGGCGCGCAGCGCACGACGTCGTGATAGAGCACGCGCATGTCGAAGCCGAGCGCACGGCGCGCCACCGCGCGGCCGATCCGGCCGAAGCCGAGCACGCCGAGGGTCTTGCCGTGCACGTCCTGGCCCCAGAGCAGGTCCCACTGCCACCGGGTCCACGTGCCGGCGCGGACGTAGGCGTCGGCCTCGACCACCCGGCGCGCCGCCGCCATCAGGAGGGCCCACGCGAAGTCCGCGGTGGTCTCGGTGAGGACGTCGGGCGTGTTCGTGACGACCACGCCGCGGCGCTTCGCGGCGGCGACGTCGATGTTGTTGTAGCCGACGGCCACGTTACAGACGACCTGGAGACCGGGCGTCGCGAGGACCTCGTCGTCGATCGTGTCGGTGATCTGGCAGATCAGCCCGTGCTTGCCGCGGAGCCGCGCCAGGAGCTCCGGGCGAGTCAGGGAATGCTCGTGCCCGTTCAGGTCCACGGTCACGTCCTTGGGGATGAGCGGCAGCGCCTCGTCGGATAAGCCTCTGGAAATCAAGATGTTCTTGGCCATCATGGCCTCCCGATATTTTTGCTTGCCGCCCCCGGAAAACGCGCCATACTAGCACTCGCTTTTGTTGAGTGCTAAGGCAGCACCATCACCGATACCAGCGGTGCATTCTGCCGGACGCCACAACGCAGGTCCATCACAGCCAACCCAGGAGGCGCAAGCAATGGCGCAGAAGATTCGTCCGCTGCACGACCGCATCCTCGTCGAACGGCTCGAGGAAGGCGAGGTCAAGAAGGGCGGCATCATCATCCCCGACACCGCCAAGGAGAAGCCCCAGGAGGGCAAGGTCATCGCCGCCGGCAACGGCAAGGTGACCGAGGACGGCAAGAAGATCCCGCTCGACGTCAAGGCGGGCGACCGCATCCTCTTCGGCAAGTACTCGGGGTCCGAGGTCAAGATCGAGGACAAGGAATACCTGATCCTTCGCGAGGAAGACGTTCTCGCCATCCTCGAGTAGCTCTCTCTCACCCACAGGAGGAATGTGAATCCATGGCGAAGCAGCTGAAGTTCGACGAGGACGCGCGGGCCGCCCTGCTCCGCGGCGTCAACATCCTGGCGGAGGCCGTGAAGGCCACGCTGGGTCCGAAGGGCCGGAACGTCGTCATCGACAAGAAGTTCGGCAGCCCGACGATCACCAAGGACGGCGTCACCGTCGCCAAGGAGATCGAGCTGAAGGACGCCTACGAGAACATGGGCGCGCAGATGCTGAAGGAGGTCGCGTCGAAGACCTCCGACCTCGCCGGTGACGGCACCACGACGGCGACGGTGCTCGCGCAGGCCATCTTCCGCGAGGGCCTGAAGAACGTGACGGCCGGCGCGAACCCGATGGGGCTGAAGCGCGGGATCGAGGCCGCGGTCGAGGCGGTCAGCGAGGAGCTGAAGAAGCTCTCGAAGTCGACGAAGGACAAGAAGGAGATCGCCCAGGTCGCGACGATCGCGTCGAACAACGACAAGACGATCGGCAACCTGATCGCCGAGGCGATGGAGAAGGTCGGCAAGGACGGCGTGATCACGGTCGAGGAGTCGAAGTCGGCCGACACCGTGCTGGACGTGGTCGAGGGCATGCAGTTCGACCGCGGCTACCTCTCGCCGTACTTCGTGACGGACGCCGAGCGCATGGAAGCCGTCATGGAAGACGCGATCATCCTCATCTACGAGAAGAAGCTCTCCGCGATGAAGGACATGCTCCCGCTGCTGGAGCAGGTCGCGCGCGCCGGGCGTCCCTTCCTGATCATCGCCGAGGACATCGAAGGCGAAGCGCTCGCCACCCTCGTGGTGAACAAGCTGCGCGGCACGCTCAACACCGTCGCGGTCAAGGCGCCGGGCTTCGGGGATCGCCGGAAGGCCATGCTCGAGGACATCGCGATCCTGACCGGCGGCAAGGCGATCACCGAGGACCTCGGCATCAAGCTCGAGAACATCAAGCTCGAGGACCTCGGCAAGGCGAAGAAGATCGTCGTCGACAAGGACAACACGACCATCGTCGAAGGCGGGGGCAAGTCGGCGGGGATCGAGGCCCGCATCAAGCAGATCCGGACGCAGATCGAGGACACGACCTCGGACTACGACCGCGAGAAGCTGCAGGAGCGGCTCGCCAAGCTGGCGGGCGGCGTCGCGGTGGTGAAGGTCGGCGCCGCGACCGAGACCGCGATGAAGGAGAAGAAGGCCCGCGTCGAGGACGCGCTCAACGCGACCCGGGCGGCCGTCGAAGAGGGCATCGTGCCGGGCGGCGGCGTGTCGCTGCTGCGGGCCGCGAAGGCCGTCGACAAGCTCAAGCTGGAGGGGGACGAGGCGGTCGGCGCCCGCATCGTGCGGCGGGCGCTCGAGGAGCCGATCCGCCGCATCGTCGAGAACGCGGGCCTCGAGGGCAGCGTGATCGTCGAGAAGGTGAAGGCGGAGACCGTCGCCACCCGTGGCTTCGACGCCGACACCATGGAGTTCGTGGACATGATCCAGGCGGGCATCATCGACCCGACCAAGGTCGAGCGTGTGGCCCTGCAGAACGCGGCGTCGATCGCCTCGCTGCTGCTGACCACCGAGGCCCTCATCACCGAGCTTCCGGAAGAGAAGCCGGCGGCGGCGCCCGCGATGCCGCACGGCGACATGTACTAGGCCCCCGGGGGGCCACGGCGGCCCGGGTCGCGCGAGCGGCCCGGGCCGTATCTATTTGTGGGCGTTGACCTTGCGCCCCAGTAATGCCGTTTGCTATCGTTAAGCGCTTCAAGAGGGGGTGAGTTCGCATTGCGACCGTATGAAATCCTCGTGATCCTCAACGCGGGCTTGAGTGACGACGACAGCGCCGCGCTGCTCACGCAGCTCGGAGAGACGGTGAAGGGCCTCGGCGTCGAGGTCACGACAGTCGAAAACTGGGGGAAGCGCCGCCTCGCGTACGACATCAACAAGCAGCGTGAAGGTACGTACGCGATCTTCGAAGTTTCCGCCGAGCCGGCGATGGTCAAGGAGTTCGAGCGCCAGCTCAAGCTCAACGAGACCGTGCTGCGCTTCCTGTCGACCCAGATCCCGATCCGCAAGAAGGTCCGCGGCAAGCCTCGAGATGCTTCTCCCGCCGGCGGCGACCAGCCTGTCGGGGACGCCCCGTCCACGGGTGACAAAGTGCTCGAGGAGGTCCGCTGATGGCCAGCCTCAACAAGGTGCTGCTGATCGGTAACCTGACGAAGCCCCCGGAGCTGCGGTACACGCCGAGCGGTTCCGCCGTCGCGGACATGCGCCTGGCCGTGAACCGCAACTACACGACGCAGTCGGGCGAGAAGCGTGAGGAGGTGTGCTTCCTCACGGTGATCGTGTGGGGCAAGCAGGCGGAGAGCTGCGGCGAGTATCTCGACAAGGGCAGTCAAATCTTCGTCGAGGGCCGCATCCAGACGCGCGACTGGGAAGGCAAGGACGGCCAGAAGCGCACCGCCACGGAAGTCGTCGCCGAGCGGGTCCAGTTCATGAGCCGCACCAAGGGCGCGGGCGGGTCCGCCCCGGCCGCGGTGGGCGCGAGCCAGCCGTTCCCGGACGAAGCCCCGGCGGGCGACGACGACGTCCCGTTCTAGTTCTGGTTCCAGGTAGATAGAGGAGGAAGCGCCATTCCGACGCCCCAGAAACCGATGAAGCGCCGGCGGTTCGGCCGCCGCAAGGTCTGCAAGTTCTGCGCGGACAAGGTCGAGCTCGTCGACTACAAGGACGTCCGCCGGCTGCGGAGCTTCGTGACCGAGCGCGGCAAGATCATCCCCCGGCGGATTTCGGGCAGCTGCGCGCGGCACCAGCGCCAGCTCACCCACGCCATCAAGCGCGCGCGCACGGTGGCGCTCCTGCCGTACGCCGCCACGGACTAGGACCAGCCATGAAAGTCATCCTGCTCGACGACGTCTCGAAGCTGGGGCGGCGCGGGGACGTGCGCGACGTCTCCGACGGCTACGCCCGCAACTTCCTCATCCCGAAGAAGCTCGCGCTCACGGCGAGCGCGGGGAACCTCGCGAACCTCGATCACATCAAGCGCCAGCAGGACGCCAAGGCGGGCCGCATCAAGAGCGACGCCGAAGCGCTGCGCGCGAAGATCGAGGCGCTCAGCTTCGAGGAGCGCCGCCAGGCCTCCGAGGAAGGCAAGCTGTTCGGCTCCGTGACCTCGCAGGACCTCGCGGACTTCCTCGACAAGAATGGCGTCAAGGTGGAGCGCCGCCGCATCGTGCTCGACGAGCCCATCAAGACGCTCGGCGAGACGACGGTCGGCGTCCGCATCCATCCCGAAGTCGTCGCGCAGCTCAAGGTCAGCGTCGTCCGCTCCGACTAGCCGCCGCCCGCGACCGGCGCAGCATCACGACCCCCGTGGCGTTCGCCGCGGGGGTCGTTGCTTTTCGCCGGGCGTCGCGTCCGCGCGGCGTCACCTTTCGTGGACGTCGGGTTCTGTCCACGCGTTGTCCACGCGCGATCCACTTCACCGGTCGAGTTGTTCACACGGTCATCCACAGGCCATCCACAAAAGTGCTCGCCGGCGCTTTTTTCGTTGACCACATCGGAGCCACGCTTACGATGTGCCGCGGATGAGCCCTCTCGAAGTTCCCGCGCGGATCCCGCCACACAATCTCGACGCCGAGCGGGCCGTGCTCGGCGCGATGCTGCTCGAAGGCCGTGAAGGCCTGCCGCGCGTCATCGAGATCCTGCGCCCGCACGACTTCTACACCGAAGCCCACCGCGCGATGTTCGAGACCATGCTGCGGCTCTTCGACCGCAGCGAGCCGGTGGACCTCATCACCCTCAGCGAGGAGCTCCGCCGGAGCGACCAGCTCGACTTCGTGGGCGGCCCCGCCGCGCTGGCGCTGCTCGTGGAGCAGGCGTCGATCGCCGCCCACCTCATGTCCTACGCGAGCATCGTGCGCGACATGGCGGTGCTCCGCGACCTCATCCAGACCTCCACCCAGATCATCACGCAGGCGTTCGACGCCAAGGAGGACGTGCAGACGGTCGTCGACGACGCCGAGCGCCGCATCTTCTCGCTCGCCGAGCGCCGGCTCGAAGGCAGCGCGGTCCCGGTCAACCGCATCCTCAAGAGCACCTTCGAGCACATCGAGCGCCTCTACGAGCGGAAGGAGCACGTCACCGGGGTGGCGACGGGCTTCGAGAAGCTCGATCTGGAGACCTCGGGGTTCCAGCCGTCGGACTTCATCATCATCGCGGCGCGCCCGAGCATGGGGAAGGCGCAGCCGCTCGACGCGCGCGTGCGGACGGCCGGCGGGTGGGCGCGGATGGGCGACCTGCGCGTCGGCGATGCGCTCGCGTCGGTCGACGGCCAGCCGTCGGTGGTGAGCGGGATCTTCCCCCAGGGCGTGGAGCAGGTGTACCGCCTGACGTTCTCCGACGGCCGGAGCACGGAGTGCAGCGCGGAGCACCTCTGGCGCGTGCATTACCGCGGCTGGCCCGCGCCGCGCACGCTCAGCACCGCCGCCGTGATGAAGCTCCTCGGCTTGAAGCGCTATCGGCATCGGCTGTGGATCGACGCGCCGTCGGGCGAGTTCGGCCACGACGAGGGCCTGCCGGTCGACCCCTGGCTTCTCGGCGCCCTGCTCGGCCACGGGCGGCTCGCCGGTGGCTACGTCGCGGTCACGAGCGCGGACCCCGAGATGCTCGCGCTCGTGCAGGCGCATCTGGGCGACGGCCACGCGCTGGTCCACGCCGCGCGCGACGAGTGGCGGATCGTGGCCGGGGACGGCGGCGTGCCGCCGCTGCTCGCCGCGCTCCGCGCGCTGGGCCTCTGGGACATCCGCAGCGAGGAGCGCTTCGTGCCCGAGGCGTACCTCGACGCCGGGCGCGACGCGCGCCTCGCCGTGCTGCGCGGGCTGCTCGACACGAACGGCTGGGTCGAGCGCTGGGGCTCGGTGCGGTTCTGCTCGACGAGCGCGCGCCTCGCGGCGGACGTCGCCCTGCTCGCCCGCTCGCTCGGCGGCTGGTGCTCGGTGCACGGGAAAGCGACGCGCCGGGCAACCCGCCGCGCGCACGTGTGCAACATCCACTACGGCGAGCCGAAGGCCCTGTTCTCGCTCTCCGCGAAGCTCGCCCGCACGCTCGGCGTGCCGCAGCGCCACCGGCGCCCGGTGATCCTCTCGATCGAGCCGACGCGGATCACGGAGACGCAGTGCATCGCGGTGACGCACCCGTCGCATCTCTATCTCACCGACGACTACGTGGTGACGCACAACACGGCGTTCGCGCTGAACATCGCGCAGTACGCGGGCGTGCATCTCCATCAGAAGGTCCTGGTGCTCAGCCTCGAAATGTCCGCGCAGCAGCTCGTGCAGCGCATGCTGTGCTCGGAGGCGAAGGTCGACTCCCAGGCGGTGCGGACGGGCTATCTCACCTCCGCCGACTGGAACCGGCTGACCGCCGCCGCGGGCCGTCTCGCGGAGGCGCCGATCTACATCGACGACAGCGCGGGCGTCACGGTCCTCGAGGCGCGCGCCAAGGCGCGGCGGCTCAAGGCCGAGCACGGCCTCGACATGATCATCATCGACTACCTCCAGCTCATGCGGGGGCGCGCGAGCCAGGAGAATCGCCAGCAGGAGATCTCCGAGATCTCGCGCTCGCTCAAGGCGCTCGCGAAGGAGCTGAACGTGCCGGTCGTGGCGCTGTCGCAGCTCTCGCGCGCGGTCGAGGCGCGCGCCCACCGCGACTTCCGCCCGCAGCTCTCCGACCTGAGGGAATCGGGAGCGCTCGAGCAGGACGCCGACCTCATCCTCTTCCTCTACCGGCAGAAGGTGTACAAGGAAGACGTGCCGCCCGAGGAGGAGAAGATCGCGGAAGTGATCATCGGCAAGCAGCGCAACGGTCCCATCGGCACCGTCAAGCTGATCTTCCTGCCCGAGTACGCGCGCTTCGAGAACGCGGCGGATCACCACCGCCAGTTCACCCCGGGCTAAACGCCGCGCGACCCGCGTCGGGTGGTGAGTCAGGCCCGACTCACCGCCGTGTTAGGCTGAGCCGTGACCACCGTCGTGATCGTCGGGGCGGGGAAGGGCGGCCGGGCGCTGCTCGAGATGCTCGTCGGCGACCCCACCGTGTCGATCCTCGGCATCGCGGACGTGAACCCCTGGGCGCCGGGCATCGATCTCGCGCGGCGCCTCAACCTGCCGATCGCCACCGACTTTCGGGAGCTCGTCGGCTCCCCGCGCCTCGACCTCGTCATCGACGTGACCGGCGATCCCGAGGTGCATCGCGCGCTCTACGCGATCAAGGCGCCCGCGACCGAGGTCATGGGCGGCATCGGCGCCCGCTTCATGTGGGACCTCGTGGCGGAGCGCAAGCGGTCGGAAGAGCTCGAGGACCGCTACTCCCTGGTCGTGCGCGAGCTGCAGGCGCAGGCCGAGGCCGACTTCATCATCGGCCAGAACCAGAAGATGCGGGAGGTCGCGGAGCTGATCGCGCGCGTGGCGCCGGCGCCCACCACGGTGCTCGTGCGCGGGGAATCGGGCACCGGCAAGGAGCTCGCGGCGCGCGCGATCCACAAGTACTCGCCGCTGCGCGACAAGCCGCTGCTCACGGTGAACTGCACGGCGCTGACGCCGACGCTGATGGAGTCGGAGCTCTTCGGCCATCGCCGCGGGTCGTTCACGGGCGCCGTCGCCGACAAGGCGGGTCTCTTCGAGAAGGCCGACGGCGGCACGATCTTCCTCGACGAGATCGGGGACATGCCGCTCGAGATGCAGGGCAAGCTCCTGCGCGTGCTGCAGGCGGGGGAGATCAAGCCCGTCGGCGACGTCGTGACCCGGCGCGTGCGCGTCCGCGTCATCGCGGCGACCAACCGGGATCTGGAGCAGGCGATGCAGAAGGGCGAGTTCCGCGAGGACCTCTTCTACCGCTTCAACACGTTCACGATCACGCTGCCGGCGCTCCGCGAGCGGGCCGAGGACATCCCGGTCCTCGCCTACCACTTCCTGCGGAAGGCGGAGGCGAAGGTCAACAAGAAGGTCGAGCGGATCGCCAACGACGCCCTCGACCTGCTGAAGGGCTACGCCTGGCCGGGCAACCTGCGCGAGCTCGAGAACACGGTGGAGCGCGCGGTCGTGCTCGCCGCGGACGGCGTCGTGGAGCCCGCGCACCTGCCGCTCCACATCCAGGGCACGCCGACGCTCGGCATCGCGGTCGGCGAAGGCCTCCTGGCCAGCCGCAACCGGCTGGTCCGGGAGTTCGAGCGGCAGGTCGTCGCCCGCCTCCTCACCGAGAGTCACGGGAACGTGTCGGTCGCCGCGAAGCTCGCCCGGATCACGCGGCGGAATTTTCACCGCCTTCTTACACGCCACAAGATCGACGCCCGGCAGTTCAAGCGATAGAGAGTCCGAGACGACTCTCATGAGTCATTGAAGACTCATAATATTCCAAGACCGACACTAGTCAATAATTCCAGTACGTTAGTACTTGAATCGATCCGCTTGCGCCATGTCCATATAGAGTCTCACCCGACACACTACGGTCGCTCTATGCTCGTAAGTATTTGATTTCAAATACTCAAGAATCATGGAACGGGACTTGTACTGGAGATCTCCCAAGGGGCACGGCCCCACGGAGGATCCAATGGCGACCTGTGGCTGCGCGACCGGTGTCGATCAGGCGTTCTACGATCTCGGTTGTATCGACTGCGGGACCGCGGTGTGCCCGTCGTGCGCGGTGGCCCTCGAGTCGGTGTCCTATTGCCGCTCGTGCGCGCGCTCGCTCCTGGGCGCCGGCACGGTGCAGGCCGCCGGCTCGTACGACCTCCAGTAACGACCCGCGGTCGCAAGGAGAAGGACCCATGAACGGTGCGTGCCCGTGCGGTGTCTCGTTCGAGTCTTTAGGGAACAATAGCTGCCATGACTGCGGCACGGCGTTCTGCCGGGGCTGCTCGATCGACGTGTCGTCCCACACCTATTGCCGCTGGTGCGCGGCCTCGCTCGCGCCCGGCGAGAGCTAGGAGCGCGCGCGTGGAGAACATGGGCCGGAAGTTCCGTGAGCTGCTCGCGGACGAGGAGTACCTCTTCACGGGCGGCGTGTACTCGCCGCTCGACGCGCAGATCGCCGCGAAGGTCGGGATGAAGTCCGTCTACCTCTCCGGCTACTCGATGGCGCTCGCCAACGGCTGGCCGGACATGGGGTTCCTGACCCAGACCGAGGTCACGCGCATCGCGTCCATGGTGGCGAGCGCGGTCGACATCCCGATCATCGCGGATGCCGACGACGGCTACGGCAACGCGCTCACCACGATGCGGACGGTCCAGGAGTACGTGAAGACGGGCGTCGCGGGCATCCACATCGAGGACCAGGTCTTCCCGAAGCGCTGCGGCCACATCGCCGGCAAGACGATCGTGAGCCGCGAGGACGCCGTCGGGAAGTACCGCGCGGCGGTGGACACCCGCAACCGCCTCGACCCGGACTTCGTGCTCATCGCGCGCACCGACGCGTTCGGCGCGGTCGGCGGCAGCATGGACGAGGCGATCTGGCGCGGCCGCGCGTACGCGGACGCCGGCGTCGACCTCGTGTGGGCGGAGCTGTCCGACGCCTCGCGCGAGCCCGCGATCGAGTTCGCGAAGGCGATGCGGCAGACCCACCCGAACCTGCCGCTCGCGTTCAACTACTCCTCGTCGTTCCGGTGGAGCCAGGACCCGAACCCGCTGCTCTTCCGCGAGCTCGGCGCGCTGGGCTACAAGTTCATCTTCATCACGCTCTACGCGCTTCACGCGGGCACGTACGCGGCGTGGAACGCGCTGGAGGACCTGGCGAAGAACCAGGAGCAGGCGCAGTGGACGCTCGAGAAGATGAAGGCCGGCCACCCGACCGAGAGCCATCACGTGATGGCGCGGGTGTCCCACTACCAGGAGCTCGAGAAGAGGTTCATTCCCGGCAGCGAGGACCGCATCAAGGGCTCGCACGGGTTCGACGACCGCCGGCGGCACTGAGCCTCTCGTCCTGACCGCCCGGCGGGCAGCGCGATCGCTGCGGGGCCTGCCCGCCGGGCGGTATCATCGGCCGCGTGCGACTCCACGTCCTCAAGCGCCTGCTCGTCGGCCGGCCGCTCGCCACCGCGCAGGACCGCCACGAGCGCCTCACCAAGCGGGCCGGGCTCGCGGTGTTCGCCTCCGACAACCTCTCGTCGGTCGCGTACGCCTCCGAAGAGATCCTCCGCGTGCTCGTGGTGGCCGGCGCCGCCGCCCTCACGCTGGCCATGCCGATCGGCATGGCGATCTCCGTCGTCATCGTCGTGGTCATCTATTCCTATCGCCAGACCATGCTCGCGTATCCGCAGGGGGCGAGCGACTACATCGTCGCCAAGGACAACCTCGGCACGCTCGCGGGCCTCACCGCCGGTGGCGCGCTGCTCATCGACTACACGCTGACGGTCGCGGTGAGCATCTCGGCCGGGATCGCCGCGCTGACGTCCGCCTTCCCCGGGCTGTTTCCGTTTCGCGTGGTGCTGTGCGTCGGGGCGATCGCCCTCATCACGGTCGCCAACCTCCGCGGGCTGCGTGAGTCCGGCAAGTTCTTCACGATTCCCGCGTACCTCTTCATCGGGACGTTGTTCGCGATGATCGGGGCCGGGCTCCTCCAGTACGCGCGGTACGGCGCGCCGCCGCCGCCGCCCGGCCCGGCGCCCGCCGCGATGGAAGCGGTGTCGGCGTTCCTGGTGCTGCGCGCGTTCGCGTCCGGCTGCGTCGCGCTGACCGGCATCGAGGCGGTCGCCGACGGCATCACCGCGTTCAAGCCTCCCGAGGTGAAGAACGCCCGCACGGTCCTCGCCGTCCTCGGTGTGATCATGGTCATCCTCTTCCTCGGCACCACGACCCTCGCCTCCCTCTTCGGCGTCATCCCCCGTGAAGAGGAGACCGTGGTCTCGCAGCTCGCGCGCGCCGTGTTCGGCAACGGCCTCCTGTACTACGTCGTGCAGGGCGTCTCGATGATCATCCTGCTGCTCGCCGCCAACACCGCGTTCGCGGACTTCCCCCGCCTCGCGTACTTCATGGCGCGCGACGGCTACATGCCGCGGCCGTTCGGCAACCGGGGTGACCGCCTCGTCTTCTCGAACGGCGTGGTCCTCCTGGCCTCCGTCGCGGCCGTGCTCGTCGTCGTCTTCAACGGGAGCACGCACGCGCTGATCCCGCTCTACGCCGTGGGCGTCTTCACGTCGTTCACGCTCTCGCAGTCCAGCATGGTCCGCCGGTGGCTGCGCCTGCGTCCGCCGCGCTGGTGGATGAAAGCCACCGTCAACGGGCTCGGCGCGCTCACGACCGGGCTCGTGCTCATCGACGTGACGGCCTCGAAGTTCATGCACGGCGCCTGGATCGTCGTCGTCCTCATCGCGGCGCTGATCGTCGCCTTCCTCACGATCAGGCACCACTACGCGGAGGTCGCGGTGCAGCTCTCGATGGACAACGTCGAGCCGCCCCCGCCGATGACGCATACGGTGCTCGTGCTGGTCGGGGACCTCCACCGCGGGGTGGTGAAGGCCATCCAGTACGCCCAGAGCCTCTCGCCCACGGCGAAGGCGGTCTTCGTCGAGACGGATCCCGAGCGGACGCGCCGGCTCGAGGAGAAGTGGGGCCGGTGGGGGATGGGGCTGCCGCTGATCGTGCTGTCGTCGCCGTACCGGTCGCTGCTCGGCCCGCTGCTCGACTACGTCGACCACGTCCAGCAGCGCGGCGACAACCACGTCGTCACGATCATCCTGCCGGAGTTCATCCCCGCGAAGTGGTGGCAGCACCTCCTGCACAACCAGACCGCGCTGCTGATCAAGGGCTCGCTGCTCTTCCGCAAGAACGTCATCGTCACCGACGTCCCGTACCACCTGCGCCACTGACCGCGTCCTCCCGGGCTCTCCGCCGCGATCTGGTAGACTTGGTCCCCGCTAATCTCCCGCCATGAAAGTCTTTCTTCCTGTCGACGGCCCCCTGGATCCGCGCGCGACGCTCGCGCGCTACCGGATCTGGGGCGAGGACCCCGTCAATCGCGTGAGCGACGACGCCTTCCGCCGCGTGCTCCGCCTCGACGGGCGGCTGATTCCCTACGAAGTGCGCTGGAGCGGCACGCCCGACGACGCGCGGCTCTCCATCGACGTGCCCGGCGAGCGTGCGGAGGGCGTGCGCGCGGCCGTCCGGGACGAGGTGCGGCGCATCTTCGGCCTGGACTTCGATCTGCCGGGCTTCTACCGGATGGCGAAGGGCGACGCCGTGCTCGCCACGCTCGTGAGCCCGCTCTACGGCCTGCGCCCGACGCTGACGCCGACGGCGCTCGAGATGCTCGTCGGGGCGATCACCGCGCAGCAGGTGAATCTCGCGTTCGCGTTCACGCTGCGGGCGAGCGTCGTCCGTCGCTACGGTCCCCGGGCGGCCTTCGCCGGTGAGACGCTGCACGCGTTTCCCGACGCCGCCGTCCTCGCGCGGGTCCCGGTACGGACCTTCCGGGCGATGAAGTTCTCGACGGGCAAGGCGGAGTACGTGCGCGAAGCGGCGCGCGCGGTCGCGGAGGGCCGGGTCGACCTCGCCGCGCTCGCCGCCGCGCCCGACGACGGGGTGATCGAGACGCTGACCGCGGTGCGCGGGCTCGGGCGCTGGACCGCCGAGTGGTTCCTCGCGCGCTGCCTCGGTCGCGGCGCCGTCTGTCCGGCGGGCGACCTCGCGGTGCGGAAGGCCTTCGAGCGTCACTATCCGCGGCGGCGCCCGTACACGGAGGACGCCATGCGCCGGCGCGCCCGCGCCGCGTGGGGGCCGTACCAGAACCTCGCGATCCATTACCTGCTCGCGGGCTCTCGCCTCGCGCAGCCCGCTCGCGGAGGAGGCACGTGACCTTCAAGAAGCTCAACATCCCGCTCCTCGGGCAGGCGGATCCGAACTCGCCGTCGGACGTGCATCTGGTCGGGCGCTACGCGCTCGGGGTGACGTGGGCGGACCAGCACGGCTCGATCTATCCGTTCGAGATGCTGCGCCGCGGGTGCGCGTGCGGCGCCTGCGCGAGCGCCGAGGCCCTGCCGGCGCCGGGCACGTGGCCCAAGGACATCGCGCGCGCGGAGGGCGCGCTGCAGGTGACGTGGGCCGACGGACACGCGAGCGTCTATCCGTACGCCGAGCTGCGCGGGCTCTGCCGCTGCGCGGGATGCACGGGCGGCCATTGAGCGCGTCCGCGCCGGCGCCCATGGACGATCGTCTCCGCCGCCGCGCCCTGTTCGGCGTGATGCTCTCGGTCTTCCTCGGCGCCATGGAGTCCACGGTCGTCGCGACCGCGATGCCGGTCGTGGTGAAGAGCCTCGGAGGCCTCGAAACCTACGCGTGGGTCTTCACGGGGTTCCTCCTCACGTCCACGGTGACGATGCCGCTCTGGGGCCGCCTCTCCGACCTCTACGGCCGCCGCCCGGCGTTCCTGACCGGCCTCGCGATCTTCCTCGTCGGCACCGCGCTCTCGGGCGTCGCGGCCGACATGACGCAGCTCATCGCGTTCCGGATGCTGCAGGGCCTCGGCGCCGGCTCGTTGATGACGATCGGCATGACGATCGTCGCCGACCTGTTCGGGCTGGAGAAGCGCGCGCGCATGCAGGGCTACATCTCGGGCGTCTGGGGCCTCGCCTCGCTCGCCGGCCCGCTGCTCGGCGGCTTCCTCACCGACCACGTGTCGTGGCGGTGGGTGTTCTACATCAACCTGCCGTTCGGGCTCCTCGCGATGGCCATGATCGCGACCGGGCTCCGCGGCGAGAGCCGGGCCGTGCGCAAGCCCGTGATCGACTACGCCGGGCTCGCGCTGTTCACCGCGGGCGTCAGCGGCCTCCTCTACGGCGCCAGCGTCGGCGGCATGCGCGGCTTCACGACGCCCGCCGCGATGACGCCGCTCGCGGGCGCGCTCGTGGCGCTGGTCGCGTTCGTCGCGGTCGAGCGGCGCGCGGTGGAGCCGATCGTACCGCTGCGGCTCTTCCGCACACGGATGCTGGTCGCCGCCGTCGCCACGGGGTTCCTGTCGGGCATGGCGATGTTCGGCACGCTGTCGTTCGTGCCGTTGTTCCTCCAGGGCGTCACGGGCGCGTCGGCGACCCGTGCGGGGCTCGTGTTGACGCCGTTCGTCCTCGCGTGGGTCGTGATGTCGATCGCCAGCGCGCGGCTCGTGCTGCGCATCGGCTATCGCGTGGTGGTCATGGCGGGCATGATCTCGCTGACGATCTCGTTCCTGCTGATCACGCGCTGGGACGCGAACCTCACCACGCTCACCGCGGTCCGCGACGCGGTCTTCGGCGGCGTGGGCATGGGGCTCAGCATGGTGCCCATGCTCATCGGCGTGCAGAGCGCGGTGCCCCGCCCGGACCTCGGCATCGCCACCTCCCTCACGCAGTTCTTCCGGAGCATCGGCGGCGCCGTGGGCGTGGCCGTGATGGGGGCGGTGAAGACCCGACAGCTCGAGGCCGGCGTCCCGCTGGAGGGCGCCTTGCATTCGGTGTTCATGGTCGGCCTCGCCATCTGCGTCGTCGCGCTGGCGTCGGCCTTTCTCGTACCCGCGGGCCGGGCCCGCGAGCTCGCCCGGCCCGAATTGCGCGGCGAGCCGACCCGCGCGGGAGGATGATCCGTGGCTGACGTACCGCTGCTCGAACGCCTGGCGCAGCTGCCCGCCCTGCCCGCCTCGGAGACGCTGGCGGTGATGGAAGGGCTGCGCGAGCCGCACAAGGACCCGGTCATCGGTCCGCTCTTCGGCGTGGACGACGACGGCGATCCCGTCGTGAACGCGCTGGTCCCGGTCGTGCTGCAGCAGCTGCAGGAGAAGCCGGACCTCACGTGCTACAACGCGCTGCTCGAAGGGCTCACCGGCATCTGGAACGCGGCGGTGCGCGCGGCGCTCGTCGCGCGGCTGCGTGCCTCGGGGCTCCCGCCCGACGATCTGCTGCTCCGCCTGCAGGCGCTGTCGCCGACGCTCGGCTTCAGTGCCGAGAAGGGCGAGCTCCGCACGCAGTGGCTGTCCGATCCGTTCACGCAGGACGCCGTGCTCGTGCAGCAGTGCATGGTCCGCATCCTGTTCTCGATGCGCGCGCTCGCGGAGTCGCGCGCCACCGAGCTGTCCACCAGTCAGGGCTGACCGCCCCGGAGGGAGAGTCGACATGGACGCCACGCTCGCGAAGTACAAGGACATCTTCGAGAAGAAAACGTTCTGCTACGTCGCCACGGTGGGCGCCGGCGGGGACCCGCAGGTGACGCCGGTGTGGTGCGAGTTCGACGGCACCCATATCGTGTTCAACACCGCCAGGGGCCGCGTGAAGGACAAGCGGCTGCGCCGCAACCCGAAGGTCGCGATCGCCGCGGCGGATCCCGACAATCCGTACCGCTACGTGCAGGTGCAGGGCCGGGTGACCGACATCACCGAGGAGGGCGCCGATCCGCACATCGACAAGATGGCGAAGAAGTACATGGGGCAGGACCGTTACCCCGGCCGCAAGCCCGGCGAGGTGCGCCTCATCGTGAAGGTGCTTCCCGAGCGCGTGCAGGGCATGGGGTGATCGACACGGCGTGATCCAGCTCGAGTCGGTCAGCAAGGGCTACGGCGGCCAGACGCTGTTCGCCGGCCTCTCGTGGACGATCACGAGCGGCGAGCGGATCGGTCTGGTCGGTCCGAACGGCGCGGGGAAGACCACGCTCTGCCGGATCCTGGCGGGCGCGGAGGAGCCGGACGACGGCCGCGTGAGCCGCGCGCGGAACACGACGGTCGGCTATCTCGCGCAGGAAGTGTCGATGTCCGGCGAGCAGTCGGTGCTGGGTGAGGCGCTGAGCGGCTTCGACGAGGTCTGGCAGCTCGAGCGCGAGATGGAGCGCGTGGCGGCCGCGCTCGCGGGCGCGCCGGCCGACGGCGAGGCGCTCACCGCGCGCTACGGCGACCTGCAGCACCGCTTCGAGGCGCTCGGCGGTTACCGCCTCGAGACCGAGGCGCGGACGATCCTGAGCGGGCTCGGCTTCAAGCCGGGCGACGTCGCGCGTCCGGTCGCCGAGTTCTCGGGCGGGTGGCGGATGCGCGTGGCCCTCGCGCGCCTGCTGCTGCTGCGACCCTCGTTGCTGCTCCTCGACGAGCCGACCAACCACCTCGACCTGGAATCGCTGGGATGGCTGGAGTCGTTCCTCGCCGATTACGACGGCACGGTGGTGGTGGTCTCGCACGACCGCTACTTCCTCAACCGGATGGTCACGTCGATCGCGGACCTCACGCCGGCCGGGCTGGTGCTCTACCCGGGCGACTACGACGACTTCCTCGTCGAGCGCGAAGCGCGCCGCGAGCTGCTCGAGGCGCAGGCGCGCAACCAGGCCAAGCGCATCGCCGAGATCGAGCGCTTCATCGAGCGCTTCCGCTACAAGGCGAGCAAGGCGCGCCAGGTGCAGAGCCGGATCAAGATGCTCGATCGCGTGGAGCGCATCGAGCTCTCGCCGGAGGCGCGGCACATCCGGCTCGCGTTCCCGCAGCCGCCGCGGACCGGGCGCCGCGTCGCCGCGCTCGTCGGCGTCGCCAAGGCCTACGGCGACAACGTCGTCTACCGCGGCGTCGACTTCGAGGTCGAGCGCGGCGAGAAAGTGGCGCTGGTCGGCGTCAACGGCGCGGGCAAGTCGACCCTGCTCAAGATCCTCGCGGGCGCGCTCGGCTTCGACGCCGGCGAGCGCGTGCTCGGCACGCACGTCGCCGTCCACTACTACGCGCAGCACCAGCTCGACGCGCTCGACGTCACGCGCACGATGCTCGAGGAGCTGGAGGCCGTCGCGCCGGGCCTCGGCCAGACGCGCCTGCGCACGATCCTCGGCGCGTTCCTCTTCTCCGGCGACACCGTGGAGAAGAGGATCGCCGTGCTCTCCGGCGGCGAGAAAGCCCGCGTCGCGCTCGCCAAGATGCTCGTGCAGCCGGCCGCGCTCCTGTGTCTCGACGAGCCGACGAACCACCTCGACCTCGCGTCCCGCGAGGTGCTCGAGAACGCGCTCGCCGGCTTCCCCGGCACCATCGTCTTCATCTCGCACGACCGCTACTTCATCAACCGCATCGCGACCCGCATCGTGCACGTCGACCACGGCGTGCTGACGTCGTATCTCGGGTCGTACGACGATTACCTCGAGGCATTGGCCGGCGTGTCGTCATCTCCGGGCGCGGCGGTTCGGGGCGTGGCGCCGGCATCGCCCGCGGGGCGCGCGGGGCGCTTGGCAGGAGGGGCGGCGCCTCCGGGCTCAGTCGGGAGCGGGCTTCGCCCCCTCCCGACCGCCAATGTCGGCGCGTCCCCTTCCGCCGCGCGCCCCGCGCGCCCCGCGGGCGATGCCGGCGCCACGCCCCGAACTGCCGCGTCCTCAGTTCACGGCGCATCGAACACGTCCCCGGCACCCTCGCGCGATCGCGATTCGCGCCGGCACTCCGGAAGCGCCGCCTCCTCTACTTCTCCGTCCGCACCAGGGCCTGCTTCATCCGATGTCGGGAGAGTCGTGCTCCGGAAGAAGAAGCCCAGCGGGGAAGTCAGGGCGCTCAGGAAGCGGCTCGATGACGTCGAGAAGCAGATTCATGGGCTCGAAGGGCGCATCGCGGAGATCGGCGCGGCCCTGTCCGATCCCGGGCTGTATGCGAACGGCGATCGGGTGAGAGAAGTCACCAGCGAGCGCAAGTCCGTCGAGGAGCAGGTCGCGGGGCTGCTCCGCGAGTGGGAGGAGCTCTCCACCGCGCTCGCGGCGCATGAGTGACTTCTACGCGCCGGTCGACCCGGACGTCCTCAAGCGCGAGCGCGCGAAGGCGCGCGAGCTGCGCGCGAGCGGCTGGTGGAAGCGGCGGATCGCCTCGGGCGCCTGCTACTACTGCCGTACGACTGTCGGCGTGCGAGCGCTCACGATGGATCACCTCGTGCCGCTCGGCCGCGGCGGCCGCAGCGTGCGCGGCAACCTGGTGCCCGCCTGCAAGGCCTGCAACGACCGCAAGAAGGCCCTGCTGCCGATCGAGTGGCAGGAGTACCTCGCGTCGCTCGGCCATCGCGACGACGAGCTCTAGGGAGGGACGTATCGGTTCGGCGTGACTGAAACGTTGGACATTGACGCTCCTCGCGCGCGTCGCTGCAATGGCACTCGCAGCGCATTCTTCGCCGAGGAGGCTCCCGATGCTCACCGCCGCCCGCCCGCTCGCGCTCGCCGTCACGCTGTTCGCGCTCACGCCGCTCGCCGCCGCCGCGCCCGACGGCGCCGACAAGCCGCCGCTGCGCTCGTCGATCCCGCCACACCTCGACGCGCCCCCGCGCTCGGCGACGCCCGCTCGGGTCGTCGAGCCCCGGCGTACCGCCGAGCGCAGGGCCGTCGATGCGAAGAGCAAGGTCAACATCAACACGGCCGACGTGAAGGGGCTGATGACGCTCACCGGCGTCAGCCGCAAGCTCGCCGAGAAGATCGTCGCGCACCGCGACGGGCGCGGCGCCTTCAAGAAGGCCGAGGACATCCGCAAGGTCGAGGGCGTCGGCAACGGCGTCTGGGAGAAGAACCGCCAGCGGATCGTCGTCCGGTAAGCGGGGCGGAGTATTTCGTTGACTTTTTGTTTGGAGATCGCGCGGGCTGGGGTACAGTAAAAAAACAAGTCGGCCGGAGCGTCACAGCGCTCCACTAGCGTCCCTGCCGGCACTTACGTCGGCGGTTGTACGTGGCCGAGCCTCGGGCCGGAAGTCGGCATCCGGTTGGAGGTCAGTGGGACCTGGGCCCGCGTGGCGCCCTTGCCGAGAATAGGAGGTGATCCAGTCGATGTGTAGCCCTACGGTGACCTGTGAGGTGGTTGCCTCCTAGGCAGGATCCACGCTAGCCGTCAGGTGGACGGGCCTGGGAGTCCAGGCACCACCGGCCCCGACGAGACCCGGCTCACCACCGGGGTGACGCGCAGTACTGAGAGATGCGTCACCACCTCTCGTCGGGGCTCTTTTTTTGCCCGGTTTCAGGCGCCACATTCCGGCGGACGGCAGACGACATCCCACGCGATGCGAGGTCGACGGAGCTCGTTGCGGGAGAGATCACCCGGGCCCGCGGGCGGGCCCGGGTGGGAGCAATCGAAAGAGGTGGGGTTACACCTTCCGGACGTTGGCCGCCTGGAGACCCTTCGGGCCGCGGGTCACTTCGAACTCCACCCGATCACCCTCGGCCAGGCTCTTGAAACCGCTCGCCTGGATCGCGGAGTAGTGAACGAACACGTCTTCGCCACCCTCCTGAGTGATGAACCCGTAACCCTTGGCGTCGTTGAACCACTTCACCTGTCCCTGTGCCATACCTCCGACCTCTCTCTTCGGGGTCTTCTCAGCCCCTGCGTGCTCCCACCGTGGTGGCGGGGTTGCCCTCCATTATTGGCGGGCAAGAAAAAACGCCGCACGAACTGGTTCTCGTGCGGCGTCGTGCTCGGTCACTATGTTTCTTCACCGATATCCGTCTGAGCCAGAACGGGCGCAAGGTTCACACAACCCCACCGCGCAAGTCAACCCGTTTCTACAACGGCGTGGCGTGCGCCCGAGGGGCGTTCCGTTCCCACTACGCGGAACCGCGCGCCCCTCTTTTCCTACCTCGAGAGGGCGCCGGGTGCCGTTCTGACGGGGGACCGTCAGGGACGGGGTGTCAGCCCGCCCGCTTCTCCCCGGAAGATCTCCGCCACGCCCGGCCACCCGCGGCGATTTACTGCCGCTGACGGTGGACGACAGATGGACACTATGGGCGCGCGACGGGACCGCCGGGCGAGTGAAATATGCTTCCGTTTCTGCGCAGATACCACGCGGGTGTCGGGGCGGAGGCGACGGGGCGGAATGCCTAAAGTCGCGTCAGAACAGAGAATTTCTCGAGGTCTGGCATGGGCTGTGCTACGCTTACGCGCGTTTTAGCCTGTAATCTCGACACCATGGAGCACTGATGTTCTACAACCTGCTGGCCGGCATGTTCTCGAACGACCTCGCCGTGGATCTCGGCACCGCGAACACGCTCGTGTACGTCCGCGGTGAGGGGATCGTCCTCAACGAGCCGTCGATCGTCGCGATCCATCAGGCCGACCACTCGGTGCTCGCCGTCGGGCACGAGGCGAAGGCCATGCTCGGCCGCACGCCGGGCAACATCGTCGCGATCCGGCCCCTGAAGGACGGCGTCATCGCCGACTTCGACGTGACCGAGAAGATGCTCGACTACTTCATCCGCAAGGTCCATCGCCGCCGCACGCTCGTGCGTCCGCGCATCGTGGTCGGCGTGCCGTCGGGCATCACGCAGGTCGAGAAGCGCGCGGTGCGCGATTCCGCGATGCAGGCGGGCGCGCGCGAGGTGTACCTGATCGAGGAGCCGATGGCGGCGGCGATCGGCGCCGGGCTGCCGATCCAGGAGCCGGGCGGCAACATGATCGTCGACATCGGCGGCGGCACCACGGAAGTCGCGGTGATCTCGCTCTCCGGCATCGTGTTCGCGAAGTCCGTCCGCATCGCCGGAGACGAGATGGACGAGGCGATCGTCCAGTACATCCGCAAGCACTACAACCTCCTCGTCGGCGAGCGCCGCGCGGAGGAGATCAAGATGAAGCTCGGCTCCGCGTACCCGATGGGGGGCGAGCGCCGCACCATGGAAGTGAAGGGTCGCGATCTCATCGACGGGATCCCGAAGACCATCGTGATCACCGACGAGGAGATCCGCGAGGCGCTGCGCGAGCCGGTCATGACCATCGTGGAGACCGTCCGCACGTGCCTCGAGCGGACACCGCCGGAGCTGGCGGCGGACATCGTGGACAAGGGCATCGTGATCACCGGCGGCGGCGCCCTGCTCCGCGGCCTCGATCACCTGCTCCGCCAGGAGACGAACCTTCCCGTCACCGCGGGCGAGGATCCGCTCTCGTGCGTGGCGCTGGGTACCGGGAAGGTCCTCGACGAGCTGGACCTGTTGAAGAAGGTCGCGATCCCCACGTAGCGGGCGGCGTGCCTCGCTGGAGGCTGGCAGGGTGAAGATGCGTGGCGTCCTCGTGCTCGGCACCGTGGTCGCCGCTTGCCTGCTGCTCCTCACGGTGCAAACGCGGGGTCGGAGCACCCCGGCCGCCGACGTCCTCGCGCTCTTCACCACGCCGGTGCAGAGCGCGCTCGCGAAGGTGAACCGCGCCGCGGTCAACATCTGGTCGACCTATCTCGACTGGAAGAACGTCCGTGCCGAGAACCGCCGGCTGCGCGACGAGAATCAACACCTGCGCGTCGAATCGCTCCAGGTGTCCGAGACCGCCACCGAGAACCAGCGCCTGCGCCGCCTGCTCGGCCTGCAGGAGCGCCTGCCGCTCTCGACCCTCAGCGCGGAGATCATCGCGCGTGAGTGGGGCGGCTGGGTTCGCTCGCTGACCGTCAACCGCGGCCGCGGCGACCGGATCTCGCGGCTCACCGCCGTCATCTCGCCCGAGGGCCTGATCGGCCGCGTGATCGAGGTGCGCAGCGGGGCCTCCATCATCCAGGTGCTCACGGATCCCGCGTCCACCGTCGGCGCGCACGTCGTGCGCACGCGCACCTCCGGCATCGTCGAGGGCGATCCGCGCGGCACCATGCGGCTCAAGTACATGGCGCGTGAAGGCGGCGGCATCCAGGTCGGCGACCTGGTCGTCACGGCGGGCGCGGGCGGCGTGTTCCCGCGCGGCATCCCGGTCGGCCGCGTGCGCGCGATCGACGATCGCGGCTCCGCGCTCTTCCACTACGCGGTGCTGACGCCCGTGGTGGACTTCGCGCGCGTCGACGAAGTCCTGCTCCTCACCGGCGACACGCGCCACGACCTCGCGGCGGCGTTCCCGGCGGACGGCGGCGGATGAAGACCGTCTTCCTGCTGACCGTGTTCGGCGGCGGCCTCGCGCACGCGACGCTCGCGCCCGCGCTGCGAATCGCGGACGTCGCGCCCGACATCCCGCTGATCGTGGTCGTGCTCCTGGCGCTGCGCCGCGGCCCCGAGTTCGGCTGCGCGGCCGGGTTCGCGGCGGGGCTGCTGCAGGACGCCGCCGCCGGCGGTCTCCTCGGCGTGCAGGCGCTCACGAAAGCGCTCGTCGGCTTCGGCATCGGCGCCGCGGCGGGACGGCTCGCCGTGACGCAGCCGCTCGTCCAGGTGCCCGGACTCGTGCTGCTGACCATCGCCGAAGCGCTCGTGCGCTTCACGCTGCTGCAGATGTTCCGGTTTCCGGCGCCGTTCGGCGAGCTGATGGCGTACGTGGTCGTGCCGCAGGCGCTCTACAACGGCTTCCTCGGCGCCGTCCTCGTCTTCGCGCTCGCGTGGAGCGACTCACTCAAGGAGCGGGCCTCATGAGCGGCGGGCGCGGGTTCGATCCGCGGCTCCGGCCGACCCCGGGGCGGCGGGACCCGGGCCAGCGCCGCATCATCGTGATCGCCGGCGTCGTGGCCTTCGGCCTCCTCCTCATCGTCGGGCAGCTCTGGTACCTGCAGGTCCTCGAAGGCGGCCGCTTCCTCGACGCCTCCGACAAGAACCGCATCCGCATCCGCCCGATCGCCGCGCCGCGCGGCATCCTGTTCGACCGCCACGGCGTGCCGCTGGTCGACAACCGTCCCGCGTTCACGCTGTCGATCATTCCGCGCGAGCTCGACAACCGCGACGCGGTGCTCGGCCGCCTGAGCACGCTGCTCGGCCTGCCGTACCAGGAGCTGGTCGATGCGGTCGGCCGCGTCGCCCCCGACTCGTTCCTGCCCGTGCGCATTCGCCGCGGGCTGACGATGGAGGACGTCGCCAAGGTCGAGGAGTGGAAGATCGAGCTGCCCGGCATCATCGTGGAGGTCGAGCCGCAGCGCGCGTACCCCACGAGCCGCTTCGCCGCGCACCTGCTCGGCTACGTCCGCGAGGCGAGCGACGAGCAGATGAAGCAGGGCCGCTACCGGCGCGGGGAGCTCGTGGGCCAGACCGGCCTCGAGCGCCTCCTCGACGAGTTCCTGCGCGGCCGCGATGGCGGCGAGCGCATCGAAGTCGACGCGATGGGTCGGCCGATCCGCCTCGTGCAACAGACGGAGCCGCATCCCGGCGCGGAGGTCGTGACCACCATCGACCGGCGCATCCAGGAAGTCGCCGAGAAGGCGATGGAGGGCAAGGCCGGCGCGGTCGTCGTCATGGACCCGCGCAACGGCGACGTGCTCGCGCTGGTCTCCACCCCCGCGTTCCCGATCGACCAGTTCACGGGCAACATCGACCGCAGCGCGTGGCTGCGGATGGTGCAAGACCCGCAACACCCGCTGCTGAACCGCGCGAGCCAGGCGCAATACCCGCCGGGCTCGGTGTTCAAGATCATCCTGATGGCCGCGGGTCTGCAAGAAGGCACCATCACCCCCATGGACCGCGTGCACTGTCCCGGACACTTCGACTACGGCGGCCGCACCTGGAAGGACTGGAAGAAGGAAGGCCACGGCTCCGTCGACATGCGCCGTGCCATCGCCCAGTCCTGCGACGTCTACTTCTATCAGCACGGCCTGAAGATCGGCGGCACCGCGATCGCGAAGTACGCGAAGGCGTTCGGCTTCGCGGCGCCGACGGGCATCGAGCTCGGCACCGAGAAGATCGGGCTCATGCCCGAGCCGAAGCCGCGCGTGAAGGGCGACAGGAAGTCGCGCCCGTGGACGGGCGGCGACACGCTGAACGTCTCGATCGGCCAGGGCGCGGTGCTCGTCACGCCGATGCAGGTCGCGCGCATGATGACCGCGGTGGCGAACGGCGGCGTGCTGTGGAAGCCGCGGCTCGTCCAGCGCATCGAGCGCCCGGAGCAGGGCGTCGTGTTCCGCGACCCCGGCCACGTCAACGGCCACGTCGAGCTCTCGCCCGCGGTGTGGGCGGTGATCCGCGACGGCCTGTGGGCCGTCGTCAACGACTGGGGCACCGGCGGCGCCGCGAGGATTCCGGGCCTCGACGTCGCGGGCAAGACCGGCACGGCGCAGACCATCGCCAACTCCAGGGCCGACCGCGGCGAGGACCACGCGTGGTTCGCGGCGTTCGCGCCGCTGAAGGACCCGCAGGTCGTCGTCGTCGTGCTCGTGGAGCGGGGCGGCCACGGCGGCGAAGTCGCGGCGCCGATCGCGAAGAGGATCTTCAACGCGATCTTCTACGAGAAGGTCGCGCGCGTGGGATTCCCCGGATGACCGGCCGATGATCGGGATCGATCGCCGGCTCCTCCAGAACGTCGACTGGCCGCTCATCGGCACCGGCCTCGGCTTCGCCGTGCTGAGCGGGCTCACCCTCGCCAACCTCCAGGTCGGACGCGTGGCCGGCTCCGTGGCCATCCGTCAGCTCGTGTGGTTCGCGATCGGCCTCGTGGCGCTCCTCGTCGTCGCCAGCATCGACTACAGGAAGCTCGTGCGCATCGCTCCCGCCATCTATCTGCTCGGTCTCGCCGCGCTCGTCGCCGTCTTCGTCTTCGGGCGGACGGTGTCGGGCGCCCGGCGGTGGATCGTCATCGGCTCCGTGAGCGTCCAGCCCTCGGAGCTGTTCAAGATCGCGTTCGTCCTCATGGCGGTGTGGGTCCTGACCTCGCGGTGGGCGCAGCCGATCGGCCGCTTCACGCTGCTGCTCGTGCTCCCCGTCACCGCGATCCCGTTCGTGCTGATCATGAAGCAGCCGGACCTCGGGACCGCGCTTCTCCTCTTTCCGGTTCTGATCGCGCTCCTCGTGGGCGCGGGCATCCGCGTGCGCCTGCTCGGGGCCATGTTCCTGGCGGGACTCGCGATGTTGCCCCTCGCCTGGTTCCTGCTGAAGGACTACCAGCGGGAGCGCATCCTCGTGTACCTGGACCCGTTCCGCGATCCGCTCGGGACCGCGTACAACGTCATCCAGGCCAAGATCGCCATCGGTTCGGGTCAGCTCCTGGGGAAAGGCGTGGCCGGCGCGACACAGAGCCGGCTCGCGTTCCTGCCGGAGCGTCATACGGATTTCATCTTCGCCGTATTCGCCGAGATGTGGGGCTTCGTGGGCTGTCTGATCCTGCTCGCGTGCTACGCGTTCCTGCTCTTGCGCGGCTTCGACATCGCCGCGTCGACGAGCGAGCCGGTCGGACGCCTCGTCGCCCTCGGGGCCACCTCCATGCTGGGGGCCCAGGTGCTGATCAACGTCGGCATGGTCACCGGACTCCTGCCCGTGGTTGGAGTACCGTTGCCTCTCATGAGCTACGGCGGCACGTCGGTGCTGTGCTCGCTCATGGGTCTGGGGCTTCTCGTCTCGGTCAGGATGCGGCAGTTCCAATGAGACGCGACATGGTCGTCGCGTCGGCGAGGTGCTGCCGTGGCCAAGCGTATCGTCGTGAATGCGGGGCTCACCGAGACCCGCGTCGCCGTCCAGGAAGGTAACCTCCTCACCGAGCTCTACGTGGAGCGGGCGCGCCACCGCTCCATCGTCGGCAGCGTGTACAAGGGTGTGGTGACGAACGTGCTGCCCGGCATGCAGGCGGCGTTCGTCGACATCGGCCTCACGAAGGACGCGTTTCTCTACGCGGGCGACTACACCGCCGACGTCGGCGTGCCCCCCGAGCCCGCGCCGCCGGTGCGCGGGGGCGACGTGGTGGCCGCCTACGGCGAGTCCGGCGAGGCGACCGACGCCGCCGCCGAGGC
>Ga0194132_10001886_pt1 | contig 41190 bp, 33 predicted proteins | sample TA2KigOf80mmetaG_FD_148612 | JGI IMG/M metagenome (GOLD analysis project Ga0194132, IMG submission 148612) | Freshwater microbial communities from Lake Tanganyika, Tanzania - TA2015054 Kigoma Offshore 80m | ecosystem: Environmental > Aquatic > Freshwater > Lake | place: Tanzania: Lake...
CGCGCCCACCGCGGCCGGCTTCCCGCCCCGAGGCGGCGCCGCGGCGACGCCGCCGCCGCTCTCGAGCGCGTGCAGCCGGTCGCGCAGCTCCGCGGCGCGCTCGAAATCGAGCGCCTCCGCCGCCTCGTGCATCGACTGGCGGATCTCGGCGGCGAGCCGCGGCGCGTCGCCGAGATCCGCGTCGCGCTTCGCGAGCTCGTCGGGTGTCAGCGCGGGGACGGTCGCGTAGTCGGCCTCGTAGATCTCGACCAGCGGTGAGCCGACGGCCTTCACGATCGACTCCGGGGTGATGCCGTTGTCCTCGTTGTACTTGCGCTGGATCTCGCGGCGACGGTCGGTCTCGTCGATGGCGTTGCGCATCGATGCGGTGACGTGGTCCGCGTACATGATGACGAGACCGTTCACGTTGCGCGCCGCGCGCCCGATCGTCTGGATCAGCGAGCGCGTCGAACGAAGATACCCCTCCTTGTCGGCGTCGAGGATCGCGACCAGAGAGACCTCGGGGATGTCGAGGCCCTCACGCAGAAGGTTGATGCCGACCAGCACGTCGAACTCACCACGGCGCAGCGCGCGGATGATCTCGACGCGCTCGATGGTGTCGACGTCGGCGTGGATGTAGCGCACGCGCACCCCGACGTCCTGCAGGTAGTCCGTGAGGTCCTCGGCCATCTTCTTGGTGAGCGTGGTGACCAGCACGCGATCGTTGCGCTCGACCCGCTTGCGGATCTCCTCGAGCAGGTCGTCGACCTGCTCGCGCGCGCCGCGGACCTCGATCTGGGGGTCCATCAGCCCGGTCGGGCGGATCACCTGCTCGACGACCACGCCGCCGCTCTTCTGCAGCTCGTAGTCGCCGGGTGTGGCCGAGACGTACACCGCTTGCCTGACGAAGCTCTCGAACTCCTGGAAGTTCAGCGGCCGGTTGTCGAGCGCGGAGGGCAGCCGGAAGCCGTACTCGACGAGCGTCGACTTCCGCGAGCGGTCGCCGCGGTACATGCCGCCGATCTGCGGGATCGTCACGTGGCTCTCGTCGACGAACAGCACGAAGTCCTCGGGGAAGTACCGCAGCAGCGTCGAGGCGGGCGTGCCCGGCGCCCGCCCGTCGAGATGGCGGGAGTAGTTCTCGATGCCGTTGCAGAAGCCCATCTCGGCGAGCATCTCGAGGTCGAACAACGTGCGCTGCTCGATGCGCTGCGCCTCGAGCAACTTGCCCTCGGCGCGCAGCTCGGCCAGACGCTCGGCGAGCTCCGCGCGAATGCCCGCGACGGCGTCGTCGAGCCGGTCGCGCGTCGTGACGTAGTGGCTCGCGGGATAGATCGCGACGCGCGCGAGCCCGCGCAGCGTGCGTCCGCGGAGCGGATCGAACTCCGCGAGCGACTCGATCTCGTCGCCGAAGAACTCGACGCGCAGCGCCGACGCATCCTCGTAGGCCGGGAAGATCTCCACCACGTCGCCACGCACGCGAAACGTGCCGCGGTGGAAGTCGACGTCGTTGCGCTGGTACTGAATGTCGATCAGCTTGCGGAGCAGCTTGTCGCGATCGATGCGCGCGCCGCGCTCGAGGAACACCAGCATCTCGAAGTACTTCTCGGGGGAACCGAGACCGTAGATGCACGACACGCTGGCGACGATCAGCACGTCGTTGCGCTCGAGCAGCGCCTTGGTCGCCGAGTGGCGCATCTTGTCGATCTCGTCGTTGATCGACGAGTCCTTCTCGATGTACGTGTCGGTCGACGGGACGTACGCCTCCGGCTGATAGTAGTCGTAGTAGCTGACGAAGTAGCGAACGCCGTTGTCCGGGAAGTACTCCTTGAACTCGCCATAGAGCTGCGCGGCGAGCGTCTTGTTGGGCGCGATGACCAGCGCCGGCCGGTTCACTCGCGCGATGACGTTCGCCATCGTCAGCGTCTTGCCCGAGCCCGTGACGCCGAGGAGCGTCTGGTGGGCGACACCGGAGACCAGTCCGTCGATCAGCTCCTCGATCGCGCGTGGCTGGTCGCCTCGGGGCTCGAACGGCGCCCGGAGGTGGAACGATCCTGGGCGCTCGCCCGAAGCGTGGAACGATCCTGGGCGCTCGCCCGAAGCGTGGAACGACCCTGGGCGCTCGCCCGAAGCCACGTCGCGCAACGAGTCCTGCTCCGCCGCTCGTCGCTCCCCGCTCACTCGGCGGGGAACACCCACACGCCGCCGTCGTCGACCAGGTACGAGAGAGCGTCCTCGCCGAACACGCCATCGGCATCGGCGAGATGGTTCAGGAAGTGGGTATCGCTCGCGTAGCCGCGATCGTGCACCTGGCAGTAGAAGCTGCCACCGGCGCCGTGGCCCCCACCGACCACGCCGACGTACAGCCCGGGTACCGGCGCCTGGTAGGCGGGCACGAAGCGGCGCGGCGCGGCAACGCCACCGCCGATCGGCGGTCGACCCGCCGGGTTGAGCGGCGTCGGCCCGGCCGGGTTGAACGGCGTCGGGCCGGCGGGCCCGTTCAGCGGCGGCTGCGGGCGCACACCGACGACGTGTCCACCGAACTGCGGGAGGCCACCGCGGGCCGGCGACTGGGCCTCGGCGAGCGCGACACCGGCGAGGACCAGGACGCAAGCGGTCGCCAGCGCCCGTGCTCGATCGCTCCCGCCAATCCATCCGTTCATCGTTCGCCCTTCCCGCCCTTCCAGCGCTTGTACTTGTTCTCGAACTCCCGTCGCTGGTCCGGGCTCATCTGCCGGTACTTCTCGAAATTCCGCTGCACACGCGCGCGCTCGCCGTCATCGAGCTGACGCCAGCTCTCGTAGCTTCGATCCATGCGCTGACGGCCCGACTCTGGCAAGCGCTGGTAGCGCTGCAGGTTCTCGAGCGCGCGCTGACGATCTTTCGGACCGAGCTCCTGCCAATTCTGCACCGGCCGCGCGCGCGGCTTCCCCCGCGCCTGCACCGACGTGGCGAGCATCGTCGCGAGCAGGATGCCGGCGGTCGCCGCCACGGTCACCGCTCGAAGCGTCGCGCGGTTCGCCATCGCTCCTCAGCCAGCGCCGCCGTCGCCCGGCAGCGGGTCCGCCCCCTGGCCGGCGAGGACGGCGTCGAGGTTTCGCAGCGCGTCGAGCTTGCGGACGATCGGGTAGTTCAGGAACAGGTCGGGACGCTCGAGCAGCTCGCGCGGCGGATCGAGCTCATTGACGGCAACGAGCTCCTCCGCCGGAGCGGCGGCATCGGGGGTGTCTGGGGTATCGGTCTCGGGTTCCCCCCTCGCCGAGGTGCGGCGAGCGACCTGCTCCCGCGCCGGAGCGTCGTTCACCGCGCTCTTCGAGACACGCGACGCGGAAGCCTTGACCGGCTCGGCCGGCACCGCCCGGGCCGCCGTCGCGGATGCGTCGGCCGCTGCGCGCCCACCGTCCACCGCTCGCGACCTCGGAGCGAGCTCGGAGAATGGCGGGGAGAGCACCAGGAGCACGAGGCCCGCCGCGAGTGCGACGCCCGCGGAGACCCCGGCCCAGAGCCGGCGACGCCGTCCCCGACCGGGACGCACCGCCGAGCCTGCACGCGAGGTCATAGGGCGAGCCGCTGCCCGTCCCGACCCGGCGGCCGGGTGCCCCTGCTCGGCCTCCACGCGCTCCCAGACCTCGGCGAAGCGCGGGCGCGCCTGCTCGCCCAGCGCGGCCAGGTGGCGCGCCACGACGCGGCGCGTGGCCCGGAGTGCGTCCGCCTCGCGGGCGCACTCCGGGCACGCCGCGATGTGGCCTTCCACCTCACGTCGCTCGGGCAGCACCAGCTCCCCGTCGAGCAGGGCCACGATCGACCCGGTCACCGTCTCGCAACTCATCGATCGTCCTCGAGATAACCCTTCAAACCCGCCTTGAGGCGTTGAGTTGCGCGGAAAATCAGGCTCTTCACCGCCTGCTCGGAGCACGAGAGGATCTCGCCGATCTGCTGATAGCGAAGCTCCTCCACCCGGCTCAAGACGAGTGCCGTGCGCTGCGCCTCGGTCAGCTCCCGGATCAGCTCGGCGACGCGCTCCTCGAGCTCGCGCTGCGCGCTGTACGACTCGCCCTCGCGCGGCACGGGGTCGGTCGGGTCCCAGGCCGGGTCGTCGCCCTCGCGGCCCGCGTCCGGGTCCGTTCGGGTGCGGTAGTCGTGCCGGCGGACCTCGTTCAGGCACAGGTTGTGGGCGATCGTGTACAGCCACGTGGAGAACTTCGCGCGCGGCTCGTAGGTCTCGCGAGTCCGGTAGACCCGCAAGAACGTGTCCTGGGCGAGCTCGTCCGCTCGGGCGGCCGAGCCGACGAAGCCCGCCGCGAAGCGCGCCACGGCGGGCGCGTGCTTCTCGAACAGCGCGCGAAAGGCCTCGCGATCGCCTGCCTGCACGCGAAGCATCAGGGAAGTGTCGGAGTCGGTGCTCGGATCCAAGTTGAGTGGTCCTAGCAACCCGCCGGCGGCACGAAGGTCGCGCACCGCCGGAACGGATCGGCTGCCACGGGTTCAGTTTGCCCCACTCGGATGTATATTGGCGAGCCATGCGCAAACGCGGCAACGATCCATCGCGCGACGGCGCCGCCGCCGCTCTGGCGACGCTGCCCGAGCACCTGGAACGCATCCAGAGCTATCTTCGTGGCTGCGGGCTGCTCGCGTTCCCGGGCAACGAGTCGCCGCTGCGCCGCCAGCTCGCCGACTTCCTGGAAGCGCACGACTCCGAGATCGTCGCAACCTGGACGACGAGCATCGCGCAGGCGCTGCAGATCGAGTCCGGCCGCGTGGACGAGCTCGCGCACGACATCGCGGGCGCGCAGAAGCGGTGGAGCGCACACATCCGCGACCCGGAGGACATCGAGACCTACGTCGTCCTGCGCGAGCACGCGCGCGGCGGCTTCATCTCGAAGCACATGCCATCGCGCTTTCTCTCGAGCCAGCTCAAGATCCGGCAGATCATCGCCGACCTGCTGCGGCGCGAGCTGCGCGGCAGCCCCGACCTGCCCGAGCTGCTGGCCCTGCTCGATCAGGAGTTCTGGGAGCGCGTGCTGCACATCACCGACTTCTTCGTCGAGGCCCGCCAGCGCGAGGTCGCCGAGCGCAACCGCGAGATCGAGGACCAGGCCGAGAGCTACCGGCGGTCGGTCGACTCGGCGCCCACGCCGATGCTCATGCTCAGCGCCGACTCCGGCGTGGTCTACAGCGCGAACCAGGTGGCGGAGCGCGAGATAGGCAGTGACGCCCGCGGCCGCCCGCTCTGGGACCTGCATCCCGACTCCGAGCGCACGGCGGTGCGCGAGCTCCTCACCGAGACGCGCCGCCGCGGCCACGGGGCCCGCGGCAACCTGCACCTCGAGCGCAGCGGACGGAGCTTGCTCCCGGTCGACGTGCGCGCGGCGCTGATCGAGTTCGGTGACCACCACTCGCTGCAGATCATCTACGTCGATCTGTCCGACCGCCGCCAGCTCGAGTTCCAGCTGATCCAGTCCGAGAAGATGGCCGCGATCGGCCAGCTCGCGGCCGGCATCGCGCACGAGATCCGCAACCCGCTGGCGATCATCACCAACGCGCTCTACGATCTCGGCGCACTGCTCGACGACCCGCGCCCCGAAGTGCGCGAGGACCTGCAGATCGCGAACGCCGAGATGGCGCGCGCCCAGGAGATCATCAGCAACCTGCTCGAGTTCTCGCGCGACAACAAGACCGAGATCCAGGCCGTCGACGTGAACGCGCTCATCGAACGTACGCTCAAGCTGATGAACAAGTATCTGCAGAACAACGGCGTGCGCGCGAACCAGGTCCTGGGAGCGGTCGAGGCGATCGACGTCAACGAGAACGGCATGCGGCAGGTGCTGCTGAACCTGATCACCAACGCGGTGCAGGCGATGCCGAGCGGCGGCGAGCTCAGGATCGCGACCAGCGCGCCGTCACGCGGCCGCGTGCGGATCGAGATCTCCGACACCGGCATCGGCATCCCACCACAGCGGCTCGGCCGCGTCTTCGATCCGTTCTTCACGACGAAGGCGCCCGGCGAGGGTACCGGGCTCGGACTCTACGTCGTGCACACCGTCGTCAAGAACGCGGGCGGCAGCATCGAGGTACGGAGCACGCCGGGGCGCGGCACGACGTTCGTCATCGACCTTCCCATTCACCAGCCCAGCCTGATGCTCGACCTCGATGAGTCCGTGGCACCGCGCGGCGGAGACGACCCATGAGCGCGCGGATCCTTCTCGTCGAGGACGAGGCGAACATGACCCGGACGCTGAGCCGCATCCTCGAGCGCGCCGGCTTCGAGGTGGCCACCGCGGCCAACGGCCGGGAGGCCCTCGAGATCCTCGACCGCGAGGTCATCGACGTGCTCATCACCGACCTCAACATGCCGGTGATGGACGGGATGACCCTGCTGCGCTCGATGCAGGAGCTGGTGTCGCGGCCGGCGACCGTGGTGCTCACCGGGTACGGCACGATCCAGAGCGCCGTCGACGCGATGAAGCTCGGCGCGGCCGACTACCTCATCAAGCCCTGCAACCCCGACGACCTCAAGATCGTGATCGGGCGGCAGCTCGAGCTGCGGTCCCTGCGGCGCGAGGTCGCCAACCTCAAGCGCGAGGTACAGCGCTGGCAGCGCTACGGCGACCTGATCGGCGACGACCCGGCGATGCAGCGCATCTACACGACCATCGCGACCGTCAGCCAGAACAAGAGCACCGTGCTCATCACCGGCGCGAGCGGGACGGGCAAGGAGCTGGTCGCGCGCACGCTCCACGGCAAGTCCCCTTGGCACAGGGCACCGTTCGTCGCGGTGAACTGCGGGGCGTTCACCGAGTCGCTGCTCGACAGCCAGCTGTTCGGCCACCGGCGCGGCGCGTTCACCGGCGCGATCAACGATCAGGAGGGCGTCTTCCAGGCGGCGACCGGCGGCACGCTGTTCCTCGACGAGGTCTCCGAGATCCCGACGAGCCTGCAGGGCAAGTTCCTGCGCGCGATCCAGGAGCGCGAGATCACGCCGCTCGGCACGACCCGCCCCGTCAAGGTCGATGTCCGGCTGGTCGCTGCCAGCAACCGAGACCTGCGCGAGCAGATCCGCGTCGGCCTGTTCCGCGAGGACCTCTTCTATCGCCTGAACGTGGTCAACATCCACCTGCCACCGCTCGTCGAGCGGCGCGGCGACATCCCGGCCCTGATCGACCACTTCATGGTGGAGTTCGCGCGCCAGTACGGTGTCCCGCCGAAGCACCTGTCGCCCGAGGCGCGCGAGCGTCTCGTCGCGCACGACTGGCCTGGCAACATTCGCGAGCTGCAGAACACCATCGAGCGCGCGTTCGCGGTCACTACGGCGGACGCGATCGAGCTCGACGACATCGCCCCCGGGCTGCCGCCGCTGGCCACGGGTGCCCAGCTCGCGCCGCCGGCCGCCGACCCCGCCGCCACCACCACCGCGACGGCATCCGGCCACCGCGAGGCCGGGGGGAACGAGGCGCCACCGGCGGGCACTGCCGCCGACGGCGGCGGGTCGCTCACGGCGCCGCCCGCCGACGTGCCCGTCGTCACCCTCGAGGAGGCCGAGCGTCGGGCGATCTCCGCCGCCCTGCGACAGTCGCGCGGCAACAAGAACGAGGCGGCGCGGGTCCTGAACATCGACCGCCAGCGGCTGTACCGGAAGATCGAGAAGTATCGTTTATCGTGACGCGCCGGTACCTTGCGACAGCCCGGCGCGCGTGACATCCACGAATCGGCACCGATTTCGATGCACCGGCGGTGCAGAACACGGCCTGAAGGCGCGATCCACGTGGCACTAAACCTGATGAACTTCGGTACCCGATGACCACCTGCGTGAAGGTTCTCGTCGCGACCGCAAGCAGTAATCTGCAGAAGCTGATCTGCAGGATGCTCCAGCGAAGCGGCTACGCCACGGACGAGGTCGATTCGGCAGCCGCAGCCCTGGAGGCGGCCCGCACCTCCCGGTACGAGGCCGTGGTGACCGACATGCACCTGCCCGACTGCTGCGGTGCGACGCTGGTGAACCGGATGCGCGAGGCCGGGGTGGCGACGCCGGCGATCCTGCTGGTCGAAGCGGAGACCCCGCGGGTCCGCGAGGCCGCCAGCGCCCTCGACGCGACCCGGTGCCTGCGCTCGCCGGAGCTCGATCGTCTCGGCGAGATCATCGCCCTGGTCCGGGCCGGCGACGACGACGCGCAGCGCGGCGAAGCCTGATCGGCGGCCGGGCGTGCGGCGGCTCGCTCAGGTCGAGTAGGCCGAGTTCAGGTCGACGTAGTCCTTCGAGAGGTCGCTGCTCAGCAGCCGCGCCTTGCCCTTCCCCCGTCCGATGGCGATCGTCACGTCGAACTCCGATTCGGCCATGACCGCGCGCGCCTGCTCGCGTGCCGTCGCGATACCGGCGCCGCGACGGAACACCTCGATCTCGCCGATCCGGATCGAGACCCGCGCCGGGTCGACGGCAACGCCACTGTAGCCGACAGCGCACGCGATCCGGCCCCAGTTCGGGTCCGCCCCGAAGAACGCCGTCTTGACGAGCTGCGATCCACCGACGGCGCGCACGATGCGCTCGGCATCGCGATCGCTCGCCGCCCCGCGCACGAGGATGCGCACGGCCTTCGTCGCCCCCTCGCCATCGAGCGCCACCTGGCGCGCGATCTCGGACGCAACCGCGCCGACGGCCCGCGCCAGCGCCTTGCGTGCGGCGCCGTCACCGGTGATCGTCGCGTTGCCCGCCGCTCCGCCGGCGAGCAGGAAGAGGCTGTCGTTGGTGCTGCTGTCGCCGTCCACCGTGAGCTCGTTGAAGGGCCGTGCCGCCACCTCGCGGGCGAGCCGTGCGGCCGTTCGCCGATCGACCGCCGCATCGGTCACGACGTAGACGAGCAGCGTCGCCATGTCCGGCGCGATCATGCCCGCGCCCTTGCCGATGCCCGCCACGTTGACGACCTTCCCGCCGATCCGCGCGGTCGCTCGCGCCACCTTGGGGAACGCATCGGTGGTCATGATCGCTCGCGCGAAGCGCCAGAGTCCGTCGGGCGTCGCGTCGGCGGCGGCGCGCGCGATTCCGGGGCCGAGGCGTTCCATCGGGAGCTCGACGCCGATCATGCCCGTCGACGACGGCGCGACCAGCCGTGGTGCGACGCCGAGCGCTCTCCCGGCAAGCGCGCACATGCTCCGGGCATCGGCGAGCCCCTGCCGTCCGGTGCACGCGTTGGCGTTGCCGCTGTTCACGACAACCGCTTGCAGACTGCCGCCCTGCACGCGCTGGCGCCCGACGACGACCGGAGCCGCGCAGAACGTGTTGCGCGTGAATACCGCGCCGACTGCCGCCGGGCGATCGGCCACGATGATCCCGCAGTCCGGTAGCCCGCTCTTCTTGACTCCCGCGACCACCCCTCCGAAGCGAAAGCCCGGCACCACGATCTCGCGCTCGACGACCTCGCGCTTCACGCCGCTACCCCCCTCGTGACGCCGGCGAGGCCCGTCCTCCGCTGCCCGTCGCCCTCGCCCGCGCTGCCCGCACGCGACTGGACGGCGTCGGCTCTCCGGTTGCCAGCGATCCCGCGTTCCATGGATCCGGTGATCAACGTCAAATGAGTCCGCTTGGCAAGCGTCGTCCGGCCACGCCGGGGCCCAGCGCGACTTGCAGCATGCGGACGAGCACCATGGCGAGTCCTGTTGCCGCATCGCGAACGCTCACCATGCGCGCACCCGCCGCCGGCGCCACCGATCGGGCCCGCCGACCTCAGAGCCTGACGCGAGGTGGCGGCGACTCACCCCGCGCGAGGCGCCCGCGATATTCCGCGAGCAGAGTGCACAGCCGGGCGACGGGAAACCCGCCCCACTCGGCAGGGGCGGCCGAGAGCTTCGCAGCAGCGGCAGCAGATGCGCGGAGTGCGGGGCCCGGACGGGCACCTGCCCCGTGGTGCCAGGCGACGGCGGCCTGGATGATCCCCTGCAGGTAGCGCCGTCGCTCGCCCGTCGCCGTCCGCCACGGCGGCTCGAGAATCTCGTGCACCTCGAAGTACAGCGCATGCGCGAACAGCACGCGCGCCTGCGCGAGACGCGTGGCGAGATCGTCGCCGCGCGGCGCCTGGTCGAGGGCCGCCGCGTAGCGCTGAAGTCGCTCGCGAGCGACCGCCGTCCGCACCCACGGCGCGGCGTCGTCGCCATCGGGGCGTCGCAGGAGGCCGCGCACGGCGCCATCGCCCTCCAGGGACGCCAGATCCGCGAGCAGCAGCTGCACCAGCGCGTTGCGCGTCGCGAGCGTCAGCTCGTCGGGGGAAGGTCGTTGCGGCTCCGCCACGAGTTTACTCTCCCACCGGCCATCGGTACCTCGTAGCACGATGAGCCGCAGCCCGAGCGAAGCACGCACCGAACGCGGTACGGGCGGAGACGGCGCACCCGGCGCCAGCGCCACACTCTCCGGGGCCCCGGTCGCGTCGATGGCGGTCCGCAGCGCGCTCGCGGAACGCCCGCTGCCGGCGCTCCTCGCGATGTGCGCGGGAGCCGTGCTCGTCGCAGTCCCCTTCCTCGATCCCCGCCTCTGGTTGCTCGCGTGGGTCGGGCTCGTGCCCCTGTTTGGCGTCGCGGCGCGCGCGGCGACGCCGCGGCGTGCAGCGCTGCTCGGCCTCGTCATGGGCTTCGGGATCCAGGTCATCGGCTTCCACTGGATCGTCACGACGATCACGCGCTTCGGCGGCTTCCCGCTGCCGATCGCCCTGTTCTTCTTCTCCGCGCTCGCCTTGTACAGCGCTCTGCCCTTCGCGCTCGTGGCAGCGCTGCTGCGCTGGGCGGGGCCGAACGCGCCGCTCCTCCTCGCACCGGTGACGTGGGCAGCGCTCGAGTTTCTCTTTCCCGCGCTGTTTCCGTGGCGCCTCGCGCACTCGCAGCGTGAGGTCACCCTGCTGCTGCAGACCGGCGACTTCGCCGGTCCCTACCTGCTCTCGTTCGTCATGGCATCCGTCGCGGCAGGGCTCGTCCATCTGCCGCGCGTGCGACCACTGGCCGGTCCTGCCCTTGCGGTGCTGGCGGTGCTGGCGTACGGCGCGTGGCGCATACCGCAGATCGAGCACGCCATGCGGGACGCGCCGGCGTACCGTGTGGGCGTCGTACAGGGCAACCTGCTGCTCGACGAGAAGCGGCACCGCGACCTGTTCCAGTCCAACGTCGCGCGCTACCGCCAGCTGTCCGCGAGCCTTTCGCCGGCCCCCGACCTCTTCATCTGGCCCGAGACGGTCGTCGAGTGGGGCATCCCGCTCGAGACGCCGACCCTGCGTGCGCTCGATCCCTTCCCGAGCGCACCGGCGCCGCTCCTGTTCGGGGCGGTGGCCTACCGCGACTACGGGCAGAAGGTGGAGTGGTTCAACAGCGCCTTCCTCCGCCGCACGGACGGCTCGATCGCCGGGCGCTACGACAAGATCGTCCTGATGCCGTTCGGCGAATTCATCCCGTTCGCATCGGTCTTTCCGTGGCTGAAGGACCTGAGCCCGAATACCGGCGACTTCCGCGCGGGCGAGGGACCGGGTGTCCTGCAGGTCGACGAGCGCGCCCGGGTCGGCGCGCTCATCTGCTACGAGGACCTGCTCGCGGGGCACGTCCGGAGCACGGTGGCCCGGGGAGCGAATCTGGTGGCCGCCGTGACCAATGACGCGTGGTTCGGCGAGAGCGCCGCGCTGCGTGAGCACGACTCGCTCGCTCTGTGGAGATCGATCGAAAACCGCCGATATCTCGTTCGTGCAACCAACACCGGACTGTCCTCGGTCACCGACGCGCTCGGACGGACCGTCGCCGCGCTGCCGAAGCACCAGGCGACCGCCGCGGCGGTCGAGGTCCGCCTGCTGGCAATCGCGAGCCCGTACCAGCGGTTGGGTGACGCCGTCGGCTGGCTCGGTGTGGCGATCGCGATCTTTCTCCTGTTATGGCGTCGGTCGTCCTGATCGTGCATTAATGCACGACGTTGCATCCTGGTGGTCGCCGGTCACCCGGTTCGTCTGCGAAAGCTGTGGCGCTCGAATTGCTCGGTTGATCTGCGAACCTGCGCGCGGCGATCTCGCGCACGACGTCAGAAACCTTCCAGAAGCCACGGGTCGAGGGCCGGCAACGGCCAGTTACCGCCGAACCAGCACGTGTGCTGCGGGCTCTTGACAGGCGTCACAAGGCGGCGAGAGGCGAATGTACCTGAGCTTCTACGGGTTGGGCGAGAAGCCCTTCGGGCAGACTCCGGATCCCAAGTTCCTCTACTGGAACGACGGGTACCGCGAGACGATCGCCAACCTGCGTTACGGGATAGAGGAGCGTAAGGGCTTCGTCACCATGATCGGCGAGGCGGGAACGGGGAAGACCACGCTCCTGCGCAAGCTTCTCGACGACCTGGGTCCGGACGTCGTCTCGGTGTTCCTGTTCAACCCGAACGCGACCTTCGAGGAGATCCTCGAGTACACGCTCGGAGAGCTCGGGATTCCCGCCCCGGCGGGCCGCAAGCTGGCGATGCTGCAGCGGCTCAACGAGTTCCTGCTTGCGGCCTTCCAGGAGGGCAAGAACACCATCCTGCTGATCGACGAGGCGCAGGACCTCGAGACCGAGGTCCTCGAGTCCTTGCGCCTGCTGTCGAACCTGGAGACGTCGAAGGACAAGATCCTCCAGATCGTCCTGTCCGGCCAGCCGGAGCTCGCCGCGCGCCTGGCACAGCCCAATCTGCGACAGCTCAAGCAGCGCATCGCCGTCCGCTGCCGCCTCGAGCCGCTCCGTCGCGAGGAGCTGCCTCACTACCTGGCGGCACGGCTCACCGTGGCGGGTGGACGACCCGACCTCTTCGCGCCAGCGGCGCTCGACCCGATCTGGTCCTTCGCGCAGGGCATCCCGCGCCTCGTCAACGCCGTCTGCGACAACGCGCTGCTGGTCGGCTACGCGCTCGGACGGCAGACCATCGACGCCGCGGTGATCGACGAGGTCGTCGCCGACCTGAGGAGGATCGACGCCCCTCTCGTGCTGCCGGTGGGCGATCCGCCAGCCGCGGTGGAGCCGGCACCGAGCGTTGCGGCCGTTCCAACCCGCGCTGAAGCCCCGGCCGACGCCCGCGCTCTTGCCGAGGCTGGACCAGCTGCCCCGGTCGTCGGACCGAGCGAGGCCCCGACGACTCCGGGGCGGCCGATCGCGCCGCCGGGTCCCCAGGCAGCGGCGCGCTCCGGCGCGAGCAGGCCGGTGAGCACGACGCAGCCGTCGCGGCCGAGATCCCGGCAGGCCGCAGGCTTCGTCGTCGCGGTCGGCGTGATCCTGGCCGTGGCCGCGATCGCCACCTTCGCCGCGTCACGCTGGGACGAGATCCGGCCTCGGGTCCGCGCACTGCTGGCGGAGCCCGCGAACGACACGGCAGATCGGACCGTCCAGGCCTCGCAGGCTGACCCACCCCCCGCGGTCCCGCCGGTCGCAGCGAGCGCGCCGGTCGTGGCCAACCCGCCGCCGCCGAACCTGGCCGCGGCGGCGCAGGCGGCCCCGGAGGCTGCCCCGGCTGCTGCACCCGTGGCGCCAGAGGCTCCGCCATCTGCCCTGGCGTCCGCGCCGCGCGGCGCGGACGCACCCGGCGGCGGTGCCATCGCGGCATCACCTCCGGCGACCGTTGGGCCAGCGCTCTCCTCCGACCAGGCACCGGGGGGACCCGTCCCTGGAGCGCCGCCGGACCCGGTGGCCGGAGCGACGGCGCTTCGGGCAGCCGGCGATTCTCGGGGGGTAGTCGGGGGCGCAGATGTCCTGTCCGCCGCGCGCCTGGCACCTCAAGATCTTCAACCCAGGCAGCGCACGGAGCGAGGTGGGCGGCGCGTCCAGGTGCAGCTCGGCGACACCCTGATGAACCTCGCGGCACGAGAGTACGGCAGCTCGACGTATACCGCACTCGACGTCGTCCGGTCCGCGAATCCGAGCATCCGCGACGTCGATCGGATCATCGCCGGGTCGGAGATCGTCTTCCCGGACCCCGGACCGGGCGCACGCGTCTCCGGCCGGGGCGAAGACCTCGTGGTGCTGGTAGGCACCTCGCCCGCGCTCGCGCAGGCTCAGGATCTGCAGAGCCTGGCGAGCGCACGCTACGGCCTGCCCGCCGACCTCGAGCCGATCCCGCTCGGGGACGGACGGAACCTCTATCGCGTGTCGGTCCGCAACCTCGTGGGCCAGGCGCAGGCTCGGGCGATCGCCGAGGAGCTCGGCTCGATCCTCAGGGACCCCGGCTGATGCCGCAGCAAGCGCACAGCTCTGGTGGGGGTGCAGGGTTCTCGACGCAGTCTGCGGGACTGCACTTTGCCGCCGCACCGGACCTGCCGAGGAAGTGTAGGAAATTGAAAGCCTTTCGCAGTGCCACGAGCGCGCACGGCAACCCACCGCTGGCATTGCTTTTGCTGCTGGCAGACCTGCGATGGGGGCGATCCGTAACTCTGCCTGCTACGTGGTCCGATCGAAGCCACGTGCCGAGGCGTTCGCTGCGGCGAATCGGCGCCGCAAGGCCATCGAGACGTTCCTGCCGCGTCTCAAGCAGCCCTTTTCCCGTGACGCCGCGCACGCCGTCGAGCCTCTCTTTCCCGGCTACCTCTTCGCCCGGCTCTCCCTGGAAACCCAGTTCCGTATCGCCTCCTGGACGCCAGGCGTCGCCCACCTGCTCTCCGGTCCGGACGGAGCCCCCGCCGCGCTGGACGACGTCGTCGTCGCGGCGCTGCGGGAACGAGCTTCTGGCGGCGACGTCGTCGAGGCTCGGCCGGCGTTCCGCGCCGGCGACCCCGTCGATATCCGCACCGGCCCGTTCGCGGGGCTGCTGGCGACCATGCCCGGCCCTGCTCGCGCGCCGGCCGGGTCCAGATCCTGCTCGAAGTTTTCCAGCGACGAACCCGGGTGGATCTACCCGCGTCCGCCGTTGCGCCGGCTTAAGGATCCCCCGGCAGAGCCGGGGGGACTCCCTTGCTGGTCTAGGACGGATTTCACGAGCACAGGCTCGTGGCTGTGGCACAATACGGGGCGTAGCCCCGCGAAGAAGCTACCCTTTTCGAGAGATGGGCGGAGCCATGTGCAGTGAAAGACGAGATCCGGTCGCGGCCGGTCCGGCGGGTCGCGGATACGCTCGGACCGCGGTCCGCTACGTCGCGCTGGTGGCCCTTCCGGTACTCGCCATCGCCTGCAGCTCGCAGCGCAACGGCGGGTCGGGCGCCATGACGATGACCGCGGAGTCGGCGGTGGGCGGCAAGCCTGGCACGGTCGGGGGCGGCAGCGCGCTTCAGTACCAGGACAAGCTGGTCGATCAGAACACGTACCGGCTGGCTCCCGGCGATCTGATCGATGTCAAGTTCCCCTACCACCCCGAAGAGAACGAGCGCGTCCCGGTCCGCCCGGACGGGCGCATCGGTCTGCAGGTGGTCGGCGACGTCATGGCGGCGGGGCTGACGGTCACGGAGCTCGAGCAGGTGGTGATGGAGAAGTCGGCGAAGACCCTGCGCGACCCCGTGGTCAGCATCATCATCGCCCAGCTGGCGGAGCACAAGGTCTATGTGGGAGGCCAGGTCGCAAAGCCGGGCTTCGTCGTCTACCGCGAGGGGATGACGCCGCTCCAGGCCATCGTCGAGCGCGGTGGCTTCGTCGACGATGCCAACACCGACGAGGTGCTGTACATCAGCCGGGTCGGCAGCGCGGTGCAATCTCAGAGGCTTGACTTGGAAGCTGTCATGGACGGAGATTCCTCCGAGCAGATCGTCATGTCCCCGGACGACATCATCATCGTACCGAGGACGTTCATCGGTGAAGCCGACGTTTGGGTCGACCAGTGGATCCGGGGCCTGCTGCCCACCGTGCCCCGGCCCGGACTCGACCTCAACACTCTGGCTTTCTAGGAGACCTTCGAGTGGGCAAAACCTACGAGGCACTGAAGCGAGCGGAGGCGGAGCGGGCCGCGAAGGCGGCCGGGTCCTCCGAGACGCCGCCGACCGCGCCGGTCGAGGCCGCCGCCACGCCCGCGGAGGGCTCTCCCCCACCGTCCCAGGGGGGTCTGCCGACTCCCGTCGAGCGCAGCTGGTTCCGCTTCGGCAGCTGGAGCCGCGGCCACAATGGCGGCAACGGGAACGGGCACGGGAACGGGAACGGCAACGGGAACGGGAACGGCAACGGCAACGGCCGCTACCGCAACGGAAACGGCAACGGACACCACAAGTTCTCGTTCGACGTGCCGCCGACCACCGTCGAGGAGTTCCAGCAGCTGCGCAAGAACATCCTCGCCTCGCGGGCGTCGCGCTCGCTGCAGCTCATGCTGCTGGTCTCGTCGCGCCACGGCGAGGGCAACACGACGACCACGCTGCTGCTGGGCTCGACCATGGCCCAGGCCGGCCGCTGTCTCCTGATCGACGCGAACTTCCGCACGCCCGGCATCTCGCGCGTGTTCGGTGGCGCCGAAGCGCCCGGATTCTGCGAGGCGCTCGCCGACCCGACGACTCCCGGGCCGATCTACTACCACCCCACCGAGATCCCGAACCTCTACTTCATGCCGACGGGCCGTGGCCCGGCGCGCGTGCCGTACATGTTCGAGGGCCGCGCCTTCGACGAGATACTCGCGTTCCTGCGCAAGGACTTCGACTGCATCCTGATCGACGGCGCACCGATGGAGATGTACGCCGACAGTTCCTTCCTGGCCCCGCGCACCGACGGCGTCATCCTGGTCGTCCGCGCGGAGAGCACGCCGCTCGGCTCACCGGCCGTGTCGCTACGCGAGCTCGAGCGCGTCGGCGCGCACGTGCTCGGTGCCGTTCTGAACCGTACCCAGACGTTCATCCCCGAGTTCCTGACCCGCCTCACCAACCCGCAGGACGTCGTCGAGATCGCCGTGATTCCGCAAGAGGCCCATCGATGAACGAATCCGTACGGGAGTTCCTGCACATCCTGTTCAAGCGAAAGCGTTTCTTCGCGATCGCGTTCGCGATGATCTCGCTGCCGATCATCGCCTTCGCGCTGCTGCGCACGCCGGACTACCTCGCGCGCGCGAAGCTGCTGGTGATCGGCAACCGCAGCTACCTGCACCTCTCGCCGCAGGACTCGAAGCGGACGACGCAGCTGCCCGAGGCGCAGGTCCTCAACGCCGAGGTCGAGAACCTGAAGAACCGCTCGTTCCTCCTGGTGGCAGCCGAGCACCTGCAGATCGACATCATCGACCCGCTCCCCGACGACCGCGAGCAGCGCAACCGCGCCACCGCGCGCGCCATGTACACCGGGCTCCGCATCACGCCCTTCCCGCAGTCGCCGATGATCGAGGTGGCGTTCAAGCACCACGACAAGAACAAGGCGGCCGCGGTCGTCAACACGCTGATCGATACCTACCTCGAGTATCATCCGAGCATCTACGAGTCGCCCGACGTGGCGCGCTTCTTCGAGAAGCGCAGCGAGCGCATCGAGCAGGATCTCCGCAAGAAGGAGCGGCGCCTCGATCGCTACCAGCGCCGTACCGGCATCATCGCCCTGCAGCAGCAGAAGGACGAAACCCTGCGCCAGATGATGGCGAGCGAGCTCGTGCTGAAGGAGACCGATGCCCAGATCAGGCAAACCGACCAGCTGATCGCCAAGCTGGAAGAGGCCCTGCAGGACGAGCCCGAGAAGGTCGGAAGCGACGTCGACATGATCGACAACCCGGTCGCGCGCGCCCTCGAGGAGCGCATCGGCCTCCTCACCGTCGAGCTGTCGGACATGCAGCAGAAGTACACCGACGCCGACCGTCGCGTGCAGGACAAGAAGGCCCAGATCGCCGAGCTGCGCGCCAAGGTGAAGGAGCAGCCGCCGCGCATCGTCGGCACCGAGCGCTTCCAGCTGAACCAGGTGCGGCAGAACCTCTCCGAGGAGCTGCTGCGCGCGCGGGCCAACCAAGGCGCGCTCCAGGCGAAGCAGGGGTCGGTCGCCGAGCACCTGGAGGAGTTCCACGTTCGTCTCTCCGACATGACGAAGAAGGGCTACAAGCTGCAGCAGCTCGACGACGAGGTCCTGCAGGCGCGCACCGCCCTGCAGGCGTCGGCACAGCGCACCCAGGAAGCCCAGCTCTCGCTCGACATGAGCGGCGACAAGCTCGACACGATCCGCATCGTCGACCGCGCGGATCCGCCGCCGCGGCCCGACAACGACCAGACGGTCCTCACCATCATCATCGCGCTGATCGCGGGCGCGGGCATCGGAATCGCGGGCGCATTCGGCCTCGAGTTCCTCTACCAGACCTACCACTTCAGCTCCGACATCGAGCGCGAGCTGGAGCTCCCCGTCCTCGGTCTGATCACCGACTATCGCATCGGCTGACCGCCGCCGCGGTCGCCACGGAGTCGTCGACGTCATGGCACTACGTCGCTACCTGACCAACTTCGCGAAGCTGGCTATTCACCACGGCGGCATCTCGAGCCTGGCTCGCGCCGTGCTCGCCGGCCGGGCGGTGATCCTGCGCTACCACTCGGTGAGCACCGCGGCCGACGGCACCCACCTCTGCCTCGATCCGGGGCTCGCCGTCGCACCGGCCGACTTCGACCAGCAGTGCGCGTACCTGAAGCAGCACTACAACGTGCTGTCGCTCGACCAGATGGTCGAGCATCTCTCCAGCGGCACGGCCATGCCACCGAAGGCCGTCGCCCTCACCTTCGACGACGGCTACCTCGACAACTACACGCAGGCCTTCCCGATCCTGCAGCGCCACGGGCTGAACGCGACGTTCTACGTGACGACGAACTGCATCGACAACCGCGAGATCCTCTGGACGGGGCTGCTGCGCTTCTGCGTCTTCACCACGACCGTACCGGTCCTCGAGACGCGCGAGCCGATGGCGTTTCGCCTGCCGCTACGCACCCCGCTCGAGCGACGCGAGGCGTTCACCAAGCTCATCGTGACGATGAAGAACATCCCGACCGAGCGCCGCCTGGCACTGCTCGAGGCGGTCCGAGTGGGCGCCGGAATCGACGACGTCACGCCGCTCCGGTCGATCATGATGTCGTGGGACCAGGTGCGCGAGATGCACCGCGCCGGGATGATCTTCGGCGCCCACACGCTCACGCACCCGAATCTGCCCAACGCGACGCCCGAGGAAGCAGGGCGTGAAATCGTCGGCTCACGCGACGCGCTCGCGGAGCAGATCGGCGCCCGCGTCCTGCACTTCTCGTACCCCAACGGCCGCGGCAGCGCGCACCTCACGGAGTCGGTCAAGGGCATCGTCCGGCGCGCCGAGTTCGTGTCCGCGACCACGTCGGTCACCGGTAGCGTCATGGACGGAGACGACGCCTTCGCGCTCAAGCGCATCGGGATCTACAACCGGCACGGCGCGATGCCCGAGTTCACACTCGACATCGAACGAGGGAAGATCGGCGCGTGACCGCCTCGTCGATTCCATTCGGCGGGGCGACCCGGCGGACGACGCGGGGAGTGGAGAGGTTCCCCCCCTGGGCGCTGGTCGCCACCGTCGTGGCCGGCCTCGGCCTCGGCGTCGCGGCGCTGTTCAACGACGCCAGCCTCGCCGTGGGGACGGCGCTCGTCGGCCTCGTCTTCGCCGGGCTCCTCGTCCTCTACAAGCCGCAGATCGGCGTCATGGTCATCATGTCGACCATGCTGATGTCGTACCCGTCGGCGCTCCGCGGCGTCGGACCGTTCACGATCAACAACCTCCTCGGCCTCTCGCTGGTCCTGCTGCTCGCGTTCCAGCTCTATCGCGGTCACGACTACTGGTTCCTCAGGGAGCCCGAGATCCGCTTGCTGATCGGAATCGCGCTGGTGCTGATCACGATGCAGCAGCTCAACAAGCTGATCTGGCCGGACATCAAGTACCTCCTGCCAAAGGTCCAGAAGAGCGGACACCTTGCCTACTACGGCGAGGTCGACGTCGGCGGCCGGTGGATCTTCGAGCTGCTGTCACGCATCGCGTTCACGATCTTCTTCGTGAACTGGATCCGCACACCACGTCAGCTCAAGTGGGTGCTGTACCTGATGTCGTTCTGCATCCTCGCCGTGATCCCGACCCTGGGTCCGGACATGGTGAAGGGGGAAGCCGAGTACCGGATCACGTCGAAGCTGGTGGGCTGGGCTGAGAACATCAACCGGTTCGCGTTCATGATGAACGTGGGCATCGCGCTCTTCCTGCACCTCGCGATCTCGGCGAAGAGCCTCGTGGGCAGATTGGGGTGGCTTCTCTGCGCGGCGGGCTCACTGCCGCTCGTGCTGCTCACCGCGTCGCGCAGCGGCTTCCTCGGCCTGTGCCTCGTCGGTCTGCTGCTGTTCACCAGCGACGAGCTGCCCCGCCGCGCGAAGGTCAGCTCCGCCGCCGGCGGCTTCGTGTTCGGGCTGCTGGTGTTCTTCTTCGTGCTCGGCGACGCCCACCGCGAACGCCTCACGAACCTGAATCCGTTCAGCACCGAGCAGACGGTCGCCACGCGCGTCGAGGGAGCGCGTTCGACCGAGACGCGCGTCGTGACGCTCGGCGAGGCCCTCGAGATCATCGCCGCGCACCCGCTCACGGGGGTCGGGCTCGGCAACTTCCGCTGGGTCAACGCCTACCTCAACGGGTCCTACAAGCCGCCGCACAACTCCTACATCTGGTCGGCGGCCGAAGGCGGCATCTTCACGACTCTGCTGTACCTCGTCCTCTTCGGGTACCTCTACCGGCGCATCCAGAAGCTGCGCACCCAGTACAAGAACCACCCTGTCCTGCCGCACTTCCCGAACTGGCTGAACACGTATCTCGTCCTGTTCTTCTTCTTCTCGATCTTCGCGGACGTCTGGCTCGAGGTGCACATCTACTTCATCATCTCGTTCTCGATCGTTCTGAGCCGGTGGGCGCTCGACGAGGAGCTGCGCGGTCGCGGCCTGACCGGCGCGATCGCCGGCACGCCGGGCGCGCGACGCGCAGTCGTGCGCGAGCTCTACCGGCCGAAGCCGGCTCCGGAGCCCGCGTGATCCGCGTCGCCTACGTGATCGACCACCTGCGGGTCGGTGGCGCCCAGCGGCACCTGCTCGAGGTCGTGCGCGGGCTCGACCGCAGCCGCTACGCGCTCGAGATGTGGAGCGCCGCCGCGGACCCGGGCGATCTGGCGGCGGTCTTCGAGCGCGAAGGCGTCCCGGTCCGCTCGTTCGGCATTTCCGGAACCATGCTCAGCCCGCGGACGCTCGCCACCATCCGCCGCGTCGCAGGCGACTTCCGCGCGCGCGGCGTGCACGTCGCGCACGGCTACCTGTTCGAGGGCAACTTCCTCGCGGCCCTCGTCGGCCGGCTGGCCGGCACTCCGGTCACCCTGGTGAGCAAGCGCAGCCTCGACCGCTACGACCGCATCGACCGCCGCGCCGCCGCCTGGCTCTCGAACCGCCTCGCGAGCCGCGTGACGGTCAATGCCTCGGCGGTCCGCGACATCACGATCGAGCACGAGCGCTGCGCGCCCGAGCGCATCGTGATGATCCCAAACGGGGTTGCCCTCCCATCGAGCGCCCCGGCGAGCGTACCCCCGCAGCCCGCCAGCGATCCGCGTGGCACCGGCCCGCTGGTCGGCATGGTGGGCCGCCTGAGCTGGAAGAAGGGCTACGAGCACGCCCTCGCGGCGGCGGTGCTGCTACGCGAGCGTATCCCTGGAGTCCGCTTCGACGTCGTCGGGGACGGCGAGCTGCGGCGCGAGCTCGAGGAGACGACGCGGCGGCTCGGTCTGGCGGACACGGTGCGCTTCCTCGGCCAGCGGCGCGACGTTCCCGACCTGATGCGGACGTTCGACTGCTTCGTGCTGTCGTCGGTCATCGAAGGCATGCCGAACGCCCTGCTCGAGGCCATGGCGCTCGGTCGCCCGGTCGTGACCACCTCCGCCGGCGGCAGCGCGGAGGTCGTGATCGACGGGGAGTCGGGCCTGGTCGTTCCACCTGCAGATCCGGACGCGCTGGCGAACGCCATCGAGCGGGTCCTGCGGGACGGGGATTTCGCGCGCCGCATCGCCGCCAGCGGCGAGCGCCGGGTGCGCGAGAATTTCAGCCTCGACGCCATGCTGCGTGCGTTCGACGCGCTCTACCGCACCGAGCTCGCGCGCGCCGGCCTCCAGATCCCGCCCTCGACCGCCGAAGATGCATCGGTGGAGCACGATCGCGTCACCCACGCCTGACCTCCATCACGACAAAGACGATCCCATGCTCGGTGCATTCCTCTTCTGGCTGGCCTTTCTCGTCCTCGCGTACCAGTACGTGGGCTACCCGCTGCTGCTCGCGGCGCTCGCGGCTCTGCGCGGACGGCGCACGCCGGCCGTGTACGCACGCGAGGAGGATCTGCCGTCGGTGACGCTGGTGATCTCGGCGTTCAACGAGGCCGAGGTCCTCGACGGCAAGATCCGCAACGCACTCGCGCTCGACTACCCGAAGGATCGTTTCGAGATCGTCGTCGCGTCCGACGGCTCGACCGACGCGACCAACGACATCGCGCGCTCGTTCGCCACCGACGGCGTCGTCCTCCACGAGTATCCCGTCAACCGCGGCAAGAACCTGGTGCTCAACGACACGCTGCCGCGCGCTCGCGGCGAGCTCATCGTGTTCACCGACGCCAACGGCATGTACCAGCGAGATGCCATCCGGACGCTCGTGCAACCATTCGCCGAGCCACGCGTCGGCAGCGTCTGCGGCGAGCTGATCTACAAGAACTTCAACGACAACCCGATCGCGGAGGGCTACAACCGCTACTGGGAGCTCGACCAGATGCAGAAGCGCCTGGAGAGCTCGCTCGGCACTCTGCTCGGGGCCAACGGCTCGATCTTCGCGCTGCGGAAGGCCCTCTGCCGCCCGATCCCGAACGACGTCTGCAACGACATGGTGCAGCCCATCTGGGTCGCGGCCGCGGGCCATCTCTGCCTCTACGAGCCGCGGGCGCTGTCGTTCGAGGCCGGCTCGCGAAACCTGGCCGACGAGCTGAAGCGTCGCTCGCGCATCATCGGACGCGGCATCCGCGGCATCGCAGCGGTGTGGCCGGACATTGCCCGTCAGGGAGCGTGGCTGGTCGGCCTCGAGCTGCTCTCGCGCAAGGGCCTGCGCTATCTCACGCCGCTCTGGTTCGCGATGCTCCTGGTCGGCTCGGGCCTCGCGGGCGGCGCCTTCTACACGGCGCTGTTCGTGCTGCAGCTGCTGGCGTACGCCGCGATCCCGGTGGGCTTCGCGCTGCCCGAGGGACCCGTCAAGCGCCTCGCCTCGCCCGCCGTCTACTTCGGCATCGGCAACCTCGCCGCGATCCTCGGCTGGTGGAAGGTCGTCACGGGATCCGAGCTCGGCCGCTGGCAAACCGCGGAGCGCCCGTTCGAGAGTGGCTCGCCGCAGGCGGCGACCGCGGAGAGCAGCCGCGAATGACTCCCACGACCAGCGCCAGCGGTCCGGTTCTCAACGCGTTCTCGGTGGACGTCGAGGACTGGTTCCAGGTCTCCGACTTCGAAGCGCAGGTGCGGTTCGACGAGTGGGACCGCTACGAGAGCCGGGTCGTGGCCAACACGCGCCGCGTCCTGTCCCTGCTCGACGAGTTCGGCGTCAAGGGCACGTTCTTCATCCTCACCTGGAACGCCGAGCGCCATCCGGAGCTGGTCGAGGACATCGCCGCCCGGGGGCACGAGGTCGCGACGCACGGCTACGCGCACCGGCTCGTCTACGAGCAGGGCCGTGATCTCTACCGGCAGGACCTCGAGCGCTCGCAGGAGATCCTCGCACGCATCACCGGACGCCGCGCGCGCGGCTATCGCGCGCCCTCGTTCTCGGTGACGGCGAAGTCGATGTGGGCGCTCGACGTGATGCTCGAGTGCGGGATCGAGTACGACTCGAGCATCTTCCCCGTCCAGGATTCGCTCTACGGCGTCCCCGGCGCGTTGCGGTTCCCGTTCGTCATCCACTCGGTCGGCGACCGGCAGCTCGTCGAGTTCCCGATGACCACGGCGCGCGTCGGTCAGCGCAACCTGCCGCTGGGCGGCGGCGCCTACCTTCGCGTGCTGCCCTACTCCTACATGCGGTGGGGCATGCGCCGCGTGAACCGGGAGGGCCAGTCGGCGGTCGTCTACCTCCACCCGTGGGAGATCGACCCCGACCATCCGCGACTCCGCTCGCGCGGCAAGCGCGGCGTATCCTCGCACTACATCAACCTGCGCGCGATGGAGGACAAGCTGCGCCGACTGCTGTCGGATTTTCGCTTCGCACCGGTGAGCCAGGTGCTCAAGCAGCGTGGCTTCCTCGCATCCTGAGCGCCTCACGCACCCGAGCCACCCGAACGACAGGACCACAACGACGATGCCCCTACGAGCCGTCATCATCACCCAGGAAGACTGCCTCTACCTGCCGCAGTTCCTGCACCACGTGCTGCGCCACAGGCGCGACAACGTCGTCGGCATCACCATCCTGCCGGCGCTGATGCCGAAGCAGACGTGGACGACGACGCTGCGCGACCACCTCGCGCTCTACGGCCCGACACAGTTCCTGCGCCAGTCGATCCGCTACGCGACGCGGCGCGGACTCGGCATACTCGGCAGCAAGGTCCCGCTACCCGCCTTCTACTCCGTCGAAGCGGTCGCGAAGCACCACGGTCTCGCGTTCATCCCCGCCACCAGCGTGAACTCGAAGGAGTACCTCGAGCAGCTGCGGCGGCTCGGCCTCGACCTCGTCATCTCGATCAACGCGAGCCAGAAGTTCAAGAGCGACCTGCTCGCGCTACCGCGCCTCGGCTGCATCAACGTCCACGGCGCTCTGCTGCCGCGCTATCGGGGCCGCCTGCCCAGCTTCTGGGTACTCGCCAACGGCGAGCGCGAGACCGGCACCACCGTCCACTTCATGAACGAGGAGCTCGACGACGGTCCGATCCTGCTGCAGGAGAAGGTCGCGATCGAGCCTGACGACACGCAGGACACGATCATCCGCAAGACCAAGGCGCTCGGTGCCACGCTGATGGTCGAGGCGATCGACCGCCTCGAGCAGGGCTCGGCCTCCACCCTGCCCAACGACCGCTCCCAGGCGACGTACTTCTCCTTTCCGACCCGCGAGGACGGGCTGCGTCTGCGGCAGCAGGGCCGTCGATTCTTGTAGACGGCCAGGCCACGGCGTATGGAAAACGACCGAACCAACCACGAGGGATCTGGAGCGAACCGATGACCAACGACGAGAACAGCGTCCTCGACGACGTGAAGGGCTGGCTCCGCGACCGCGGCCTCACCAAGAGCAACCTCAAGTCCTACAAGTACTGGATCCCCTACACCGTCGGAGGCGGCAAGGCGTGGACGCCGCAATCGGTGACCTTCGAGCTCACGCTGCGCTGCAACCTGTCGTGCCAGATGTGCCCACTCGACCTGCCGCGCATGATGCACGACAAGACGCACCATGATCACATCAAGGAGCGCCAGAGCCACGAGCTGTCCACCGAGGAGGTGAAGCGCGTCATCGACGACATCGCGAAGATGGGCGTCGGCGACATGACGATCACCGGCGGTGAGGTGTTCCTCCGCAAGGACGCCTTCGAGATCATCGAGCACATCACGAAGACGCCGATCCATCTGTGCGTGAACACCAACGGCTGGTTCCTCCGTCCGGAGGAGGCGCGACGCCTCGTGTCCCTCAAGCCCCACGCGCTGTCGATCTCGATCGACGGGCCCGATGACCTGCACGACGAGATCCGCCGCGGCAAGGGCAGCTTCCGCCGCCTCCTCGAGGGCATCCGCAACATCCAGGACGCGAAGCGCGAGCTCGGCGTCAAGCGCCCGAAGATCGGCATCACGGTGACCGTCTCCGCGCTGAATCAGCACCGCTACAGCGAGGTGCTCGACTGGCTGAAGGACACCGGCGTCGACACGGTCGACTTCGACTACATGTTCTACACCACCCCCGAGCACAACCGTGAGACCGAGGCACTGGTCCCGCTGCCCGTCCACCACAAGGAGGAGGACCAGGACCTGCCGATGTACCTCCGGCAGGTCAACGGCCAGACGCTCTACGAGGAGTCCCAGAAGGCGGTCGCGAAGGGCGAGCAGTACGGCATCCCGGTCGGCTTCGGGCCGCCGCTGAAGACCCCGGAGCAGATGGAGCGCCGCTTCCTCGACGACGAGTACGCCTTCGTCGAGAAGTGCTTCTACCCCTGGAAGACGTTCCGCATCAGCCCGTACGGCGACGTCTACTCGTGCTCGATCGACGTCGCCTTCGGCAACGTCCGCGACCAGAGCGTCATCGACATCTGGAACAACGAAGCCTACCAGACGTTCCGCCGCGCCCTGAAGAAGAGGCGCCTGTTCCCCAAGTGCGCCAAGTGCTGCGCGCTCAACAACGAGTTCTGGAAGTACCTTCCCACCATCGGCTGAAGAACCGCACCCCTCACATGAGCACATTCAGAAAGCAGCACCGCGTCGCCCTGATCGGCGCGGGACGGATCGCGGCGGTTCACCTCGGATTCGCCCGCAGCGTGAAGAACGCGACCGTCGTCGGCGTCTGCGACGCCGACCCCGCGCGCGCCGAGGCGTTCGCGCGCGAGCGCAACGTCCCGGCCTTCTTCGCCGACGTGAGCGAGATGATGCGCGCAATCGAGCCCAGCGTCGTACACGTCGTGACGCCGCCGACGACGCACGCGAAGCTCGCGATCGCCGCCATGCAGGGCGGCGCGAACGTCCTGGTCGAGAAGCCGATGGCGATGCGCGTCGCCGACTGCGACCGCATGATCGCCGTCGCGCGCGAGCACGGACGGCGCATCTGCGTCGACCACAACCGCCTGTTCGATCCGGTGGTCAACAAGGTCCGCGCGTTCGTCGCGAGCGGGCGGCTCGGCGACGTGGTGTCGGTCGAGGCCCACCAGGGTGTGAATCCCGTCGAGGACGGCGGCGCGGGCGGTGGCAACGGCAAGCCGCACTGGAGCGTCGAGGACGCCTTCGCCCCCCTCTACAACCTCGGTCCGCACCCGCTCTACCTGGTCTCCGAGCTCATCGGCCCGGTGAAGTCCATCCAGGTCGCAGGCCTGCAGCCCACCGAGGGACAGGGGATGGTCCCGGAGATCCGCATCGTCCTCGAGGGCGACGACCGCTTCGGCTTCGTCGCGTTCTCGATGCGCAGCCAGCCGTACCTGAACCACCTGGCGGTGTTCGGCACGAAGGCCACGCTGCGCGTGAATCTCAACACGATGACCGTGATCACGGAGCAGAACCGCAAGCTGCCCAAGATGGTCGGCAAGCTCATGGCGAACTTCGAGCCCGCAGCGCAGCTCGTGACCTCGGCCGTGGGCAACGCGATCGCCGTGGCGACCCGGCGCATGAAGACGTACCCGGGCATCCGGGAGACGATCCGCCGCTTCTACAAGAGCCTCGACGAGGGGGCATCGCCACCGGTGACCGGCGAGCAGGGCCGTGACAACGTGGCACTGCTGAACGCGATCGAGGCGCACCTCACGGCGGCCAGCGCGGCGCCGCGACCGCTCGCGACCGGTACCGAAGGAGGTGCCTCGTGGACCTCCTGACCGGAGCGACCGGGTTTCTCGGTCATCACCTCGCGGCCCGCCTCGCACGCGACGGCCGCAAGCTGCGCACCATCGCGCGTCCCGGAACGGACCTGAAGCGCATCCCGCCCGAGATCACCGAGCTCGTCTGGGGCGACATCACTGAGCCCGAGACCCTGCAGAAGGCGATGGCCGGCATCGACGTGGTCTTCCACACCGCCGCTCGCGTGAGCGGTGGCGGGAGCCGCGACGACTTCCGGCGCGACAACGTCGCCGCGGTCGAGACGCTGCTGCGCGCGGCCGAAGCGGCCCGCGTGCGGCGCTTCGTGCACGTGAGCTCCGCCGGCATCTTCGGCGCCGGCCAGAGGGGCGCCGCGATCGACGAGCACACGCCGCTCGATCCGCAGATCGAGAGCCGCGGCTTCTACGCGTGGTCCAAGGCGGAGTCCGACCGCCTGGTCCGCGCCTTCGCGGCGCAGTCGAAGCTCGAGACCGTGGTCGTGCGGCCCGGCATCCTCTACGGCGGCGACGCGCAGCCGTTCCTCGCACGCCTCCAGTTCCCGGTGCCGCGCGGCAAGGGTCGACGCCTGATCGTCGGATCGCGCGCGGCGCTGCTGCCGCTCACGCACGTCGACAACGCCTGCGACGCGATCGCGCTCGCTGCGGATCGTGGCGCGTCCGGCAGCGCGTACAACGTGATCGACGGCCCGACCCGCCAAGGCGACTACCTGGACCTGCTGTCCGCGACCGGCGTCGCGAAGGTCCGTCCGACGTTCCTGCCGCCGTTCCTGCTCTGGCCGGTCGCGTACGGATGCGAGATCCTCGGCCGCCTCGCGAAGCGCAACCTGCCCCTCACCCGCTACCGCCTGAAGCGCGCCACCGAGAGCCTCACCTACGACACCAGCGCCGCCCGCGACGTCCTCGGCTGGACGCCTCGCATCGACCTCGCCGCCGGCGTGCGCGGCATGGCCGCCGACGGTCCGACGGTCCGCTGAGGCCCGCGCCTCCCGGCGCGGCCACGAAGATCCTTCGAGAAACCCCATGGACGACCCCAGAGAACTCCCGCGCGAGACCGGCGACTCCGCCAAGGTCGTTCCGCTGCGACCGCCCGACGCCCGCCCCGCGACCGCGGGCGCGCTCGCCAAGGCTTCCCGCAGGAGCCGACTCCGCACCCTGTTCGTGATCGACGAGCTCGACATCGGCGGCACCGAGCAGCAGATCCTCGAAACCGTTCGGCGCATCGACCGCGACCGCTTCGAGCCGTACGTCTGCTGCTTCCGCCACGGCGCGAAGGCGCGCGAGATCGAGGAGCTCGGCGTGCCCGTGATCCACGAGCCGAAGCGCCACAAGGCCGACCCCGGGCTCGTGCTGCGGTTGTCGGCGATGATGCAGCGCGAACACTTCGACATCGTGCAGACCTACCTCTGGACCGCGAACACGTGGGCGCGGGTCGCGGCCCGGCTCGCCGGCATCCGCTGGGTGCTCGCCTCGGAGCGCAACGTCGACATCTGGGAGGAAGCCTACAAGCGCGTCATCGGACGCTTCCTCGCGCGCTCGACCGACCGGATCATCGCCAACTCCGAGGCCGTGCGGCAGTACCTGCTGAACCGCGGCGGACTCGACGCGGACAAGGTCGTGACGATCTACAACGGCGTCAACTTCGACCGCTTCCGCACGCGCTGCGACGCGAGCGTCCGTCGTCGCGAGCTCGGCATCGCGGACGACGTCGTGCTCGCCGGCTGCCTCGCGCGCGTCGAGCCCGCGAAGGATCACGCCACGCTCCTGCAGGCCATGGCGCTGATCTCGAACCGCGTGCCGAAGCTGCACGTCGTCCTGATCGGCGGCGGCAGCGAGGAGGATCGCCTGAAGCGCATGGCGCACGAGCTCGGCATCGGCGAGCGCGTGCACTTCGTCGGCTTCCGCACCGATGCCGCGGAGTGGCTGCAGAGCGTCGACCTCTCCGTCCTGTCGTCGGTGAAGGAGGGGCTCTCGAACACCGTCCTGGAGTCGATGGCCGCCGGCAAGCCGGTGGTCGCGACCGACGTCGGCGGCAACGCCGAGGTCGTCTTCGAGGGAGAGACCGGATTTCTCGTCCCGTCGCGCGCGCCGACCGAGCTCGGTGCGGCGCTGGCGCGCGTCGCCTCGTCTCGCGAGATGATGGCGTCGTTCGGAGCCGCCGGACGCCGGCGCGCCGACGATCTGTTCTCCGTCGACTCCATGGTCCGGCACACCGAGCGCCTCTACCTCGACCTGGTCGCCTCGGGGACGCTCGCCGCCGCCTGACCGCAGATTCATGCTGGCCTTCATCGTCAATCAGTTCCCGCGCCAGGTCGACGCGTACTTCCTGCGCGAGCTGCTCGGCCTCCTCGACAGCGGGCTCGACTTCCAGATCTACTCGCTGCTCTCGCCGCCGAGGGGCTGGAAGGTCCACGCGGACGCGAAGCCGCTCCTCCATCGCGTCGTGTATCCGCCACCGCCCGGCGATCTCGCGCGTCACGCGCTGGGCTCGTCGGCGGCCCACCCGGCGACGCTCGCGAAGATGCTCGCGCGCATCGCCTGGGGGCACCGCTCGATGCCGACCGCGCTCGCGAAGTCGCTCGCGATCGTCCCCCAGAGCCTCGCCTTCGCACGCGACATGCAGTCGCGCGGTGTGCGCCACATCCACGCCAACTGGGCGACCTACCCCGCCACCGCGGCGATGCTCATCTCCGAGATGACCGGCCTGCCGTACAGCTTCTCGGGTCACGCGACCGACATCTTCGTGCACCACGCGATGCTGCGCGAGAAGATCGATGCCGCGCGCTTCGTCGTGACGTGCACGCGCTTCAACCGCGGCTACCTGACCGACATCGCGCCGGAGCGCGCCGCGCAGATCCAGACCGTCTACCACGGCGTCGACCTGCCACGCTTCGCGCAGAACGGGACGCCCCGCGTACCGAACCGCATCCTCACCGTCGGCACGCTCCGCGCCTGCAAGGGGATCGACGACCTGATCCGCGCGCTCGCGATTCTGCGCGAGCGCGGCATCGACGCCGAGCTCGAGATCGTCGGAGACGGCGAGGAACGGGCGGCACTCGAGGCGCTGGTGCGCTCGCTGAACCTCGAGCGCAAGGTCCTGATGCCGGGCTACCTGCCGCAGGAGGACGTGATTCCCGCGTACCACCGCGCCGCCGTCGTCGCGCTGCCGGCGCACCACGAGGATCACTTCGGGATCCCGAACATCCTGATCGAGGGCCTCGCGGCCGGGACGCCCGTGGTGTGCACCGAGCTCCCGTCGCTGCACGAGCTGATCGAGCACGGCACGAGCGGGCTCTTCGTCCCGGAGCGCGACCCGCAGGCGCTCGCCGACGCCCTGCAGCGGCTGCTCGCGGATCCGGCCGAGGCTGCGCGCATGGCGGCCGAGGGGCGGCGCCGCGTCGCCGAGAGCTTCGACATGGAGCAGACCGTTGCGCAGCTCGCACGAACGCTTCGCGCCGCGAGCACGGGAGACGCCTGACCATGCGCTCGCTGCTCGGCCGCGGAGCGCGCACCGTCGCCAGCGAGGCGATGCACGTCGTCCGGCGCCTCGTGCCCGGGCGCCCGGGCACGGCGCGCGTGATCTACTACCACCGCATCGACGACGAGCAGCACCGCTCCTGCGTCGCGCCGCGCGCCTTCGCCGAGCAGATGGCCTTCCTGCGCGGCGAGGGCTTCAACGTGATGCCGCTCGCGGCGATGCGCGCGCACCTCGACGAGCACCGGCCGTTCCCGGAACGCACCGTGGTCGTGACCTTCGACGACGGCTTCGCCGACAACTACGACGCGGCGTTCCCGATCCTCGCGAGGCACGACGTCCCGGCGACGATCTTTCTCGCGGCGGGCTTCATCGGCGGCGACGACCTGCCGGTGCTGCGCGACCGGAGCGGCATCCGCCCGATGACCTGGGAGCAGGTGCGCGAGATGGCGCGGCACGGCGTCGCGTTCGGCGCGCACACGCTCACGCACCGTTCGCTGACCACGCTGTCGCCGGACGACCTGCGGCAGGAGATCGAGGGCTCGCGCGATCTGGTTGCCGAGCGCGTCGGCGCCCCGGTCGAGACCTTCTGCTATCCACGCGGCCACTTCGACGAGCGCGTCAATCAGGCGACGCGCGACGCCGGCTTCCGCATCGCGGTCACGACCCAGCCCGGCTGCGTCACGCCCGACACCCACCCGTTCTCGCTGCGACGCACCTTCGTCGCACGCGACGACAGCCTGCACGACTTCGCGCGCAAGCTCGACGGCAGCTTCGACCTCCTGCACGCCGCGCGACAGCGCCTCGGCGGCGGCGCGCCCGCGCCGTCCTACGACTGACCCGAACCCCCCGCCACCGGAGAAGACCACCATGTGCGGCATCGCCGGATTTCTCTCGCTCGAGCAGGGCGTCTTCGCGACGAAGACGAGCGCGCAGGCAATGTGCGACGTCATCGTGCACCGCGGGCCCGACGGCCAGGGCTTTCTCGTCGACGGCCCGCTTGCCATGGGCATGCGCCGCCTGTCGATCATCGACCTCGCGGGCGGACAGCAGCCGATCTCGAACGAGGACGGGACGATCTCCGTCATCCAGAACGGCGAGATCTACAACTTCCGGGAGATCCGCGAGGACCTCGAGAAGCGTGGCCACCGCTTCAAGACCAACAGCGACACCGAGGCCATCGTCCACCTCTACGAGGAGTACGGCACGCGCTGCGTGGAGCACCTGCGCGGCATGTTCGCGCTCGCGATCTGGGACGCGCCGCGGCGCCGGCTGCTGGTCGCGCGCGACCGTCTGGGCATCAAGCCGCTCTACTACAGCGTCGGCAACGGACGCCTGCTGTTCGGGTCCGAGCTGAAGAGCCTGCTCGCGGTCGGGCTCGACCGCGAGATCGACCAGCAGGCGCTGCACGACTACCTGAGCCTCACCTACGTCCCGGCCCCGGCGACGATCTTCAAGGCGGCGCGCAAGCTGATGCCGGGCAGCATGCTCATCGCGGAGCGCGGCAACGTCCGCATCGAGCGCTACTGGACCCTGAGCTTCGAGCCCGACGAGAAGCGCTTCCACGACGAGCGCGAGATCGTCGCCGAGGTGCGCGAGCGCGTCGAGGACGCGGTGCGCAGCCATCTCGTCTCCGACGTCCCGCTCGGCGTGTTCCTGTCGGGCGGAGTCGACTCGGCGACGCTGGTCGCCTGCATGCGGAAGTTCCACACCGGACCGCTGAAGACGTTCTCGATCGGCTTCGCCGAGAAGAGCTTCAGCGAGCTCGACCGCGCGCGCGACGCCGCAAAGCACTTCGGCACCGAGCATCACGAGATGATCGTGACGCCGGACGCCGTGACCATGGTGCCGGAGCTGACGAGCGCCTTCGACGAGCCGTATGCCGACTCGTCGGCGATCCCGGTGCTGTGCGTCGCCCGACTCGCACGGCAGTCGGTGACCGTCGCGCTCACCGGAGAGGGCGGCGACGAGGTGTTCGCGGGCTACAAGACCTATGCGGCGACGCGGCTCGCAGGCGTGTACCGCCGGGCCGTCCCGTCGCCGCTGCACAGCCTGATCGCCTGGGGCGTGAACCGCCTGCCGGTGTCGCACGGCAAGGTCAGCTTCGACTACATGGCGAAGCGCTTCGTCGCGGGCGCCTCGCGCGACGCCGTCGACGCCCACTTCTCGTGGAAGGCGACCTTCGACGAGACCGCCAAGCAGACGCTCTACCGCGAGCGGCGCGACGTCGGGCCGACGGTGCGCCTGTACCACGAGGCCGTCGCCGGCATCGACCCCCGGGATCTGCTGTCGCGCCTGCTCATGATCGACACGCGGCTCGGGCTCGAGGGCGACATGCTCGTCAAGGCGGACCGCATGAGCATGGCCACCTCGCTCGAGGGGCGCGTACCGCTGCTCGATCACCCCCTCGTGGAGATGGTGGCGGCGATTCCCAGCCGCTTCAAGATGCGCGGCATGAAGACCAAGGTCCTGCTGCGCGCCGCCATGGCCGATGCGCTGCCGCCCGAGACGACGCAGGGGCCGAAGCAGGGCTTCAACGTCCCGATTCCGAGCTGGCTCAACGGGCCGCTGCGCGAGCTGGTACGCGACACGCTGTCGCCGTCACGCATCGCGGCGACCGGCATCTTCCGCCCCGAGCCGATCCAGGAGCTGATCCGCGCGCACGAGAAGCTCGAGCGCGACCACAGCCGGGACATCTGGACGCTGCTGATGTTCCAGAGCTGGTACGACCGCATCGGACAGGGCGTGCAGGGTGCCGAGCAGGACCGTCTGGTCGGATGATAAGCGGTTGACCGGTATCGAACCGCTCAGGCAATCTTCTACATCTGTCAACGGAAACTGGAGCAACCCACGTGGCTAGGATTCTTGCTCTCCGCGCGGTCCCGCCGAACGCCGCAGCGGCCGTCCAGGACGCGAACCCGGTGTCGCCGGACTCGCCTCTTCCGCGGCCCCCCGAGGCTCCGGAATCGCGCGTCCGGTACGTTCTGCAGGCCGTGCTGGCGATCGGCGCGCTGGTCCTGCTGTCGCCGATCCTGCTTCTGGTGGTGATCGCCATCAAGCTGACCAGCCCGGGCCCGCTCTTCTACGCGGGCGTCCGCACCGGCGTCAACCAGAAGCTGTACACGATGTACAAGTTCCGCACCCTGCGCGAGGGCTCCGAGCGCCAGATCGGCGGACGCCTGCTCAGCCCGCAGGACGACTTCTACACGCCGATCGGCAAGTTCCTGAAGCGCTCCAAGCTCGACGAGATCCCGCAGCTGCTGAACGTGCTGCGCGGCGAGATGAACTTCGTGGGCCCGCGCCCCCTGCGCCCGATCTTCCTCGAGCGCTACCTGAACGAGATCCCGCACTACGCGGACCGCTTCCGTGTCCGTCCCGGCATGACCGGCCTCGCGCAGGTGCGCGGCGGCTACTTCACGTCGCCGCGCAACAAGCTGCGTTACGACCGCCTGTACATCGCGCACCGGACCATCGGCCTCGACGCACAGCTGGTGGCGCTCACCGCGCTCAAGATCCTCAATCGCTGGATCACGCTCGGCGCCTTCCTGCTGGTGCTGCTGCTGTTCGTGTCGTTCATCCCGGCCAGCGCGATGGAGCGGCTGTACATCAGCTTCTCCGGTGCGCGCGTCAATCCGCTGCACGGCGTGATCGCCTTCGGAGCGCTGTGGATGATCCTGCGGCGCGCGCCGAGCGACCGCATCAGCTTCTACCGCAGTCCGCTCAACCTGCCGATCGCCTGCTTCCTGCTGCTCGCGCTGGGGTCGGCGTTCCAGTCCGCCGCCCCCGTCCAGGCGGTGCGCGGTGCCGCATACCACCTGATCACGGGCTTCATCGTCCTGCTCGCGATCCTCAACGGCACCTTCACGCGCAGCTTCGTCCGCAGTGCCATCAGCGCGGTTGCGCTCACGTCGGTCGTGCTGTGCGGCGTCGGCATCCTCGAGCTGGTCCTCGCCGACTACCTGCCGGTGCACGGTCCCGTGCGTACCGGGCTCGGCATGAACAGCATCGGGATCTCGTCGACGCTGGGCAGCCCGATCGCGCTCGCGACCTACCTCCTGCTCGGCGTGCCGTGCGTGCTGTGCAGCCTGACGCGCGCGCAGACGCGCGAGGCGCGCGACTTCTGGGTGGCGGCGGCGACGCTGTGCCTTGTCGGCATTCTGCTCACACGCCACCCGGCGGGCCTGGTCGCCCTCGCGCTGATCGCGACGGCGTACCTCTGGGTGCACTTCAGCACCATGTGGGCAGCGGTGTTCCTCGGCGTACTGACGCCGTTCGTCTACCTCTCGATCACGCACGGGCTCGCCGGCGGCACGTTCAGCTGGTGGCAGCTGCTGTGCGGCAACGCGACCGACGTCTGCCGCAACCTCGGCGACCTGCCGACGCGCACGCTGCTGCTCGGAATGGGACCGCGCACGCTGGGCGAGCTGATGCCGGCCGGCGCCACGCTCGGCGACGCACCGCTGCACCTCAACGGCAACGTCCGGCTGATCGTCGAGAACGGCGTCCTCGGGTGGGCCGCCATGGTGTGGATCCTCGTGACCGGTCTGGTGTCGCTCTACCGCGCGCAGCGCCGCACGGCCGACGCCGGGCTGCGTGCCGCCGTCTGGGCCGTCATGGCCGCCGTGGTCGGCTTCGGCGTCGCCATGCAGAGCTTCGACCCGTTCGACAACATCGCGATCCAGATCCTCTTCTGGGGCCTGCTCGGCATCGGCATCGGAACGGTCGTCCGCCTCGGCGAGCGTCCGAGCGACTACCGCATCGCCCTCAAGCTGGGGCACTGAGCGCCGGCGCGGGCCTCACCAGCGGAGCTCGCCACGCAACTCCCGCGCCGGGAGCGTGCGTGTGCGGCCCTCCCGTTGCAGGACGACCTCCGTCTCCTCCATACGTCCCTCCGCACACGTGAACACCGACTCGACGACGACTCCCGGGCACGCACCGCGCGCGTCGGTCACGCCGACGGACGAGCCGTCGGTGCGGCGCACCTCGACGCCGGGCACCGGCTGCCCGTCCGCATCGAGGACTCGCAGCGCACCCCGACGCGCGTGCTCTACGCGGCCGCTTCCCGAGCAGCGCGGCGGTCCTGGCCGCACGCCGAGCGTCACGACGGTGGCGCCGTCGAGCTCGAGCGGTCGCGGGCAGTCGAGCGTCACGTCCTCGAGCGTCGTCGCGGTCGCGCCCTCGACGCGGACACACGCACCGTCGGAGGCGATGCGACCGCCGCGGACCGTGGTGCCGACGGGGGCGCGCAGCCCGATCTTCGCGTCGCGGTCGCGGTACCGCTGCAGGACGACCGCTCCGCGCGCCACGACGCCGCCGACGAGCAGGGTGTCGCGCGAGTCGCCGCGCACGTGCACGTTGCCGGAGGTGATACGGTTTTCCTCGAGCACCGTGCGCGCCGCGTGCTTCACGTACACGGCGGTGGGTGCGCCCCAGACCCGGCTCCGCGCGAGGACGTTGCCGTGATTGCGCAGGAAGTAGACGTTCTCGCGGCCGTTGTCGTGGACTTCGGCCTCAACGATGCGATTCTCGTGCGCGCCGCTGCCCACGTGGATGCCCTCGTCGGCGTTGCGGAACACCTGCACGCGCACCAGCACGTTGCGACTCGCACCACCGGCGAGGTCGATGCCGTAGCCGACGCGCGCCGCGGGATCGCCGTTGTCGTGCGCGGCCACGCCCTCCACCCGCACGCGCTCGGCCTTCACGAGGCGGAGCCCGCGCTCGAAGCCCGTGATGCCGAGGTGCACCACCCGCGCGCCGCTGGCGGAGCCGTCCACCTGCACGCCGACGCCGCCGGGCGCGCCACGGCCGCGCACCAGGTGACCGTTGCCGTCGAGCACGACCGCGCGACGAACCCGCAGTCCGTCGCCCGCGCAGGGGCCGAGGTCCGCCGGCAGGACGTAGTCGGCGACCACGCGATCGCCGCAGCGGCAGGCGCGACCGCCACCACAGTCGGCCCCGAGCACGCCTCCGGCGGCGCCGAGCAGGATCGCGAGGACGAGAGAAAGCACGCGTGCCGCGGTCGCCGCGGCGCGACGCGCGCGCGCGAACGAACGCTCCGCGGCGTCGCTCGCCGCATCACCCGGTGCTAGCCCGTCGAGCCATGGCCGACTCTGCCCGAGACCACGCCTCGACCCGCGATTCGCTTCCATGCTGAACAAGTTCCGCGGCCTCCTCGGCCACACCCTGATCTACGGGCTGGGCAACTACGGCATCAAGGTTCTCGGCTTCCTGCTGATCCCGCTGTACACGCGCTTCCTCGCGCCGGCGGACTACGGCGTCATGGCGCTCGTGTCAATGTACACGCAGGTGATGTTCGTGCTGATGAACCTGGGGCAGAGCACGTCGCTGTTTCGATTCTACTACGAGCACGACACGCAGGAGGGACGCGACCGCGTGGTCGCGGCGTCGCTGTGGATCGTCCTGCTGTTCGCGCTACCGATGGCGGCGATCCCGTTCCTGTTCAACGAGCCGCTCGCGCAGCTGATCCTCGGCGACTCGGCACTCTGGTTCCTGATGTGCATCGGCACGGCGACGGTCCTGGCGAAGGTCCTGCTGCGCATGCCGTTTGCGATCATGCGCGCGCACGACCAGTCGAAGCGCTATGCCTCGTGGTCGCTCGCGCGCAACGCGCTCGGGCTCGTGCTGGCGATCGTCCTGGTCGCGGGCTTCCACCTCGGCGCGACCGGCGTGGTGCTGAGCCAGTTCCTCGCCGAGATCGTGTTCTGCCTCCTGCTGACCGGCATGACCTTCCAGTCGCTGCGGGCCGGGTTCCACTGGAAGGACATCAAGGACCAGCTCCTGTTCGGCCTGCCGTTCGTGCCGATCGGCGTCGCGTCGTTCGTGCTCGACCTCACGGACCGCTGGTTCCTGAAGCACTACTACTCGACGGCGGAGGTGGGCATCTACTCGCTCGGCTACCGCTTCGCCGAGATCCTGACGTTCGTCGTGACGGCGTTCCAGCTGTCGTGGCCGCAGTTCCTGTTCCGGAACCGGAAGGAGCCGAACGCGCCGCAGCTCTACGCGGACATGACGAGCTACTACCTGGCCTTGATGCTCTTCCTCTGGCTCGGGCTCGCCGTGTTCGCGCCGGAGCTGCTGCGCATCATGGCGACGCCGCAGTTCTTCTCCGCGGCGACGCTCATCCCCATCGTGTCGTTCGCGCTGGTGCTCGACGGCATGGGCTGGATGTTCAACATTGGTGCGCTGTTCTCGAAGAAAACGCTACTGCGCACGGCCAGCGTCGCCCTCGGCGCCGCCGTCAACCTGACGCTCAACTTCCTGCTGATCCCCCGCTACGGCATGATGGGCGCCGCCTTCTCGACCTTCTTCGGTTTCGCGACGCAGATGTCGACGACGCTGATCCTGTCGCTGCGCGTCTACCACGTACCCTACCGGTACGCGCGCATGGCGGCGATGGTCGCCGCGGCGCTCGCGGTCTACGGCGCCTCCGCGATGGTGCACACAGACTCGCTGCTGACGGCGATCGCGATCAAGGCCGCGCTGATCCTGCTGTTCCCGATCGCGCTGCTCGCGGCCGGACTGATCGATCCGAAGGACCTCGCCGCCGTGCTCGCGACCGTCGAGCGGCGCGTGCCGCAGGCGGCCGTCGTCGTGAAGGCCCTGCGGCCGCTGCTGCTGCGCGGCCACGGCGCGAGCCGCTCGTGAGCAACCAACCGGTCACGCCGGGCGTCCCGGCCCCTCGCTCCCCCGAGGAACGCCGCATGAGAGCCAGAGAGCAGCTGACGAACGAGGAGAAGGTCGCGCTCGCGCTCGACGTCCTGAAGCGCGCGCGACCGCTGAACGAGATCTGCGCGTACTACCAGGTGAGCCACACGACCGCGCACAACATCCGCAACACCTTCCTCGAGGGCGGACGGCGCGCGCTGGCCGGCGAGAGCGCCACCGACCATCGGCTGCGCAATCTGGAGACCGTGGTTGCGCGCAACGCCGCGATGATCGAGAAGGCCCGCGACGAGCATGCGGCCGATTCCTGAAACCCCGTCCTGACGGTGCGGCGACTCCTCCGAGCGCTCGTCCCCCTGCTCCTGCTGGCCGCGGCGGTGCCCTGGCTGCCGCAGCTGCTGACCGCCACCGATCCCCTGCCCGAACGCGCCGACGCGCTGTACGTGTTCGCGGGCGACGTCCCCGCGCGGCCGCTCTGCGCGGCGGAGCTGTACGCACGCGGCGTGGCGCCGCGCGTCGCGTTCGGCGGCGGACGCATTCTGCCCGAGCTCGAGGCCGTCGAGCGCGCGATGACCGACGCTGCGGTCAACGCGACCATCGCCATGCACGCCGGCGTGCCGATCGAGGCCACCGTGGTCCTGCCAGAGGGCACCAGCACCTGGGAGGACGCGGCCGTCCTGCGCCGCTGGGCGGAGAGCCAGAAGCTCGAGACCGTCGTCGCGGTGACGTCGCCGCTGCACTCGCTCCGCGCGCGGCTGGTGCTCGACCTCGTCGAGCGGGCGACCGGGATCCGCATCGCCGTCGTGACCTGCGGCGAGCCGCTCGCGCCCGGCTCGCTGTGGTGGCTCGACGAGCGCCCGCTCATCCAGGTGAACAACGAGACCCTGAAGCTCGGTCTGTACCTCGTCCGCTACGTCGTCCCGGCCCGTCTCGGGCTGCGCCCGCCGCCCGGCGATGCGGCGACGCCCGCTGCCTGACGCCAGTCTCGGGACGCCGCGCCCCGGATCGTGCAACGGGTCATGATCTGTTGCGGAAGTCCATGCGGCATCTCGGAAACGCCCGAAAGAAGAAGCTTTGTGACTTGCAATCCTCATCCGCACGGGCGAAATAAACTCAGCACCGAACTCGTCCGCCCCGGCACGGCGCCGGAGCCGGGGTCGGCGTTCGAGAGGTACCTTCCTGATGAGGCTCCGCCGTCGAGCATCGCGAGGCTCCCTGAGTTCCCGCTGCCCCCGTCACCGGCGATCGAGACTCGCCCTGGCCGCCCAGCTGGTGGCCGCCGCCGCTCTGGTCGTTCCACCAGGTCAGGTGGCTGCCCAGGGATTCACCCGGCGGGGTCCGCTGACGACGGTCGACCTCGCGCCGCGCGGCATCCAAGGCGTCGCGGCGCTGCCGACCGTGTGGACCGACTACACGGCGCTGGCGGAGAACCGGCTCAATATCGGCTCCAACATCGAGGTCAGCGGCAACTTCGCGGTCATCCAGCCGGGCGGGCTGCTGAGCTGCGATACCGGGCTGTTCCACAACTCAGTCCCGCCCAACAGCTTCCTCGCGGGCGACAAGATCAAGTGCGAGAACGGATCGTCGGTGAACCACGTGTTTACCAACGACCTGATACTTAACGGCACCGCGCAGGTTCGTGGCACGGTCACCAAGCCGTTCACGTTCCCGTTCACAGTGAACGTGCCGACCCTGCCGCCTTCGGTCGACAATCCCTGTACAGTGGGCGCCGACAACGTCGTGATCGCAATCGACGACTCGCCCGCAACGATCGCTGAGGGCTGCTACGGCGACCTGACGATCAGACCCGGGGCCCGCGCAGATTTGAGCGGCGGAAACTACATCTTCCGCAAGGTCCTCGTAGAAGGAAACGCCAGCTCCGGCGGGGGGCAGTTGGTAGCAAAGTTAGCCTCGGTCCTGAATGTCCAGCAAAGGTTCACTACCGAGGTGAACGCTGACGTCCTCCCCGATAGTTCCGAGCCTGCGGATCTGTTGATCAACATCAAGGGACAGAACAACCAGATCGGCAACGGCTCGGCGGACAACCCGAACGCTTTGTTCATCGGCCGCGTCGTCGCGCCCAATGACCCAAACCTAACGTTCGGCGTGCGCTCGGTGTTCATCGGCAATGCCTACGCCGACGAGATCATCATCTTCGGCGTCCACCTGCCGCGCACGCCGAGCCCGACGCCCACCCGGACGCCGACGCCGACGCCGACGCCGACGCGTACCCCGACGCCCACGCCGACGCGTACCCCGACCCCGACGCCGACCCCGACGCAGCCGTTCGTGCCGACCGCGACGCCGACTCCGTCGCCCACGCCGACCGTCACGGCGACGCCCAGCTTCACGGTGACGCCGACCCCGACCCCGACGCGCACCCCGGGCGTCACGCCGACCCCGACGCCGTTCAGCACGCCGACGCCGACGCCTTTCCGTACGCCCACGCCGACGCCGCCGCTCAACACGCCGACGCCGACGCCTTTCCTTACGCCGACGCCGACGCCACCGCTGGCGACGCCGACGCCGACCTCGTCGTTCGTGCCGCCGACGCCGACGCCGACCTCGCCGTTCGTGCCGCCGACGCCGACGCCGACCTCGCCGTTCGTGCCGCCGACGCCGACGCCGACCTCGC
>Ga0194132_10001889_pt1 | contig 41131 bp, 28 predicted proteins | sample TA2KigOf80mmetaG_FD_148612 | JGI IMG/M metagenome (GOLD analysis project Ga0194132, IMG submission 148612) | Freshwater microbial communities from Lake Tanganyika, Tanzania - TA2015054 Kigoma Offshore 80m | ecosystem: Environmental > Aquatic > Freshwater > Lake | place: Tanzania: Lake...
AACTCTGATTGGCTACACTCTGTCATAGGGGAAAGCCGCTCCTCTCTTCGCACAACTTTTACTAGAAAAATCAGTTATGCCAGAGAATGCGGCTTTCCGCTACACTTCCCGTGAGAAAAACGGGCTAACCGGCGTAGCCGGAACCAAAGAGGTCCGCAGGCCCCAGATGTAGAAGCACGAATCGTAGCGAGTCACGGTGCAGGTCAGGCTGAACCAACACACCGTCCCTGGCGGCAGTGACTCCGAACGTCACTTGCGTTTGTAGGTGTGGGTGGCGAAGTCGAAGTGGAAGGCGTCGCGGTCCGGTTGGGGCGGGGCGCTGGACTTGGGCATGGCCCGGGCGAGTTCCTGTTTTAGGGTGGCGTGTTCGGGCTTTGAGGCGAGGTTTGTGAATTCGCCGGGGTCCTGCTTGCGGTCGTAGAGTTCTTCGCCTCCGTCGTTGTAGCGGATGTAGCGCCAGCGTTCGGTGATGACAGTATGGTTGCCCTGGAGGTAGGTGGAGACGGCGGGGTGGCGCGGGGCGTTGGGCTGACGGAGGAGGGGGAGGAGACTCTTGCCATCGAGATCGGGGCGTGACGTGAGGCCGCAGAGATCGATGAGGGTGGGATAGAGGTCGAGCAGGGTGACGGGCTGGGTGCGGGGTTTGCCGGCGGCGCGGACGCCGGGCCCGGCAATGATCATGGGCACGTGCGTGGACCGCTGCCAGAGGGTGGACTTGTGCCAGTGCTCCTTTTCGCCCAGATGCCAGCCGTTGTCGGACCAGAAGACGATGACGGTGTCTTTGGCATAGGCGCTGCGGTCGAGCGCGGCGAGGAGGCGGCCGATGAGCGCGTCGGCAAATGAGATGGCGGCGAGGTAGGCCCGGACGGCCTGCCGCCACTTCCCTTCCCTGACGATGCGTTCGTGTTCCTGGCGACGGAAGGCGGCGAGTTCCCGGCCGGTTTTGGGCAGATCGTCGAGGTCGCCGGGCGGGAGTTCGGGCATCTTGAGCTTGTCTTCGGGGTAGAGGTCGAAGTAGCTCTGCGGGGCGAACATGGGGATGTGCGGATGCCAGAGGCCGACGGACAGGAAGAAGGGTTTCTCATGGCGGCGGGCGAGGAAGTTTTCGCCGAATTCGACGGCCCGCGCATCGCCGTATTCGTTGTCCGTGAGACCGGGGAGGACGCCCCAGTCGAACTCTCCCTGGAAGTTGCGGAGACCGTTGAACGGGTGCCCGGGCGGGTTGGGCACTTTCCTGTTCCAGGGATACCATTCGTCGCGGCGATACCAGGGGTCGTCAAAAACCTGAAGCTGGAATTCGTCCCACTGGTCGGGCGGGTTGAAGCCGGCGACGTGGTGGAAGACCTTGCCGGCGCCGGCGGCGTGGTAGCCGTTGGCGCGGAAGTGCATGGGCAGGGTGACGGCATCGGGCAGGTTGGGCCGCCAGTACTGCTCATTGTTGTAGATGCCGGTGGTGGAGGCGGCGCGGCCGGTGAGGAGCGCGGTGCGCGAGGGATTGCAGAGAGGCGAAGCGCAGTGGGCATCGGCGAAGAGAGCGCCGCGGCGGGCCAGGCGGTCGATGTTGGGCGTGTGGACGCCGGGATATCCGCGGAGGCAGCCCACCCAGTCATTCATGTCGTCGACAGAGATGAAGAGGACATTGGGGCGTTTTGGGGGGCGTTTTGGGGGGCGTTTGGGCGCGGCGGCGAGGAGAGGCGCGGCGGCGGTGGAGAAGAGAGCTCGGCGGGTCAGCATGGAGTGAGAGTGGATGGGCTCAGGGAGTTTCGATGATTTCATGATAGCGGCCGGGGGCGAGGGAGGCGATGCGCTGGGTGGAGCCGGAGGGCCAGTGGATTTCGACGTCGCAAGGCGCATTCGAGTCGGCGAGCCCGAACAGGAGGCGACGGTCATGGGAGGCGAGGAAGCTGCCGCCGCCGGTGACCCAGCGGGTGAGCGTGCGGCTGCCCTGGCGTAGAACGGCGCGGGCTCCGATGGCGTCGCGGTTGGCGCGCGTGCCGCGCAGTTTGAGGCCGACCCAGTTGGCGGGCGCGGTGCGGTTGTGGAGGAGGCGCGGGGCTTCGCCGAGGCTGATGAAGGCGAGGTCCGGGAGGCCGTCGTTGTCGATGTCCGCGGTGGCGAGGCCGCGGCCGAGGTGCGTGCCGGGGATGGCGTTCGAGTTGGTGAAGCGGCCCGCGCCGTCGTTGAGAAGGATGAGCGCGGGTTCGCGATAGGTAACCGTCCGGCTGGCGAGGGCGATGTGTTCGTGAAGATGGCCGTTGGCGATGGCGAGGTCCTGATGACCGTCGTTGTTGGCGTCGAGGAAGCGAATGCCCCAACCGACGTAGTCCCTGGTGAGGACGGCGAGGCCGCTGGCGGTGGTGGTTTCAGTGAAAGGCAGGCGGCCGGGGTTGAGATACAGAGCGTGATACTCAGTGTCGAAATTGGTGACGGCGAAATCGGGGTGGCCATCGCCGTCGGCATCGGCGGCATCGATGCCCATGCCGGCGCGGGCGACGCCATCGGGGTTGAAGGCCACCTGGGCTTCCAGGCCGAGATCCTCGAAGCGGCCACCGCCGCGATTGCGGAGCAGGAGATTCGGTGAGGCATCGCGGGCGACGAAGAGGTCCTGGTGGCCGTCGGCGTCGTAGTCGATGGCAACGATGCCGAGGGCGCGGCCGGTGAACTGGGTGAATGTTTCGGCGGTGAAGACGCCGCCGCGGTTGCGATAGAGGCGGAGCGGGCGGCCTTCGAACTGCGTCTGGGCGCAATAGGCGGGCCGGCCGGCGAAGTCGCAGGCGGGGCGGTTGTCGAAGGAGAAGCGGGCGTAGTTGGCGACGATGAGGTCGAGTTGGCCGTCGTTGTCGGCGTCGAACCAGGCGGCGCCGGCGGCCCATTCGCCGGTGTTGGCGACCCCGGCCTGGGCGGTGATATCGGTGAAGACGCCGTTGTGGTTGCGGTAGAGGCGGCAGTTGGGGAAGCCGGTGAGGAAGAGATCCTGATCGCCGTCGTTGTCGAAGTCCGCGGCGGCGGCTCCCATGCCGAAATCGGGTGCGGGTCCGGCGAGGCCCGCGCGCGCGGTGACGTCTTCAAAACGGAAGCCGCCCAGGTTGCGATAGAGGGCGTGGCGGGCGCCGGGGCCGGAGCCGGTGACAAGAAAGAGGTCGATCAGTCCGTCGTTGTCGTAGTCGAAGAAGGCGAGTCCGCCGGTGGTGGTTTCGATGATGTAGCGATGGGCGGACGCGGCGTTGGCGTGGCGCCAACGGATGCCGGCGGCGGTGGTGATATCGGCGAATGAGGCGTGGAGTGCGGGCGGGCGCGGGCGCGGTTGAGGAAGACGGTGGAGCGCGGCGGTGAGCTTGGGATCGGTGAGGCCGCCGGTGCGGGCGGATTCGATGTGGCGGCGGGCGGCGGCGGCGAGTTCGAGCGAAGGCGCGAGTTCGGCCTGGCGGATGAGGACGGTGGCAAGGGCGAGGTGATGAGCGGGGTCCTGGAAGCGGGCGAGTCCGGCGGCGAGCGCGGTGTGGGCTTCGGAGAGCGATCCGGCGGCGGTGAGAGCGACGCCCAGGCCGGTACTGCACGCGGAACAGGCCGGATCGAGCGTGAGAGCCTTTCGATAAGACGCGGCGGCTGAAACATTTTCCTGATTCTTTGTTTCAAACAATCCAAGCATCTGATGTACCCGGCTGGATTTGGGAAACCGGACGGCGGCCCGGTGCGCGAGGGTCCGGCCGGCCTTGTAGCGTTCGGCGCGGGCGAGTCCGGCTCCCCATTCGAGCATGGCGGATTCGAGGTTGGCGGCGATGGCGGCGTTGGCGGGCGCAAGGTCCGCGGCGCGTGTGAATGAGGCGACGGCGGGTTCCAGTTGGCCGGCGCGAAGGTGGATGCCGCCGAGCGCCGCGTGATAGCCGGGGTTCGAAGCATCAAGGCGGATGGCCTGTTCGAGTGCGGCGGCAGCTTCCGCGGCGCGGCCCTGGCGCGCCAGATCGTAGCCACGGCGCGCGTGATCGAGCGCCGACGGGGTTTGTGAGAGCAGCGCGGCGAGGACCAGCAGATTCATGGTGACGGGCGGGTGAGACGCACGTGGCGGCCCACGGTGGTGAAGGCGGCGTCGCGGTATCCGGTGGACTGGACAAGGTTCGAGACGGTGTAGACGACAAAGAGTTCGCCGGGCGCGACTTCGCGGACACCGCAATAGGCCATGGTGACGGAGGAGGAGATGCGGACGACTTCGGACCACGTGCGCCCGTGATCGAGGCTGAAGGCGAGGAAGTTGCCGTGATCCTCGTAGTCGGGCTTATGGCCGTAGGCGAGGGCGAGGGTGCCGTCGCGCATTTCAACGATGTCGGGGTCGGCGCCGGCGATGTCGCGTTCGCGACCGAAGCGGCTATAGCGGTGTTTGAGGGGGTAGGCGCGGGTCCAGGTGCGGCCTTCGTCATCGCTTTCGCATTGATAGATGGGGTTTTCGCGCCCGGTGCGAAGGACACAGAGAAGGCGGCCGGGGTGGGAGCCTTGGGTGAGCCGGACGAGTGCGGGTTCGGCGGAGCCTTCCTGTTCCACGGGGTCCGCTGAGATGGTGGCGGTGTAAGACCACGTCTTGCCGTGATCCTGGGAGCGGACGAGAAAGGAGCGCATCTTCGTCATTTTTCCCATGTACTCGACGGGGGCTTTGTCGTCTTCGAAGCGGCCATAAGCGCAGGCGATGAGATGGCCGTTGGGGAGTTCGAGGATGGAGCGGCGGAGATAGAGGCGGGAGATGGGTTCGCCGCGGTCGTCGAAGCCGTTGACTTCGGCGCCGGGGACGGTGAGGCTGTACTGGAAGGGTCCGTCGAGGGTGCGGAAGCTGTCGCGGGTGATCCAGTAGCTGGCCTCAAAGCGCTTGCCGCCGGTGTGTTCGGCGTGAACGTCAAAGACCAGCAGGCGGCCATCGCGGAGTTCGACGGCGGCGCCTTCGGTGATGGGTCCGCGGCCGCGGCGGGGTTCGTGTTTCCATTCGGTGAAGGTGGCTCGCTGGTCGCGTGAGATGCCGGTGTAATGGATGGGATAACGGCCGCCGGCGGGCCAGCCGCGATGGCCGAAGAGGATGGAAGTTCCGTCGCGAAGCTGGGTGAGATAGGGCCAGGGAAGGCGGCGTTCGATCTCGCGTTCGGGGCCGAGAGTGACGGTGAGGCGTTGGCGGTCAGGCAGGGGCGCGGCGGCGGCCGCGACAAACGCCCGGCGCGAGATCACTTGGGGATCTCCCAGAGGACGGCGATGCACTTGGAGGTTTCGAGGGCTCGTTTGAGATCGTCGACGCGGTAATAGAGCGTGGTGATGCGGCCGGGCGCGGTTTCGACGGAGCTGGGGTAGCCGGTATCGCCGTTGGGAGCATCGTTGGCGAGGATGAAGGGGGTTTGGGTGCTCCAGGTCTTGCCGTTGTCGGAACTGATGACGGCGCGGGCGCCGCGGGGTTCGTTGCGTTCGCCGAAGGTCATGAGGAGGCGGCCGCCGCTGAGTTGAATGAGGTCAGCCGGGTGCTCGCGGTCGGCTGTGACCTGGGTGGGAGTGGACCAGGTGCGGCCTCCGTCGCTTGAGAACGAGGTGGCGAGGTTGCCGCCTTTTTCCGAGCGCAGGGCGGCGACGATGCTGCCGTCCTTGAGGACGGCGAGGCCGGTTTCATTGTAGTGGCGGCCGATGAGGGCGGGTTGGCCCCAGGTTTTGCCGCCGTCGGTGGAGCGGAAGACGTAGCTTTCGTTGCCGCGATCGTCGTGGAATTCGAAGTAGACGGCCATGAGGGCGGCGCCGTCTTTGGTCTGCACGATTTTGCCGTAGGGGGAGATGGCTCCCTTGCCGTTGTAGAAGTCGTAGGTGGTCTGGCTGCGTTCGGGTTTGGTCCAGGTTTTTCCGTTGTCGCGGGAGCGGGTGAGGTAGACGCCCTCGAAGATCCAATCCTGACGCTTTCCCTTGAAGCGGAGGCCGGTTTCATCGTAGCCGCGGGCGACGACGTAGCCGAGGATGATGGTGCCGTCGCGGAGTTGGCCGAGGGCGGGATTGCGATCATCTTCAGCTTCGTCGGCGACGGTCCAGGGTTTGGACCAGGTGCGGCCGCCGTCGGTGGAGCGGACGAGATCGAGACGGCCTTTGACGCCGATGTGAGGGGCGCCGCCGCGGAGAACGGCGAGGATGTCGCCGTTTTTGAGGCGGATGGCGACGGGGAAGTAGCCCAGGCCTTCAGTGACGGTGACGGGGCGGCCGAGGGTTTGGGCGGCGAGAGGGATGACGATCAGGGTGGCGGCGAGGGAGGCCAGAAACATTTCAACACTGTATCATCTCGGGGTTGAAACCGAGGGTTCGGGCCGGGTGTCCGGCTTCGGGAACTACGTGGTCAGGGTTGCATGGCCGGGGTTGAAGTGAGGAGGGCTCGGGCGCTGCCGACGAGGTAGAGCGAGCCAGTGATGAAGATGGTGGTGCGGGGGGTGGCCGTGGCGCGGGCGATTTCGAGGGCCGTGGGGAGGTGGGGCTCGATGCGTGCGTGGGTGGCGAGTGGGTGGCGCGAGATCTCTTCGGGTGGCATGGCGCGGGGCTGGTCCGGGGGCGTTGTGAAGATGAGCTGCGTGGCGAGGGGGAAGAGGTGGCGGGCGATGGGCTCGAGTTGCTTTTCGCGCATGATGCCGAAGACGAGGGTGATCTCCGCGTTGGCGTGGAAACGTTGGATGTAGCGGGCCAAGGCTTCGGCTCCGGCTTCGTTGTGGGCGCCGTCGAGATAGATGGCGGGGTGTTGGCTGACGCGTTCGAGGCGGCCGGGCCAGCGGGCGGCGGCGATACCGGTCTCAATGGCCGCGGGGGGGATGCCGAAGGCGTGGAGGGCGCGGGCGGCGGTGCGCGCGTTATCGAGTTGGTGTTCGCCCGGGAGTGAGCAGCTGAGCGTGAGGGGGCCGGTGCGGAAGCGGGAGCCTTCAGCGTGAGTGAGGGCGTCTTCGATGGGCCAATGCACGGTGTCGATGAGTTGGGCGTTGAGTTCGCGGGCTCGCTCGGCGATGGTGGCGTGGGCTTGGGGCGGCTGCGGGCTGAGGATGACCGTGGCGCCGGGCTTGATGATTCCAGCCTTTTCGGCGGCGATGGCTTCAAGGGTTGAACCGAGGTGCTCCATGTGGTCAAAGTTAATGGTCGTGATGACGGCGAGCGAGGCGGGGATGACGTTGGTGGCGTCGAGGCGGCCGCCGAGTCCGGTTTCGATGACTGCTACGTCGATGCGCTGGTCGCGGAAGACAACGAAGGCCATGGCGGTGACGGTTTCGAAGAACGTGGGGTGGCCGTCGATGGCTCCGGAGGCGCAGAGCGCGAGGGCGGTTTGGTGGACTTCGAGGAAGGCCTGGGCGAACAGGTGCGGAGCGATGGGGTGGCCTTGGATGACGATGCGTTCGCGGGGTTCGGAGAGGTGCGGGGAGGTGAAGAGACCGGTGCGGAGTCCCGAGGCCCGGAGGCCGGATTCGATCATGGCGCAGGTGGAGCCTTTGCCGTTGGTTCCGGCGGCGTGGATGGCCCGGAAGGCTGTTTCGGGGTGGTGGAGGGCGGCGAGGAGGGTGCGGATGCGATCAAGGCCGAGTTTGATGGTCTTGTACTCGTTGCCGAGGGATTGGAGGCGGGCGGCGGCTTCGGCGTAGGTTAGAGGCAAAGGGGCGTCCCGGCGTGGGGGGTGAGGGTGCACACGATTCCATGATGGCGGATCAGGTGGGTGCAGGGGAAGGAGCGCGAGGGTTGACGGGTGAGTTCAATTACGACCGGCGCATAGCCCCGCGCGCAGGCCGCCAGCGAGATGCCGGCAGGTCGGAGCTGAGCATCGTATCGAGCCAGGTCCTCTTGCGCCGGCGTTTTACGGCGTTCGCGTCGATCTCGGATTCTGGACGACGGCCTACCACAGCAGGCGCAGCGCCAGTTGCACCAGGCGCATTTCGCCACGCGTGGTCGAGATGAGTCCGAATGACGCCGGGGCGTTTAGGGCGAGTCCAGGAGCCCCCAATTGATCCGGTTGAACATGTTGTAGGTCTCGATCCGGAACTGCGCCTGCAGGCTCTCTCGAATCGGGAGGTCCTTGGATACTGAGAAGTCGATGGTGACGGCACCCGGACCGTAGATCGAGTTGCGGCCGATGTTGCCGAAGGTGCCCGCCGCAGCGGGCACGAAGGCGCGTGGATTGAACCACGGTTGGGGCGCGAACGCGCTGGCTCGCGCCGGAATGCCGGTGCGCCAGTCGCCGGTTACGTCGACGCGGTCACGATTGTCGAGCACGCCGCTGCGGTTGGTCCCGCTCAACAAGTCGAGTGGATCCCCGGACTGGGCGGTGAACAGAGAGTTGAGCTGCCAGCCCTGGAACAGCAGCGGCAACCGTCCGGTCCACACCGGCACATCGTAGTTCACAAGTCCGGTCAGAGTGTGCCGGTTGTCGGATCCCGAAGGTCCATATTCGCGGCGCAAATCGAAGCTGTTCGCCGGCAGGATAGATCGCACCCCCGAACCGTTGTCGAGCGACTTGGCGTACGTGTAATTGGCGTTCACGGTGAAATGCTTCCACCTCGAAACGCGCAGCACTGCCTGCAGAGAGTTGTAGTTGGAGTTTCCGCTGGATTCCTGGATGTTGATGGCCGCCAGCAGCGGATACCGCGCCGCGTGCCGGCGGCGCCCGCCCACCACGGGATTGACACTGCGCAACAGCGGTAGCGCCGTGCCGCGCGATCCGACGTAGCCGATCTGCGCCAGGGTACCGCCATTGAGCCGGGCTTGCACGTTCAGGTGATAGTTCTGCATGTAGCTCAAGCGCCAGTCCTTTGACATCCCGAACGCTCCGACATTCTGCGGCGTGGCCGTCGAGGGAAAAACGGGCTGATTAGGGGCGAGCGTGACGTTTGAACGGGTGATCGTGAATACCGGGTCCGGCCCCGCTGGATTCGCGTGGATGCCGTCGGCTCCTCCGTTCGGCATGTTCAGGTTGGCCACCATCGAGTTGATCGCGGGAGCGTCATAGTAAAGCCCATATCCGCCGCGCAGGACAATTCGGGAGGAGGCTTGATACGCGAAGCCCAGTCTCGGCGCGAAGTTGTTGAAGTCTTTTTTCCAAAGGCTGACACCGTTCGGACCCACGCGCTCGAAACCGTTCTCGAGCGTGAACGAAGTAATCGCGTCCTGACGGTCCCAGAGGGGGCCTACATAACTCCAACGCACGCCGAGGTTGACGTTCAGCTTCGGCGTCACCTGCCAGTGATCCTGGACCCACCAGTCTCCGAAGTTCTGGAGATAGTCGCGCTCCAGGTCTCCTCGCACGATGACGGCGCCGTTGTTGTTGGTGGGAGTGCCCGCCAGGAAGTCGGACAAGGCCCGCAAGCCAAGCGACACCGAAGTATCGCTTGCCCAGGGACCGCGCGTGCCGTCCCAGGCAAACGTTCCCCGGCCGTTCACGTAGAAGAAGACGTTGTTCTGCTGGCGTCTGTATTCGCCGCCGATTTTCAGCGTGTGGCGCCCGGAAATGTACGTCAGGTAATTCGTGACATGACCGGTCCACAAGGCACGTCCGGTGGGCGAGGTGGTGCCGAATTGGGCGAAGTTCGAAATTCTGAGGATCGGCAGTCCCCGCAGCGAGCCTTGCTGATCGACGCCGGTGTTCAGCCCGGCGGCGATCGGGCTCAAGCTCGGATCCTGTTCCTTGACGAAGTAGAAGGTATAGCCGGCAGCGAAGACAACCTGGTTCATCAGCCGGGGCGAGAAGATCGAGTTCAGGTTGGCGGCGAAGTTGTGTACGCGCGTATCGTTCGAATTAAAGAACCCAGGATACGGAGACTGGGCCAGGTTCAGCTGGTTCCCGGTCGAACCGACGTAGCGGCCGGAAACGGTGTGCCCCGGCGAGAGAGAGTAGTCGAGCTTGAGGAGCGCGGAGACGTTGTCCTGCTGATTCGGGTTGAACGTCTGGTAGTTGTTGTTCACCGCCGGAGCCCCGGCTGCCGCGGACGGCCAAAGGGCCAACAGGTTCGCGGCCACGGGATTGACCGCCACGCCATAGCGCTGCATCACGGCTCGCGCGTTGTTTACCCAGGCCGTGGAAGGATGTGTGGCGACGCCGACCACGGGTTGGGTCGCCTGGAAGCCTTCCACCGTGCCGAAGTAGAAGAGACGGTTCTTGACAATGGCTCCCCCCCGCCGATCCCCCCCATTGATGCTGGCGGATGGGGCGCTTTTTCTCCCTGGCTGGATTCTGAAAAGGTGTGTGGGTAGCGAAGAACTCGTTCCGATTGAAGTAGAGCAGCGAGCCGTGCGGCGCGTTCCCACCGGACTTTGTCACAAACGTCAGCGTGGCGCCGCTGTTCCGCCCGAATTCAGCCGACCCTGACGTCACCAGGGAAGCCTGGTCGATCGCCTCCAGCGGCAACATCGACTGCGACGATCCGGCGCTATTGGTATTGAAGAACGAGTCGTTATTGTCGGCGCCGTCGATCTGAAAGTTGTTGTGGGTCGTGCGGGAACCGTTCACCGACGGCGTCGAGCCGATTACCTGCACGCCGGGGCTGAGCCGCATGATGAACCGGCTGATGTTGCGCGACGCCGTGGGCAGGCCCTGCAACTGGTTTCGATCGACGACATTGGCCAAGCTCGAGGACGTGGTCTCCAGCGTGGCCGCATTTGCTCTGACTTCGATGGCTGCCTCCTGCCGGGCAACGGTGAGCTGGGCGGCGTAGTTGGTCGTCCGGGCGGCGGACACCAAAACGTCGCCGATAGCGAGCGTCTGAAAGCCGGTCTTTGCGATTGTGACGGTGTAGCCGCCGGAAGGCAGATTGGCGAACAGGAAGTTCCCCGGTTCGCCCGTCTCGGTCTCATAGGTCAATCTGGAATCTTTGTTCACCGCGCGGACCTTGGCCCCAGAAACGGCGCTTTGGGAAGCATCCGTGACCGTCCCGGCAATGGCGCCATGGAAGGTTTGCGCCTGGACCAGGGGCGCGATGAGAATGAGAAACGCACGCAACTGGAGAAGCCTCATGGAGACAATGATGAAGAGAACTCGTTGATTTGACAAGGGGACACTAGTGCGCATCTGGCGTTAGCGGGGGAAGTAGCACTAACGCACCTGTCAATTGGCTAGAATCGGGGGTATGCGGATGACGCCGACGACGGGGGCCGCCCCGGCGCCAAGCCGGGAGCGTTGTCTCCGTTCCTGGAAACAGATCGCCGCTTATCTTGACAAGAGCATCAAGACGGTCAGGCGTTGGGAGCAGACCGAAGGCCTCCCGGTACACAAGCACGTACATCTCCAGCGGCCGTCGGTCTTCGCCTATGAGGAGGAGATCGACCAGTGGCTCGAGCAACGGCGGCAAGGGCCGACGCCCTTGCTGGACGCGCCCGGTCCGGCGGTATCGATGCGAACCGTCCTTTGGGCGGCGGCGGGACTTGGGGTACTGGCAGGTGTGGTGACGTGGCTGATGCTGCCGCGAGCGGAAGAACCGCCCACGTTGGTATCGACACCGTTCACGGCGTTGGCGGGAGAGGAGCACAGCGCGACGTTTGCGCCCGGCGGCAAGTCCATCGCCTTCTATTGGCACCGTGACGAGTCCGGCCTGAGCGGCATCTACCGCAAGCAGTTGGACTCGAACTCGGACGACGTGACCCCGATCCGGGTGGGGCCGAGCGAGCTGAACTTCAGCCCGGCGTGGTCTCCGGACGGCCGGTGGATCGCCTATGTCCGCCGCAACTTCACGGGCGAGTACTGGCTCCGGTTGATGACGCCCGAAGGGGCGGATGATCGCGCGCTCACGCAGCTGGGTTCACCGGGGAGTTACCCCACCTTTGTGCTGAATTTAAGCTGGGGTCCCGACAGCCGGTGGCTGATGGTTCGTCCCCAGGGCGGTCAGAAGACGATCAAGCGGGTGACGCTCGCTGGCGAGGCCACGGTAGTGGCGCGTTCCCAGGGCCCTATCTATTCCCCGGCGGTTGCGCCCGATGGGAAGGCGATGGTGTATCAAAAGCGGGAAGGGGTCGCGCGCGAAGGCGCCTCCGAAGTGATGGTGCAGAAACTCGACGGCGAAGGATCTCCGGTCGGTACGCCGGAGGTGGTTTATCACACCTGGGGAGGCACGCGAGGCCTGGCTTGGATGCCAGGCGGCCGGGACATCGTGATGTGCGCCGAATTGCCTGGCCAAGGCTGGCGTCTGTTTCGAGTGGCGCTCGACGGCAGCACGGAGAAGCAAGGCGCGGTGAAGCCGCTCAGCGACAACGACTGCGCGACGGTTTCGATTTCCCCGCCGGGGCCGGACGGCAGCGCCCACATTTTGTACGGCGCCGCCAGCCAGTCCCGCTTCACGAAGTTGTTCACGACATCGCTCGACCGGCTTCAGGAAGAGCATGAATTCTCGCCGTCCAGCCGCGCCAGTGCGCACCCGCGGTTTTCGCCGGACGGCCGGTGGATCGCGTTCCTCTCCGAACGGTCCGGCCAGCAGGAGGTGTGGCGCGCTGGCGCGGATGGAAGCCACGCGGTTCAGTTGACCACCGGCTCGAAGGCGCATTCGGCGCTCGAGTGGTCGCCCGATGGGCGGCGGCTCATGTATCGCTCGGGGAGTGCCGGGACGATGAAGATGATGGTGGTTTCAGCCGAGGGTGGTCCAGAGGAACCTTTCCCGCTCGCCGGCCAGCTCATCGAATCCGCGATTTGGTCGAGGAAGCAGGACGCCATCTACTACAAATCCTCGAGCCAGGTATGGCAGGCTCGGCCGGATGGTAGTGAGCCGCGGGTCCTGTGGGAAGGCAGCACCTCGCAATTGGCCGGCGAGAGCCCGGACGGACGGAGTTTGTTTATCGTGCAAAACCCGTCCAGGGTTCTCCTGCGGATTCCACTCGCCGGCGGAGCGGCCGAACGGCGCGAAGAACGTTTCGCAACGCTTCAGACCGCACGCACGCGGGAGTGGCTTTATTTTGTTCGGGAGAGCGACCGGGCGCTGTGCCGCATGCCGCTTTCCGGCGGTGGCGCGAAGGACTGTTTCGGCATTCCGCCGGCATTCGCGAAGGATGTGAACCTGCGTACTACGTTGTTTGGTTTCACGGTGTCTCCCGACGACAAGAGGATCGTTTGGGCGTGGCAGGAGCCGCAGATCGATCTTGAGCTCATCCGCGATTTTCGTTAGCGCAATCGACGCCTGGAGAGGCTCTACGGCTATGCCGCTTCGCCAGTTGTGATGCCACGGCTTGCATAGTTCCAGGGCTGTCGACCCAGCATATGATGGCACGCGGCAGGCATTGTCGAGCGGGCGCTGAGGAAAGCGATCCTGCATCGTAACAACACGCTTTTCTACAAGACGCGCAACGGTGCGCGCGTCGGCGACATGTTCATGAGCTCGATCCACACCTGCGAGTTGAACGGCGGCAAACCGTTCGACTAACTGACCAAACTGCAACGCCACGCAGGTGACGTGGTGCGCGGCTCCTCGCGGTGGATGCCGTGGAACCACCGTGCAACGCTGAATGAAGCGGCGACCGAGCGGTCGTCCGGGCCGGCTCCAGCCATCAACCGGTCCGGAACTCGGCTTGCCATCCTTATGGTATTGGAAACAAACTGGCGGAGAGAGAGGGATTCGAACCCTCGATAGAGTTTCCCCTATACACGCTTTCCAAGCGTGCGCCTTCAACCACTCGGCCATCTCTCCGCGAGGGGACCGCTGCCGGAAACTTCGCAGCGGGAGGCAGCTTGCGCGGGTTGGGGCGCGGCTGCCGGACGAAACCCTAGTTTACCATAGCGGCCTCCGTTTTCTGATTGGTGAGGAGCGGGAACGAAGCTTCGACGAAGGCGCCTTCGGGGGCCGTTGATGCCTGCGCCGGGGGTCGCGGTGGGGCGGGAAGTGCCGGCACTTTCGTCACGGACAGTGAGCAGGGTGTTGCCGCCGCGGACGGCGAGAACGATGAGCACATCGCGGGCATCGGCGTGGCGCTGAACCTTGTTGTTCCATGTGAGTGGTACGGCGCTGGTGCCGTTGATCTAGCCGCCGTGGAAGTCCGATGAGAGTGTCGCGTTTAGCGTGCCGTATCTGAACAAGGCTGCTCTTGTGCTGCCGCCGAACATGGTTTACGGGGTGCCGGGCCGTCCAATCGTGCGGGGCATGCGGCGACGCTCGAAGAGATCCAGGAAGACTATCGGGGTCTGGAGATGTCTCAGGCTCAATGGCTGATCGAGTTTGCTCATGGGGGCGTGAGCAGCGAGTTCCGTGGAGGACCTGGCCGGCACAGGGAAACTCTCGACGCCGTGCCATCTTCCGCCGTTCGTGTTTGGGGAGAATAGAAGGATGCTCCTTCGAACGGGCGCGGTTTGCGCGCTGGCGGTGTCTTTGTTCGCGCAGGGTGGGTTTGAGGCCCGGTTTGCCGAGATTCGGGATGGGGGGCCGGCCCGGGAGTTGTATGGCTTTCTTGCCGCCATGCCGAAGGGCGGGGATATTCATCATCATTTTGCGCTGGCGGTGGCAGCGGAGACCTGGTTTGAGGCGGCTACCGATCGCGCGGTGCTACAGGGCAATGAGTTTTTTACCCGGGTTGCGTTTCAGGGATGTCCGGAGGGGGGCGATGCGTTCCTGCGGTTTCACAACATCCAGCGATCGACGTTTCAGAAGCTGAGCGAGTGCCGGAAGGCGGAGTACAGACCACTGGCGGGGCTGGATGCGGGGTTGAAGAGTGCCTGGCTTGGGTCGCTGCGGATCGATCGGCCGGGGGAGGGGCGGAACGAGTTTTTCGAGGCGATTGTGGCCCGGCAGGGCGAGTTGTTGCGTGATTCGAACGTGGTGCTGGAGGCGGCGGCGCGGACGATCATCGGATACCGGACGCAGAACATACGGTACGTGGAGACGACGATGGGTGTACCGAATTTTCAGGATCAGGCCGGCGTGGCGGTGGATGCGGCGGAGGGTATACGGCGGATTCGGGCGCGGTTGACGGGTCCTGATGTAGCGGCTTCCGGGGTAACGGTGCGCGGGTTGTTCGCGGCGATACGATTTCAACCGACGGCGGAGGCTTCGTTGGAACGGGCGTATGAGGCGGCGGCGGGCAACCGGGATTTGTGGGTGGGTGTGAACCTGGTGGGGCGCGAGGACAACGACAAGGGCCACGCGTTGCGATTCCTTGAAACGCTGCGGCGGATGCGGCGGAAGCATGCCGGTGTGCGGCTGTCGATTCACGGCGGGGAAGTGGATTCGCCCGGCCGGGAGGTGCGGGACACACTGGCGTTGGGGGCGGAGCGGATCGGGCATGGGATCAATCTGATTTCGGACCCGGACACGATGCTGCTGATGCGGCAGGGCCGGTATCTGGTGGAGACGAGCCTGGTGAGCAACAAGCTGCTGGAGTACACGCCGGATGTTCGCGAGCATCCTTTCATCGAGTATCTGCGGCTTGGGATTCCGGTCTGCCTGAATACCGATGACGCGGGGGCATGGGATTCGAATTTGAGCGATGAGTACTTCGAGGCGGTGCGGGCGTTCCGGTTGACGTGGGGTGAACTGGTGCGGGTGGGGCGGAACAGCCTGGAGTATTCGTTTGCGCAGCCGGAGGTGAAGGCCGGGCTGATTGCGTCCTACGACCGGGAGATCGCGGCGTTTGAGAAGAGCTACGGAGGCTCGGACTGGCGCGAGCGGTTGCGCGGGTTGAAGGTGGAGCCGACCGGGTACGCACGCCGGGCTCATGCTTCGCTACAGTGAGGGATTGGACCTTTTTTGATGATGACTATTCGCCGCGTCACGGTACTTGGGGCCGGGACCATGGGTTCCCGGATTGCCGCGCATTTCGCCAACGCACAGGTTCCAGCGGACCTGCTTGATATTGTGATTCCGGGCGCCGACCGGAGCGCCGCCGCGCGTAAGGGATTGGATGGCGCGGTGAAGGGGAAGCCGCCGGGGTTGTTCACGGCGGGTTCGGCGGGCCTGGTTTCCGTGGGCAACTTCGAGGATCACCTGGAGCGGGTGCGGAACGCGGACTGGATCATTGAAGCGGTCACCGAAAATCTGGAGATCAAGCGCGACCTGTGGCGCAGGGTTCTGGCGGTGGCCCGGCCGGATGCGATTCTGAGCACGAACACGAGCGGCATTCCGCTGCGCCAGATTTCGGAGGGGTGGCCGGATGAGGCGGCGCGGCGTTTTCTGGGTACGCATTTTTTCAATCCGCCGCGGTATCTGCATCTGCTTGAGGTGATTCCGGGCGCCCTGACGGACGCGGCGATTCTGGCGGCCGTGACGGAGTTTGGCGACCGGCGGCTGGGGAAGGGCGTGGTTCCGTGCAAGGACACGCCGAACTTTATTGCCAATCGCATCGGGAGCTTCTTTGGAGGCACGGTGCACAAGGTGATGATGGAGGACGGCTACACGATTGAGGAGGTGGATGCGCTGACGGGAGGGCTGATCGGACTGCCGAACAGCGCGAGCTTCCGGCTGCTGGATCTGGTGGGGATCGATGTGTGGGCGTTTGTGGGAAACAACCTTCATGCCGCGGTGCCCGATGACCCGTGGCGGGCGCGCTTTCTGGCAACGCCGTTTATCCAGCAGATGATGGAACGGAAGTGGCTGGGGGATAAGACGGGGCAGGGTTTCTACAAGAAGGTGGGGCCGGCGCGGGAACTGCACGCGATTGACTGGCGGACGCTGGAGTATCATCCGGCGGAGAAGCCGAAGTTTGCCTCGGCGGAAGCGGCGAAGGGGATTGAGGATCTGAGCGGACGCTTGAAGGCCCTGGTGGCGGCGAGCGACCGGGCCGGGACGTTCCTTTGGAAAGTGCTTTCGGACCACATTGTGTACGCAGCGGAGCGTGTGCCGGAGATTTCGGATCGCATTGTGGAGATCGACCGGGCGATGCGGTGGGGGTACGCGAACAAGCTGGGTCCGTTTGAGTTGTGGGATGCGTTGGGGTTTGCGGAGACGGCCCGGAGGATTGCGGGTGAAGGGCGCGCGTTGCCGGCGAGTGTGGAGCGGATGCTGAGCGCCGGGGCGGCTTCGTTTTACCGGGCGGCGGATGCGCACGGAGCGCCGGGGACGGAGTATTTCGACCTGGCGGGAGGCGGTTACCGGAAGCTTGAGGCGACGCCCGGGATCGCGACGATTGCGGGGTTGAAGTGGGCGCGGGGCGTGGTGAAACGCAACGCGGGAGCGTCGCTGGTGGATGTGGGCGATGGTGTGTTGTGCGTGGAGTTCCATTCGAAGATGAATTCGATTGGCGACGATACAACGTCCATGTTGCAGGCCGGGCTTGAGGAGACTGCCCGGAACTTCGAGGCGATGGTGATCGCGAATGAGGGCGAGAACTTCTCGGTGGGCGCGAACCTGATGCTGGTGCTGATGGCGGCGCAGGACGGGGAGTGGGATGACCTGGACCTGGCGATCCGGCGGTTCCAGAACACGGTGATGGCGTTGAAGTACGCGTTGAAGCCGGTGGTGGTGGCGGCCTTTTCGCGGACGCTGGCGGGCGGGGCTGAGATCATGCTGCACGGCACGAGGGTGCAGGCGTCGGCGGAGTTGTATGCCGGGCTGGTGGAAGTGGGTGTTGGGCTGATTCCGGCGGGCGGCGGGTGCAAGGAGTTGATCGCGCGCCTGAAGGATCCGCGGAAGGTGTTTGAGCTGATCGGGATGGCGAAGGTGTCCGGCAGCGCGGAAGACGCGCGGTGGATGGGGCTGTTGCACAAAGCCGACGGGATCACGATGAACGGCGAGCGGCTGCTGGAAGACGCGAAGACGCTGGCGTTGTCGCTGGCGCGGAACCATGCCGCGGGCGCGCCGCGGCAGGACATTCGCGTGGCGGGCGAGACGGGCTTTGGGGCGTTGAAGCTGGGGGCGTGGCTGATGCGGCAGGCGGATTACATCAGCGACCACGATGTGGTGATTGCGGAGAAGTTGGCGCGGGTGCTGACGGGCGGCGAACTGACGGGTGAGCAGACGGTGAGTGAGCAGTATCTGCTGGACCTGGAGCGCGAGGCGTTCCTGAGCCTGTGCGGGATGCAGAAGACGCGGGACCGGATTTCGCACATGCTGAAGACCGGCAAGCCGCTACGAAACTAGGGCGGGGGAACGGACAATGCGGGAAGCAGTGATTATCGATTGCCTGCGCACGGCCGCGGGTAAGGCTCCGCGGGGCACGTTGCGGAACACACGGCCGGACGATCTGGCGGCGGTGTGTATCAAGGCACTGTTGGAGAAGTATCCGGCGGTGGCGGCGGATGCGGTGGAAGACGTGATTCTGGGCTGCGCGATGCCGGAGGCGGAGTCGGGCATGAACATGGCCCGTGTGGCGGCGCTGCGGGCGGGGCTGCCGGATTCTGTGCCGGGGGTGACGATCAACCGGTTCTGCTCGTCGGGGCTGCAATCGATTGCGATGGCCGCGGAAAAGATTCGAGCGGGCGGGGCGGATGTTGTGCTGGCCGGCGGCAGCGAATCGATGAGCATGCTGCCGATGTCGGGGCACAAGTTCGCGCCGAACCCGTGGTTTGCGGAACACCGGCCGGAGTTGTATATCACGATGGGGCTGACGGCGGAGAACGTCCGGACACGGTACAACATGACGCGCGAGGACGCCGATGCGTTTTCCTATCGCAGCCATCAGAATGCGCTGCGGGCGCAGACGGAGGGCCGGTTCGATGACGAGATCGTGCCGGTGGAGGTGGTGTCGCGCACGGTGGTGAACGGGAAGGTGAGCGAGGCGCGAACGGTGTTCAACCGGGATGAGGGTCCACGGGGGGACACGTCGCTGGAGGCTCTGGCGAAGCTGAAGCCGGTGTTCCATGCGAAAGGGATCATCACCGCGGGGAACTCATCGCAGACGAGCGATGGGGCGGCGATGGCACTGGTGATGTCGGAAGAGCGGGCGCGCGAATTGGGGTTGAAGCCGATGGCGCGGTTCGCGAGCTTTGCGGTGGGCGGCGTGCCGCCGGAGGTGATGGGGATTGGCCCGGTGGTGTCGATTCCGAAATCGCTGAAGATGGCGGGGATCGGCCTGGGGGACCTGGGGCTGGTGGAGTTGAACGAGGCGTTCGCGGCGCAGGCGCTGGCGGTGATCCGGGAATCCGGACTGGACCCGGAGACCGTAAATGTGAATGGCGGCGCGGTGGCCTTGGGGCACCCGCTGGGATGCACGGGCGCCAAGCTGACGGCGACGCTGCTGCGTGAGATGCGGCGGCGCGGGACACGGTACGGCATGGTGACGATGTGCGTGGGAGGCGGGCAGGGCGCTTCCGGAATCTTTGAGCTGGTGAACTAGGAGTTTCGCATGGTGGCCACACCTATTCTTCCCAAGACGCGCGGCGGCGCATTCCTGTTGGAGGCGACGCTGCCTTCGCAGATTTTCTCGCCGGAAGATTTCACCGAAGAGCACCGGGCGATTCACAAGACGACCGAGGATTTCTGGAATCAGGAAGTGGTTCCGAACCTGGAGCGGATTCAGCATCAGGAGCCCGGCGTGGCGGTGGGGATTCTGAAGAAGTCGGCTGAGCTGGGGCTGCCGGCGGCGGTAGTGCCGGAAGAGTACGGCGGGATGGAGATGGACCTGGTGTCGGCGATGGTGATTGCCGAGATCACGGCGCGGGACGGATCGTATTCAGGCTGGCATGGCGCGCATGCGGGGATTGGAACGCTGCCGGTGCTGATGTTCGGGACGGAGGACCAGAAGCAGCGTTATCTGAAGAAGCTGGCGCGGGCGGAGATGATTGGGGCGTACTGCCTGACGGAGCCTCATGCGGGGTCCGATTCATTGGCGGCGAAGACGCGGGCGGATTTGAGTGCCGACGGAACGCATTATGTGCTGAACGGGTCCAAGATGTGGATCACGAACGGGGGCGCGGCGGATCTTTACACGGTGTTCGCGAAGATCAACGGCGAGAAGGACAAGTTCACGGCGTTTCTGGTGGAGCGCGCGTTTGAAGGCGTGCGGCCGGGCAATGAAGAGAAAAAGATGGGCATCAAGGGGAGTTCGACGACGGCCGTCTACTTCGACAATGTCCGGGTGCCGGTGGAGAATGTGCTGGGCGAGATTGGACGCGGGCACATCATTGCGTTCAATGTGTTGAATCTGGGGCGGCTGAAGCTCGGTCCGTTTGCGTGCGGGGCGTCGAAGCAGGTGCTGGCGACATCGTTGCGGTATGCGAAAGACCGGAAGGCATTCGGGCGATCGATCAGCGAGTTCGGGATGATTCAGCACAAGATCGCTGAGATGGCGATCAGGCTGTTTGCCACCGAATCGATGACGTATCGCGCGGTGGGGCAGATCGAGGCGCTGCTTGAGGGCTGGAGCCCGCGGCAACCGGATGCGTGGGTGGTGTACCTGAAGGCGGTGGAAGAGTTTGCCGCCGAGTGCTCTTATGTGAAGGTGTTCGCGAGCGAGATGCTGGATTACGTGGTGGATGAGGGTGTGCAGATCCACGGCGGGAACGGCTTTTCGGCGGAGTACCCGGTGGAGAAGGCGTATCGCGATTCGCGCATCAACCGGATCTTCGAGGGGACGAATGAGATCAACCGGCTGCTGGCGACGGGCTATCTGCTGAAGAGGGCTCAGCGGGGGCAGTTGGGGCTGGTGGAAGCGGTGAAGAAGCTGCAGGCCGAACTGATGAGCGGGCCTTCGGGCGATGGCGGAGGCGGCGATGCGTTCGAGTCCGAGAACCGGATGGTGGCGAACGCCAAGAAAGTGGCTCTGCTGGCGATGGGCGCGGCGTATCAGAAGTTCGGCGCGAACCTGGAGAAGGAGCAGGAGGTGGTGGCGGGCATCACCGATATCGCGATGAACGCCTACGTGATGGAATCGACGGCGCTGCGCGCGCAGAAGCTGGCGGCGATGGGGCGCGGCGGCCTGAGCGGCGCGATGTCGGCGGTGTTCCTGCGAGAGGCGATGGATCTGATTGAGCCGGCGGCCCGCACGGTGCTGGCGGCCTGCGCGGAGGGCGATGCGTTGCGGGTGGCGTTGGCGGCGTTGAAGCGGTTCACAAAGTATGAGCCGGTGGACGTGATCGGGCTGCGGCGGCGAGTGGCCTCGCGGCTGATTGAAGCCGAGCGCTACGTGGTGAGTTAGCGGACCGGCGGTGGCCGCGCGGATTGTACTGCTGGTGGGACTGCCGGGGAGCGGCAAGTCGACGTATGCGGCGCGCCGGGGCGCGCAGTCGCTGTCGAGTGATGAGATCCGGCGGTGGCTGACGGGGGACGAGACGGATCAGCGGTATCCACGGCGCGTGTTTTCGATTCTGCGGGGCGTGTTGCGGCACCGTCTGGAGATTGGGGTTCCGGAGACGTATGTCGACGCGACGAATCTGACGCGCCGGGAGCGGCGGCAGTACATCAAGCTGGGTGAGTTGTACGGGGCTTCGGTGGAGGCGGTGTTTCTGGATGTGCCGTTCGAGGTGTGTTGCGAGCGGAATCGGGCCCGGGCGCGGGTGGTGCCTGAGGATGTGATGGCGATGCTGGCGCGGCGGTTGGAGGCGCCCTCGGTGGAGGAGGGGCTGGCGTGTGTTGCGCGGGTGGTGGGGGACGGCAGTTCGCTTTGAGCCGGCTTAGCGGCGGGCGCGGCGTTCGAGGTAGTCGACGAAGCGGGCCGTGGGGTCGAAGCCGACGACGTTCACGGCATCGGTGACGAAGTTGGAGAGCGCGTTGATGTCGTAGTAAGTGATGGCCCCGGTGCGGTCATTTTCGAGGTATTCGATGCCGCCGACGTCGAGCCGGGCGGCGCGGGCGAGGGCGAGAGCTCCGCGGATGGCTTCGTCCGGGGGCGTGGCGGGTTCGATGCGAAGTTTCTTTTTTCCGGGGGCGGGGGCGGGACACACGCCGAGATCGGCGGCGGGCGCGACATCGGTCTGGCAGATGTCGGCCGGGCAGAGGTTGAAGCTGCTGAAATCGGGGAAGATGCGAATGGCGTACAGGAACGCGCCGTCCAGCACTTCAACGCGCACGATGGAGCCGCCGCGCGCGGGAAGGAATTCCTGAACGAGGGCAGTGGAGTCGACGCCCAGTTGAATGGCGCCGGAGGCGGCGGCGTCCTCGAGTTGCGCCGGAGAGTCAAATCGCGTGATGCCGGCGCCGCTGCCGCCGATGTTGGGTTTGACGACGATGGGAAACTCCAGGCCGCGCGAAGCTTCCACCACCAGACCAGGGTGATTGACGACGCGGGCGCGGGGGCAGGCGACGCCGACGCGGCGGAAGAGGTCCATTTGGCGAGCCTTGGAGATTTCGACCAGGTAGGCGTTGCTGCCGTTGACGATGGGGACGTCGAGTTCTTCCAGGTGGCGGAGATAGTCGAGAACGGTGAAGATGCCGTTGCCGTGGCCGCGCTGGTGCGAGGACGGGCTCATTCGGTTGATCAGAAGCCGTGGAAGCTCACGCGCGGCGGGGTCCTTCAATTCGGGGTCGTACAGAAGCTGGTCGGCGCGGATCTTGTCGAAGGGAATGCCGCGGCGGTTGAGTTCGTTGAAGAGAAGCTCAAACCACTCAGGGTGTTCGTAGAGGATGCCGAGGCGGCCGGTGTTGGTGATGTCCACTCAGCCACGATATCAGGCGAGCCGGCTGCCCACGATAGCGAGGGCCGCGATGGCCGCGGTTTCGGCTCGCAGGATCCCTTGCCCCAGCGAGGCGGCGCGCCAGCCCCAATCGCGCGCCAGGGCCCGTTCGCGATCGGTCCAGCCGCCTTCGGGCCCGATGAGCAGGGAGAGTGATCCGGGTTCCAGAGGAATGCGGCCAAGCGGTTCCGCCAGGCGGTTTTCGTCGAGCAGGATGCCGGGGGGCTCGGTGGCGAGGCCGGCGAACGGAAGCACGTTCTCAATCACGGGGAGGCGATGACGCCGCGACTGCTGGCACGATTCGAGGATAATCTTTTGCCAACGTTCCAGGCGCTTGGCGGCGGCCTGCTCCAGGCCATCGACGGAGCGCTCCGATGCGACCGGCACGATGCGATGGACGCCGAGTTCGGTTGCTTTCTCGATCATCCATTCGAAGTGATCGAACTTGATGAGTGCGGCATAAAGAGCGAGGGCGGGCCCGGGCGGAGGCACGGGCAACTGACGATCGACGCGGAAGCGGACGGCGCTCTTGGTGGCATCGGTGACAGTGGCTTCGAACAGGCGGTGGTTGTCGGAGATCTCATACTGTTGCCCGGGCTCAACGCGGAGGACGCGTGTGAGATGGCGGGCTTCGTCGCCGTGAAGTTCGGCGTGGCCGCTGTGAATTGTGGGAACGAAGAAGAGGCGGCGTGCCATGCGGGTAAAATGAGTAGTTCCATGATCGCTTTTTTGCGCGGCACGCTGCTGGAGAAACACCCCAATCAGGTGATTGTCGATGTGGGGGGCGTCGGTTACGACGTGGTGATCCCGGTGTCGGCATTCAGCGGGCTGCCGGAGACGGGCCAGGAGGTGCGGCTGCGCATCCACACGCATGTTCGCGAGGATGCGCTGATCCTGTATGGGTTTCTTGAGGAACGCGACAGACAGCTCTTCGAGAAGCTGATCACGGTGAGCGGCGTGGGTCCGAAGATGGCGGTGACGGTTCTTTCCGGCCTGAACGCGACGGAGGCCGTGGCGGCGATCCGCGGCGGCGATGCGGCCAGGCTCACGCGTGTGCCGGGCATCGGCAAGAAGACGGCTGAACGGCTGGTGCTGGAGTTGCGTGAGAAGCTGGACCTGATTGCTCCGGGCGGCGCGGCGGCGCCGGCGGCGAGCCCCAAGCCGGCGTTTTCCGCCATGGAGCAGGATGTTCTTTCGGCGCTTCTGAACCTTGGATGCGGGCGCCCGCAGGCGGAGGCGGCGGTGGAGAAGGCCAAGGCCGGCGGAGCGGCCCCGGAGTTCGAATCGCTGTTCCGGCGATCGCTTGAACTGGTGCGTTAACCTGAAGTTTCCGCATGCGCGACCAGGGCATCATCTCGGCCAGCCGTCAGGACGAGGACCAGCAGATAGAGGCGGCGCTGCGTCCCCGGCGGCTCTCCGATTTCACCGGCCAGTCGAAGTTGAAGGAGAATCTCTCCATCGCCATTGAGGCGGCGCGGAAGCGCGGGGAGGCGATGGACCATGTGCTGTTGTATGGGCCTCCCGGTCTGGGAAAGACGACGCTTGCGTCGCTGGTTTCCAATGAACTGGATGTGGCATTTGAGCAGACAGCCGGTCCGATTCTGCAGAAGAAGCTGGATCTGACCGGGGTGCTTTCGAACATCCGCGCACGGCAGGTGTTCTTCATCGACGAGATCCACCGCATGGTTCCGGACGTGGAGGAGATGCTGTATTCGGCGCTGGAGGATTTTCGCGTCGACATTCTGATCGGGCAGGGGCCGGGGGCGCGGACGCATTCGCTTCCGGTTCCCAAGTTCACGGCGATTGGAGCCACGACGCGGCTTGGGCTGGTGAGTGCTCCGCTGCGGGGGCGTTTTGGCCTGGTGCTGAAGCTGGATCACTACACGGTGGACGACCTGACGCGGATTGTGGCACGTTCAGCGCGGCTGCTTGAGGCGCCGATTGCCGATGAGGCGGCGTCGGAGGTGGCGCGGAGGAGCCGGGGAACGCCGAGGATCGCGAACCGGCTGCTGCGGCGTGTTCGGGATTATGCCCAGGTGCGGGCGGATGGGCGGATCACGCATGAGATCGCCACGAAGGCGCTGGATCTGCTGGATGTGGATCGCTGGGGTTTGGATGAGGTGGATCAGAAGCTGATGCTGACGATCCTTGAGAAGTATGGCGGCGGTCCAGTGGGGCTGAGCACGATTTCGGCGTCGATCGACGAAGAGGCGGATACGATTGAAGAGGTCTATGAGCCCTATCTGATTCAACTGGGGTTCATTGACCGGACACCGCGGGGGCGGATGGGGACGGATCGGGCGTTTGAGTATTTCAAGGTGCCGCGGCGGTCGCCGCCGAGGATTGTGCCTCAGCCATCGTTGTTCGATTGACGATACCGCGAAGAAAGGGTTGACCGCATGAAGCTCCACATTCTTACAGGTTCAGGCTGCCGTCTGGCTCTGCTTGTCTTGGCGGTGCCAGGTTTTGTGGCGGCTGAACGGCACACGCTGGCTTCGACACCGAAGACGGTTCACTGGGGCTACTATGATGCGGCTAAGGCGCCGGTGTTGCGCATTCGGCCGGGCGACACGGTGGAGGTGCGGACGGCGATGATCGATACGCCGGAGGCGCTGGAACGCGTGGGTGTGGCGCCGGGGCAGATCGATGCGGCGAGCCGGGAGATCCATCGCACGGTTAAGGACAAGGGGCCGGGGCCACACATTCTGACCGGCCCGATTTTTGTTGAAGGCGCCGAGCCGGGCGATGTGCTGGAGGTTCATATCGAGTCGATACGGCTTGGACTTCCCTATGCGCTGAACCTGTTCCTGCCCGGTCTTGGAGCTCTGCCGGAGGAGTTCCCGTACGAGTACCGGAAGCTGATTCCGCTTGACGAGAAGCGAATGGTGGCGCGGTTTGCGCCAGGTGTCGAGATTCCGCTGCGGCCGTTCTTTGGCAGCATGGGCGTTGCTCCGCCCGGGGATTTGGGCCGCGTTGATAGCGCTCCGCCGTGGGTGCACGCGGGCAACCTGGATAACAAGGAGATGGTGGCCGGCACCACGCTGTACATTCCGGTGCACGCCAAGGGGGCGCTTTTTTCCGTGGGCGATGCGCATGCCGCCCAGGGGAATGGTGAGGTTTGCGTGACGGCGCTTGAGACCGTGCTTTCCGGGGTGTTTCGCTTCAACGTGCGCAAAGGGCCGCGGCGGTTGTGGCCGCGCGCCGAGACGCCCACTCACCTGATGACGATGGGGTTCGACGAGAGCCTGGATACCGCGATGAAGATCGCCTTGCGGGAGATGATCGGGGTGATTGTGGAGCGTTTCAAGCTGAGCCGGGAAGATGCTTATGTGCTGGCGAGCGACGCCGTGGATTTCAGCATCACGCAGGTGGTGGACGGCAAGCGCGGGGTGCATGCGATGCTTCCGAAGAGCCTCTTTGTGGGGCGGTGACCGGCTGGGCCGGATCGCGGTTCCCGCGGGGCGTTCCCCCCTCCCGATTCCCTGGAGCGGCCCCGACCGAAGGCTGGGAGCATGAACCGCTCGGCCGCCATCTGCCGGGTCGCACGCGGGATGCGGCCGTACTCTGGGGCGATCACGTGAACACGGCCGCCACGCACGCCTGTCTTGCGCTGGGACTGGTCTCCGGCGGACCGCCTCAAGCCTTGCCGCACTCAAGGGAGGCTTGACACGCAGCTTGAACACCGTTGTGATTTGCGCTTTGATCGGAATGCCAAGCAAATTGATTTGGGCGAAGAGGCTCGATCAGGTCTGCTTCACACCACCAATTCACGAAGCGTTCGATACTACCCCCTGGCCAGGAGATGGTTCGCGGCGGCGTTCCGGTGAGGAAGGGCAGTCCGCCTGGCACGCCTGTTGCGGGTAAGGCGCCGGTGGTCCAGTGGTAGGGCTGGCCGGTGCATTGGCGGGCGAGTTCTTCCATTTCGGCTCGGGTATAGGTTCGGAGGTGCGAGACCAGGCCATCCCAGAAGATGAGGAGGGGCAGGATGGGGATGACGTAGGTCAAGAGGAGTTGGCGCCAGGAGACCGGGCGGACGGCGGGGGTGAGGACGAGAGTGAGCAGGGGAATGAACACGGAGGAGAGGACAGTTGCGGGGTGGCGGCTGGTGGCCTCGAAGATGGCGATGGGCTCGCCGGCGTTGACGGCGGATTGCAGGATGTTGCGCGCATCGGCCGGCCGGAAGTGATGGAAAGCAGCGAACATGGTGCGCATGCCGGAAAGGGTGGGAGGAACCGAACGCGCGTCGACGGGCTGGGGCCAGTAGAGGATTCCTGGCTGGGCGTGGGGGTGGGATGGGAGGTAGAGGTCGGTGAGGGTGACCGAGGCGGGGCAGCCTCGCTTGCGCAGGGCTTCGGCGACGAGCGGCATGGGGCCGGCGGAGCCCGAGCAGAGGTCGAGGATGGCTGTCGTTCCAGTCTGCTGGAGGACCTTTTCGATTTCGGCCGCCCATTGGCCGGGTAGGGGGGCGAGGCGGTAGATGGCGGCAAGGTAACCGGTCATGGCGTCGCGCAGGAAGCGGGGGAGCCAAGGTTGATCGTTGAATTCGAAGAGATGGCGGCGGGGCAATTGTTTTTTCGCCTACTCGCAGGCGAAGAGGCGGTTGGCGGCCGGAAGGCTCTCAAGGCGCGAGTAGTGATGAACACGGGTGACTTCGCGGCCTGATTCGGAGACGGGGGCTGGGGCTTCGATGACGAAATCGGCGAAGCCTGGGGCGTTGAAGGCGACGAAGGCGAGGCTGAGGGCTTCGGCCGGGTGGGGGTAGCGGCGGGAGAGGTCGGGGAAGGCGACGGGGCCGGAGTCGACCTGGTAGAGGTCGCGGGTGTCGTGGATGTTCATGGTTTTGACGGGGAACTCGATGATGGCCCGGAGGCGGGTTTCGGGGTTTGCGATTTCGGTTTGGGCCACGATGGGGAGGCCGGCGTGGGTGGCCTGGCGGATCTCGCGATTGGAGCGCAGAAGGCGCACGCGGCGCGGCGGCACGAGTTTGTACAACTGGCCTCCCCACAGTTCTGAAGCCGGGCGCACCTGTTTGTAGTTGGGATTCAGCCACGCTTTGCGGCGGAAGATCACGCCGTCGTCCGGGCCAAAAATGGGGAGGAAGTCGTAGTTGTCCTGGTGGAAGAGGTCCTTGGGGGCGAAGGTGTTTTCGCTTTTGCAGGAGGCGCACTGGTGGTAGTCGATGGGGGCGGCTCCGTCCGGAGGGAAGATTCGGGTGCGGGATTCGACCCAGAAGCGGACGCGGTTTTCGGCCCACTTTCCCTGGAGGAATGACCGCCCGTAATCGATGGGCTGGAGGCCGGATGGGGCGGCTTTGCCTCTGGCGGGAGTGGCGGCGGGAATGGCGGCGGCGAGGCTGGTATGGAGCAGTTGGCGGCGGTGCATTTGTCTGGTTACCGGGGCTGTTTTCGGGGGCGCTTTCCTTAGAGAATGTCGACGGGCCTTTTGCCGAGAGCGTGAACGGCTTCGGCGTAATCGACGCCGCAGGTCTTGCCGCGGTAGCCGGCGAGTGATTCCTTGAGTTTTTGGGCGGAGTCGCGGCGGGCGGAGTCGTAGGGTTCGTTGCGGACGAGAGCCATCAGGCGGCCGAGCCAGTCGATGGAGCGCTGCCAGTCGGGGGTGATGTCGATGAAGGTATCGGGCTCAAAGCCGTAGATGGTGTGGCGGGGGCCGTTGTCGTAGGCGTAGACGGCGCGGGGGGGCCGGAGTTTCGGATTGCCGAGGATGCTGGAGGCTCCGCGGAGGGCGAGGGAGGAGAGGCGGGCGGCGACGACGTGGTCCTCATGGGAGTCGTGGGGCCAGAGCTGGAAGGCGATTTCGGGTTCGAGAGAGGCGACGGCTTCGGCCACCTCGCGCTTGGTTTGGGGCGTGACTTCAAAGTGGTGGGACTTGAAGCTGAGGAATTGCTGTTCGACGCCGTGTTCGGCGGCGAGCTTCTTGGAGCCGGCGATGAGTTCCGGGGCACGGCCGGCGATGGGACCCCAGGCGGTGTAGTCTCCGATGAGCGCAAGGGAGACGACACGATAATTCTTGCGCACCGCCTGGAGCAGAATGCCGGGAATGCCGAAGGCGCAGTCGTCGTAATGAGCCCCGATGGCGAGCAGGGTGCGGGCCATGCCGCGATTGTCGCACGCCGGGCGGTTTAGGCGTCGGCGAGCGCAGCGATGAGGGCGCCCCTGGCGGTGGAGGTCAAGGGATTGGCGGCCAGACGGATTTCAGAGAGCGCGATGGGGAGCTTGCGTTCCCGCAGCATCTTTTCGAACCGTTCGCGGAAGCCTTTGGGCAGGGTGCTTCCGCCGCTCAGCACCATGGGCACAGGGCGCGAGAGCTTGGGAATGTTTCGCGAGTTCGAGAAGGCTTCCGCCAGGCCGTCGATGAGGGCGCGGATCATGTCGTCGTAGTAGACGCTGAGCACTTGCAGGGTCTTGTCCTGGAAGTGACCGTTGATGTGGAAGGACTCTTCCTTGGTGAGACGGATGCGGGTGGGCAGGTCACCGGTGATAGCGGCGGCGCTGGAATCGACGAAGTCGCCGGCTTTGGCGGTGCTGAAGGACACGACGGGCACCGAGAGGTACGCCATGCAGACATTGCAGAGCCCGCCACCGCAGCTTATGCCGATGCCGCTGAAGTTAGAGGACTCCAGTTCGCCGTAGACCACCGCCAGGCCTTCGTTGATGGGTTTCGGCGTGTAGCCCAGGGAGGTGAGGATCTGGCCGATGGTGGCCGAGTGGTAGGTGAGGCTTTCGCCGCCGTCCTGCGCCGCGGGGATGCTGTAGTAGACCTTGCGTCCGAGGCCGGGCTCCGGCCCGAGGAGGGTGGCGACGATCTCGCGCATCATGCTGGCGCTTTCGGGCTCGGTTGCGTTGAGCACGCCTTTGGTCATGGGGCGCCGGGCCTCGAGTTGGAGCATGTCGGCGAAGCGGGCGCTTTCATTGCCGTGCACGACGATCTCCTGCCCGCGCACGGTGTGCGGGACATTTTCGTTGCGCAGCGCGGTCTCCGTCATCCGCGCGTAGGGGATGGTGACGAAGGAGTTCAACTGCGTTTCGAACTCGAAATCGTCTCCCGTCTTTCGGGCCAGTACAATGCGGCTGGTTCCGATGTCCAGTCCCAGCGGCCCGCGGCCGCCATCACGTTCTTGCTGTCTCATGGTTCAGTCTCCCCGGCGCGCTCCTCCCGGAGGGAAGCCGCCAACTCTTTGTATTGCCGCCGCAGGCCGGTTTTGTAGTCGGCCAGCGGGATGTTCAACGCGCGGGCCCGGTCACGCACAGCGTCCTCGGCACCCAGCACGCCCTTCCAAAGCCGCGCTCCGGTGGATCCGAAGAACACCGGGTCGTAGCTAAATCCAAACAGCGCCACGCTTGCGGGCGGCGCTTCGTAGTTCTCCGGCAGGCCCATCTCCTCAAAGGGGAAGTTGCCCGCCCAATCCGTGTGCGCCGCGATGCGCATGTTCGCCGGATTGACGGAGACCTGCGCATGGGTGACGCAGTTTTCCGGCGCTATCCGGTATTGGGACCGCAGCCACTCGGTCAACTGCCGCCCGGCCACGCGCTGGGCCGGACTGATTCGGGTCTCTTCGTCGCCGGCGCTGGTCTGGGTTTCAAACGAGACTCCGAGGAAGCTGTCGTTCAGCCCGAGGTAGACGATCTCGTCGTCGGCCCACACGGAATGGCCCGCGTGGTAGGCCACATCACCCTCGTCGACGGTGCGGAAGACGCGTCCAAAGCGGTCGACGAAGTAGTGGTAACTGTTGCGGGCGCGGACGTAATCGAGCGTCGCGCGGCCGATCTTGCGGAGACGCCGGTTCAGCTTCTGCTCAAAGGGCGCGAGGTGGCTTTCGGTGGTGTGATAGACGATGCCCGCGGGCGCCAGGCGTGAGTCACCAGTGTGGCGCAGGGTTTTGCGGTCGACCGTCTGCCAGGCGCGGGGCCGGGTGCGGGTGACTTCGCGGGCATCGACGCGGAGGCCGTTTGAGTACTGTTCCATCCCGTCGGCGCGTTCCACCAGCCAGACTTCGGCGCTTGCCGGCACTGCGGCGGCCGGGACCGCCGTGACTTCCCCGGCTTGCCCGGGTTGCGGGACTGGAAGCGCGGGCGTGTTCACAACGGCGCGTCCCCGGCTGCCGAGAGTTGCCAGGGCCAGGATAGCCACGACGGCCACGCCGAGGCCGGCGAACCATTGGCGGCGGCGGCCGGCACGCCGCGAAGAGGAGCGCAGGTAACGCAGGCGGCCCACCGGATCCGCAATGCGCCCGGCGCGCCAGGCCACGATGCGCGTGCCCCATCCAAGACCCGAGACTGGATTCGGATTCTTCAAGCCGGGAAAAACACCCTCTAGAAGGAGTGGCTCCTTGAGGCGGAAGTTCTCAGTCAAGATTGGGGGCCGGGGCGGTGAGGAAGACGGCAAAGGGCCGTTTGTGGTCCTGCCGGGTATGCGCTCCGATCGGGTCAGTGAAGGTTCGAGACCTGATTCGCAAGTTGGAGTCCTGTGGGTGGGTGCTCCGCGCGACGAGAGGCAGTCACCGCCAGTTCAAGCATCCGCAAAGGCCGTCGGTCGTCACCGTGGCAGGGCATCCTGGAAAGGACGTTCCGATTGGCACTCTTCGGGCTATTCTGAAGGCAGCGGGTTTGGAAGGAGACTAATGCCATGAAGTACACGGTGATCTACGAAAAAGGCGGCTCCACCTGGGGCGCGTACGTTCCCGACCTGCCGGGGGTGATTGCGGCTGGCGATTCACGAGAGGAAGTAGAGTCTCTTATCCGGGAAGCGGTGGCGTTTCATATTGCTGGCCTGCGGGCCGAGGGTTTGGCCGTGCCGCAGCCTGCCAGTTCCGCGGGTACGTTGGAGATTGTCGCGGCGTAGCGAGGGTTGGCTACAAAAACAGGCGTGGCAGGAGGTCGGGGAGGGCGAGGGTCCAACTTTAAAGGATCGTGGGCTCCGGGGAATTCGTGGTAGTGGGGTCGTATTCTTTCGCCTGTAGGACGTCGCGGAGGTGGCGGGCCGCGGTGAGCAGGGATGGATTGCCGGGGTCTTCGCGCGTTGGCTATGCCGGACTCGCGCCATACACCGCGAGCCGCGGCGGCGTGGAGCAGTTGATCGTGAGCTTCGCCGACGACTGGGGCCCGCACGGCATCATCGTCAACTGCCTGGCCCGCGGGCTGGTTCCGCACCGAACAGGTGCTCTATGAAAATGACGCGTGGGTGACCTGCCTCTGCGGCCGCATCCCCCTCAATGGCCCCGGCCAGCGCAACGACGTGGATGGAACCGTTGTCTTCCTGGGTTCCGAAGAGAGCCGCTACATCACGGGCCAGACGCTGCTCATCGATATCGGCACCTCCACCGGCGCCACCCGGGAGACGGTCGCCAGGAAGAAACCGCGAGGAAGCGGCCACGAAAGGCCCCGTACCACAGCGAGCTATCGCAGTACTTCCAGTACAAGTGGCTGGCCCGCACCTGGCGCCATCGCGAAATCACCGGGAAGAGCGGCAAGAATCATTAATTGTTGTTCACGTCTCAATCTTCGTGATCCGATTGCTGCGCGGAACTCGATCACTCGGTGAAGGGGAACAGAAATGCTCCCGACGGTTCAATTTGCCCGATTCACTAGCCGATAATTTCATACTAAGAGGTGTATCATGAAATTAATTCTATGTTTGACGTTGCTGGCTTCCCTTGCGCAGCCAGCGGAGATGGTGACAACCACTGACGGCATTTTCACGGTCATCGAGTCCGTGGCGCCGCTGGGGGTTGCACTCACTTACGTTTCCGGCGGTAACGGTCTCACCGGTATCGCGGACACTTGGCCCCTCGATTGTGGCGGACCCGCCGCGGCGGCGAGCGCTTATGATCACTGCTGGCTCCAATTTCCCGAGAGGATCATTTGGAAGGCTCCGTCGGCAACAGACAGCGTTTTTGCCATTCCTGGCGTCGATCACGACCCGATTCCCTACGAGAATCTCGAGTTCATCATCTGGGGTTCGGATGATGGCGTCACTTGGGAGGAAGGCAAGATCCGAGCCATCTATCGCGACGGCTTTGATACGGCGGCCACCACGGTCGGGAAGTCCGATGACTACACCTCGCTGTGGGGGTTCTCGAAGAGCTACGTGTACTTCTCCACCGAAGGCGAAACCCACTTTGGTACCGGCATTCCCGGTCCCGATGAAGGCGAAATCGACGCCTTGGCCATGAATACTCCGGAACCCTCCACTTGGATGATGCTGAGTGCTGGCGTCCTCCTCACTGGCCTCCTGCGGCGCCGCCGCTAGACACTCCCGCTGTTGCTCGATGCCCGGTTCGATCTCAGGAAATCTGAGTCGATACCGGGCATTGAGCTTCCCGAACGGCCACATCTCCTTCCGCGGCCGCATCCCGCTCAAACGCCCGGCCCGAGTGGACCGCGAGTGATCGGCGCGTTCATTTGGTGCCGAAGTGCCGGCGAAACGGGTTTCACCATTTGATTCGATTGTCTTCGGCAGTGAGGTGGACTACGATCTCACCACCTCAGCCCAGCGGACGGGATCGCTGCCCCCCGGATCGAACACTCGCAGTTCGGTCTTACTCCACCCTGGCATTCCACCCTGGCACTCACACCCTGGGGGGCGTACGTTCCCGACCTGCCCGGGGTGATTGCGGCTGGCGCTTCACGAGAGGCAGCAGAGTCTCTGATCCGGGACGTAGAGCGAGTTGGCGGCTACGGAAACAGGCGTGGCAGGAGGTCGGGGAGGGCGAGGGTCCAACTGAGGGGATCGTGGGCTCCGGGGAATTCGTGGTAGTGGGTGTCGTAGTCTTTGGCCTGCAGGACGTCGCGGAGGTGGCGGGCCGCGGTGAGCAGGGATGGATTGCCGGGTTCTTCGGGGGTTCCGGTTTCGTGGGTGCCTACCGCGACCAGGAATCGCACCGGGGCGGGCGGGGCGGTGGCAAGGCGCCGGGCGAGCCACTCGGGTTCGGCGGCGGATTCGGGACGCCAGCGGAAGGATCCTGAAATTGCAGCCACCGTGCGGAACTGTTCCGGGGCATCGAGCGCCGCGCAGGCTGCCGCGAGACCGCCGAGGCTTGACCCAAGGATCGCTGTTCTTGCGCCGGTACGGCTGAACTGGAACTGTCTGGCGGCGGCCGGCAGGAGTTCTTCGGCGAGGTAGGCGGCATAGGCTGGCGAAGAGGCAAGATCTGCATCTCGGTTGCGGCTTCCGGCGAGCACGGCTACCAGAGGCGGGATGCGCCGGGCGGCGATGAGGTTGTCGAGGATGGTGGGCAGGGGGACAGGCCCCGTAAAGATGTCTTCGTCCAGCACGACGAGGACGGGATATTCGCTGCCCGGTTTGAATCCTGGGGGCAGGTAGACGGACGCGGTGCGATCCGCGGCGGGCGGCAGGGTGTGGCGCGTGCCGGGTGGCGCGTTGCGGGGGGATGACCAGTCGCGATGGCGGACGGCGGGGAGCAGGGCGATGGAGCCGCCGAGAGGGCCGTCGAGGACTAAGGGATTGAGCGGGTCCGGCTGGAGGCCGCGCTGCCCATCGGGGGAGAGTTCATAGAGGATGGGCAGATCGCTCCGGAACCGGTAGGTGCGGTGCCAGATGCTGGTTCCGGGCAGCCGTGCGAGGCGCTGGCGCGCAGGGTCGTTGAGCGGCAGAACGGTGGCGAAGACGATGACGCCGGCGGCGGGGTTTGAGCTTCGCCAGAGGAAGGTGACGAGGGTGTGGGTGGGGCCGGAAGGGTCGGGTTCGATGAGCGGGGTTCCGGTGCGGGTGACTTCGAGCCAGAACTCGGGCTCGGCGTGAGGGTTCAGCTTAAGATCGGCGCGGAGGCGTTCCAGGCGTGGGCTGCGAGGCTCTTCGATCTGTGCGGCCAGCGGTACGGCGAGAGCTGCCAGGCAGGAAAGTCGCATGAGAGGCTGACGCGGCTGGAGGCGGTCCGGGTACAGCGGATTCGGGTGGAGGTACGCTGAGAAGTCAGTGATCCCGATCATGATCCGCGTACTGGGAGCGATGGTGGCCGTGGTGCTTGCCGGCTGCGGCCGTGGCGTCCCGGCGCTGCCTGGCTTGCCGCCTGGGGCGCCGCCGCCGGTGGTTGACGCGCATCGCGCGGCTGCCGCCGAGCCTGGGAGCGCCGCGGCGGTGATGCGGCTGGGCATGGCCGCGCAGGCGAACGGTCTGCCAGCGTTCGCGATTCCTTGTTACGAGCGGGCGGCGGCGCTGGACCCGGATCTGTTCGCGGCCCGGTATTACCTGGGTTTCGCGGAGGCGGCGCGGGGGGAGATGGCTCGGGCGGCGGTGGCGTTGCGGGCGGCGCTCAGGTTGCGGGCAGAGTCCGTGCCGGTGCGGTTGAAGCTGGCCGATGTGGAACGGGAACTGGGGGGCCGGGAGGAGAGCGCGCGGATGGCTCGCGAGCTGATCGGGCGCGATGCCGGCAATGCCACGGCTTACTATCTGCTGGGCCGGGCCACGGACGAGGCGGCGGCTTTCGAGAAGGCCCTGGCGCTGTTTCCACGGTACGGGGCGGCGCAGTTCGCGCTGGCGGCGCTGCATCGGCGGGCGAACCGGTTGGCGGAGGCGGCGCGGGTGCTTGAGAACTACGATCGCGATAAGACGGCGGTGCCGCCGCTGGATGACGCGGAAGGCGCGGCGTTGGCGGAGATGGCGGTGACGGGTCCCGGGCTGCTGCGGCGGGCGCAACGGGCCGATGCGGCGGGGGACACGGCGGGCGCGATCGCGCTGCACAGGCAGGCGGTAGCGCTGGATTCGGCGCTGGCCGATGCGTGGATCAACCTGATCGCGCTGGAGGCTCGGGTGGGGAACGCGGCGGGGGCGCGAGAGGCGTACCGGCAGGCGGCGGCGTTGGCTCCGGGCCGGGCGGAGGGGCACTACAATTTCGGGGTGTTTTGTTTGGGAGTTCGGAGTCTGGATGAGGCTCGGGTGGCGTTTCTGGCAGCGGTGCGGGCTGACCAGCGCCATGCGGACGCATTGGTGAACCTGGGCAGTCTGGCGGGGGAACGGGGCCGATTGGATGAAGCGGCGCGGTACTTTGAGCAGGCCGGCGAGTCCGCACGGGCGCGGTTTCATCTGGGGCAGATTCGGATGCTGCGGCGCGATGGCCGGGCTCGGGCGACTCTTGAAGAGGCCCGGGCTCTGGCGGTGAAGGGAAGGGACGCCGGATTGCTCGCGGCGATTGACGGGGAGCTGGCGAGGATTTCGCGATGAGGATGGCGTTGGGGGCTGTGGTGGTGGTGCTGGCCGGGTGTTCGCGGCCGGTGGAACCGAAATGGGGCCTGACCGATGCGGCGGCCGAGTTGGGGATTTCGTTCCGGCATGAACCGGGCGCCGAGGGAAAGTTCCTGATGCCGGAGATCATGGGGTCCGGCTGCGGGCTGTTCGACATGGACGGCGATGGGGATCTGGATGCCCTGCTGCTGCAGGGTGTGCCATCGGCGCCGCATCAGTTGTACCGGAACGACGGGGGGCGGTTCACGAATGTGACGGAGGGGTCAGGGATACGGCCGGTGGGGCGCGGCATGGGTGTGGCGGTGGGTGATTTCGACAACGATGGCCGGCCGGACCTGCTGATCACGGCGTTTGGCGGCAGTGCGCTCTATCGCAACCTGGGTGGGGGGCGGTTCGCGGAGAGCGGCCAGCGGATTCCGGGGCCGTGGCCGACCAGCGCGGCGTTCTTCGACTATGATCGCGATGGCTGGCAGGATCTGGCGGTGCTCAACTATGTGGACTTCACGGAAGCCGGCAACAAGCAGTGCCTGGCGGCGACGGGGGAGCTCGATTACTGCACGCCCCGGGCGTACCGGCCTTTGCCCGCGCGGCTGTTTCACAATGATCGCGGCGTGTTCCGCGAAGTGGCGGGCGCTTTCGCCAAGGCGTTGGGGCCGGGGCTGGGTTTGGCGGTGATGGATGCGAATGGGGATGGCTGGCCGGACCTGTTCGTGGCCAATGACTCGATGGCGAATCATCTTTGGATCAATCAGCGGGACGGCACGTTCGTTGAGAAGGCGCTGGAGAGCGGCGTGGCCTACGGCGAAGAGGGGCTGGCCAAGGCGGGCATGGGTGTGGCTCCGGGCGATTTCGACAATGACGGCGATGAAGATGTCGCGGTGCTGAACCTGATGAACGAGGGCGCCACGCTGTTCCGGAACAACGGCGGGGGCGATTTCACGGACGTTTCGCGCGGTTCGGGCATTCACACGGAGACGTTCCGGTTCACTGGCTTTGGGGCCGGCTGGCTGGATGCCGATGGGGATGGATGGCTGGATCTGTTCCTGGCCAACGGCGCGGTGACGCGGCGGGAGGAGCAGCGGGGCGAGGCGTATCCGTTCGCCGAACGCAACCTTCTTCTTCGGAATGCGGCTGGGCGCCTTGCGGCGGCGGGAGGGCTTGCGGAAACGGGTGTGAGCCGTGGGGCGGCGTTCGGCGATATCGACAATGACGGCGATGTGGACATTCTGGTGAACGTGAATCGTGGCCAAGCCAGGGTGATGCGGAATGATCTGAACCCTGAGCGGTGGCTGGCGGTGGACGCCCGCACCGGGAGCCGGGTGGAGGTGGCGTCGGAAGGACTTCCAAGGCAAGTGAGGGTGTCGCGCACGGATGGCAGTTATCTTTCGGCGTCGTCGCCGCGGGTGCATTTCGCGTTGCGGGGTGCGGTGACGTTGGTGCTGGTGGACGGGCGGCCGGTTCCGGCGGCGCGCGGCGGGGGTATACTGAAACCGTAGCGGTGTTCGCCTTGGACGCCCTATTAGTTCGCTTTCAGGGAGTACCACATGAAGACAAGTCTTCGCTCCGCTCTGTTCGGAGTGCTCTGTACGGTTGCGGCTCAGACGAGCGCGCAGGCTCAGGTTTTGTACGGTTCCATCGTGGGCACTGTCAACGATGGATCGGGCGCGGCGACGCCCGGCGCCACCGTAACCGCGGTCAACAAGCAGACCGGGCAGCAGCGCACGGCCACAACGAATGACGCCGGCGGCTTCACGTTTGTTGCGGTGCAGCCGGGCCAGTATGAGCTGAAGGTGACGAAGGAAGGCTTCCGGGCAGCGGCCGAACCGCAGGTGGAAGTGTCGGCGAACAACGCGACGCGCGCGGATTTTGCGCTGCAGGTGGGCAGTATCAACGAGTCCATCACGGTGGAAGCGACGGGCGCCACGCTGCAGACCGACAGCGCCACGGTGAAGGCTGAAATGCAGGGCAAGACCCTGAAGGACCTGCCGGTGCCGGTGGGACGCAACTATCAGATGGTGCTAGTGACCATTCCGGGTTTCAGCCCGCCGCAGAACGCGCACTCGGTGCCGACGAATCCTTCGCGGTCGCTGCAATCGAACGTGAATGGCGCGCCCACGGCGGGCGTGAACGTGCGGCTGGACGGGGCGTCGAGCCAGCAATCGTGGCTGCCGCACATTAGTGCTTACGTGCCGTCGCTTGAGGCGATTGAAACGGTGAACGTGGTGACGAACAGCTTTTCGGCCGAGCAGGGATTGGCCGGGGGCGCGGCCATCAATGTCCAGATCAAGAGCGGGACGAATGAGTTCCACGGATCGGGCTTCTGGTACAACAACAACAACAAGCTGCTGGCGAAGCCGTTCACGTTCGCGCTGCTCAATCAGCAGAACAACCGCAATCCGAAGTATGTGTTCAACCAGGACGGCGGCTCGCTGGGCGGCCCCATTGTGAAGAACAAGCTGTTCTTCTTCGCGGCCTATGAAGCCACCACACGGCGCGAGTTCGCCAACAACAACGGCACGCTGGCCACCAATGCGATGCGCCGGGGCGATCTTTCCGAAGGCCTCCGGATCTTCGCGCCGAACCCGGGCATTGTGTATGACCCCACTACGGGCAACAACCTGGGCCAGGGCCGGACGCCGTTCGCGGGCAACATCATTCCTTCCTCGCGCATTTCGCCGATTTCGCAGGCGATCATAGCGAAGGTTCCGACGGTTGCGGACAACTTCCGCGACGGCAACTTTTTTGCGCAGGGCGGCTTTCTGTTTGACCGCCACACGATCGACACCAAGTTCAACTACAACATCAGCGAGAAATGGACAGCTTATGGCCGGTACAGCGCGCTGAAGTACAACATGGCGAACCCCGGCATGCTGGGAGAAGCGGTTGGACCGGGCATTTCGCCGAGCGGCGGGAACACGGGCGATGCCAATGGCACGACACACTCGACCACCATTGCCAGCACGTATGTGCTGAACCCGAGCCTGATTCTGGACGCCAACTTCGGCTACACGATTTACAACACGGCGGTTGAGCAGCCGTTGGGGTCGAACGTGGGCCTGGACACGTTCAAGATTCCGGGCACGAACGGCAGCCGGCGGTTTGAGGGCGGATGGCCGCGGTTCACGTTCGCCGGGTTTACAACGCTCGGAGTGCCGGACTCGTTCATGCCGTATGAGCGGCGCGATCCGCAGATCCAGTATGTAGCCAACCTGAACTGGACGCGCGGCACCCACCAGATCCGTTTTGGGGTGGATGTCTACAAGCAGCACATGAACCACCTGCAGGCTGAGTTCGCCGGCCAGAACCATGGCGCTCAGGGCGGCTTCAACTTCCAGGGCGGCCCGACCATTCTGAACGGCGGCTCGACGGCGACGCCGTTTAACACCTGGGGTTCATTTCTCCTGGGCCAGGCGAGCAACTACGGAACCACCTATCAGGTGCCGGACGTCTACGCCACGCGGACGGACTACTACAGCACCTATGTGCAGGACACCTGGCAGGTGAACCAGAAGCTGACGCTCAACTATGGCCTGCGCTATGAGAATATTCCGATGCCGCGCCGTGAGGATCGCGGCATGGAGCATTACGATTTCAAGAACAACAAGCTGCTGGTTTGCGGCGCCGGCCAGGTGCCAACCAATTGCGGGGTGAAGCTGAGCAATCTGCTGTTTGCCCCCCGCTTGGGCGTTGCTTACCGGCCGAACGAGAAGACCGTGATCCGCACGGGCTTCGGCATCAACTGGGATCCGTTCAACCCGGCCCGCGCATTGCGCACGAATTATCCGATTCTGCTGATCCTGAACGGCAACCCGGACAACTCGTTCGTGCCCGCGGGCACGCTGGCTGCCGGCATTCCGCGGCCGGTGATTCCCAACATTGGGAACGGTATTCTCGATCTGCCGCCGAATTACGCCGTGCAGTCTATGCCGGATAAGTTCCAGCGCGCCTACATCATGAGTTGGAACTTCACCGTGCAGCGCGAGATCAAGGGCTTCACGGCGCAGGCAGGATACGTGGCGAACCGGACGATCCGGCAGACGAACTTCCTGGATCTGAACGCGGGCCAGGTGATCGGCCAAGGGAATAACGGACGCCCGTTCTTCCCCACGTTCCGGCGCACGACGACGACGGCCGTGGTGAGCCCGCTGGGCCACTCCAATTACGATTCGCTTCAGGTGAAGGTGGACCGGCGGATGGCGAGCGGCCTGAATTTCGGTGTCGCCTACACGCTGTCGCGCGCCTTTGGCGTGTGCTGCAATGCCAGCAACGACGGCGGCCCGGCGGTCGCAGCCCTCTCCTTCATGCACCTGAACAATGCCTTCCTGGGCTTTGACCGGAGGCACAACTTCCAGACCACCTATACCTGGGAACTGCCGTTCGGCAAGGGCAAGCAGATGGCCACCAGCGGCGCGGCCGCGGCCATTCTTGGCGGCTGGCAGGTGACGGGCATTCTGTCGAAGTACACGGGCGCTCCGTTCACAGCGGGCGCCGATGGCAACTCGCTCAACATGCCTGGCAGCACGCAGTTCGCGGACCAACTGGGCGAACCGCGGAAGCTTGGCGGCTACGGCCGAGGCCAAGCTTACTATGACTGGACGACGTTCAAGTCCGTGACGGATGCGAGCGGCCGGGCCGAGGCTCGCTTTGGCACGGGCGGTTTGAACCGCCTTCGTGGTCCGGGCATCTTCAACACGGACTTGGGCGTGCACCGTTCGTTCAAGGCCAATGAGCGGGTGAACATTCAGTTCCGCGCCGAAGCGTTGAACCTGACCAACACACCGCAGCTTGGCCAGCCGTCCGGCAACATCTCCGGGCTGCGGCTGGCGAATGGCAACTTCACCGGGGGGGTCTTTGAGATCACCGGCACGGCGAACACAGGCCGCGACGGACTGGTGCAGCGGGCTATCCGGCTTGGGCTGCGGGTTTCGTTCTAGAGACGGTTCCTTTTTTTCCGCACGCGGCGCCCCGGCTTCACGGCCTGGGCGCCGCGATCGTTTTTGAGGAACCGGGCGGGACAGGGGCGGGTACGGTTTGATCCCACATTTCCGTTTTGAGCCGCGCGTGCGAATCTCCTGGATGCTCGTCCGCATCAATATCGATAGGGGTTTGAAGGCAGCGAAGACCCCTGCGGAGGACAGCACCCAATGGGTGACAAACAAAACCAGCCCTTTCAGCTCTCGTTCAACGGCCTTCTCAAGATCGACTTCCAGGGATCGCGCGTTACTTCCGATGGTGGTCTGATCCTGGTGCGTGAGTTGGATGAACGGCTGGGCTTCGGTGCTCTCATTGCCCAACACCTGACTGACTCACGGCGCGGCAAGAATACCCAGCTTCCGCTGGCGGACCTACTGCGCCAGTCCGTCTACAGCCGGATTGCCGGCTACGAGGATGTCAACGATGCCGAGCGGCTCTCGCAGGATCCAACCTTCCGGCTGA
>Ga0194132_10001890_pt1 | contig 41131 bp, 43 predicted proteins | sample TA2KigOf80mmetaG_FD_148612 | JGI IMG/M metagenome (GOLD analysis project Ga0194132, IMG submission 148612) | Freshwater microbial communities from Lake Tanganyika, Tanzania - TA2015054 Kigoma Offshore 80m | ecosystem: Environmental > Aquatic > Freshwater > Lake | place: Tanzania: Lake...
CCGTCGCGCCTTGGCCGCCGGCGCTGAAGCCGCCGATGGCGACCGGACCTTGCGAGACCGCGTAGACCTCGCCGTCGGCACCGAGCAGGGGCGTCACCAGCAACATGCCGCCCTGCAGGCTGGGGGCTTCACCCCGGCGGCGGCAGGGCGCGGCGGTAGAGCGCGAACAGCCGCTCGTAGTGCCGTTCGGCCGCCGCCTTGTCGTAGCAATGGCGCAACGGGAAGGCGAAGCCATGCTGGGTGCCGGGATAGACCTCGATGCGGTATGGGGTGCCCAGCGGGTCGAGGATTTCCGGCAGCCGCTTGATGGTCGAGTCCTTCACATAATGGTCGATCTCGGCGAAGGCGAAATAGAGCTCGGCCGAGGTGATGTTCTTGGCCGACAGATGCGGGCTGTCGTCGCGCCGAGTGATCAGGCCGGCGCCATAGAAGCTGGCCATGGCGGTGATCTCCTTGGGATAGGCGCCCGCCACCGCGAACACATACTGCCCGCTCATGCAGTAGCCGACGCAACCAAAGGGCGGCCCCTTGACCTCCGGCTGCCGTTTGAGGAAGTCGAGGATGCCGGCGGTGTCGGAGACGATCAGCCAGTTGTCGTTGATGCTCTCGATGAACGACCACATCTCGGCCTTGGCCGCGGGATCCTGGTCGATCCGGTTGGCGTCGAGCCGGATGGCGGCGGCCGGCGCGCGGCGGTAGTAGAGGTTGGGCAGCAGCACCGCCTGGCCAACGCTGGCAAGCCGCCTCGCCATGTCGCGCAGTTCCTCGCGCACGCCCGGCGCGTCCATGTAGAAGATGATGGCCGGGAACGGCCCGCCTTCCTCCGGCCGGCAGAAAAAGGCGTCCATCCGCCCCTCGCGCGTGGCGATCTCGACATGGCTTTCCAACATGACCGCTCTCCCCTCGCGGCATTGTTCCGTCCGCCCGGTTCCGCGGCAAGCCCGCTTTGACGGCGAGATACCGGCTACCTAGAGTGCGCCGACCGGGGGAAGATTTGATCGAACGGCTGCCGGAACTGGTGAACGGCGACGCGGCGTTGGTCAGGCGCGGCCGCCTCGTATCGCTCACCATGCTGGTTGGCGTCGGCGAGCAGGACTACTACGTCGCCGTGGAAGCGGGCCGCATCGCTGCCCTCGCGCATGGGCCGCTGCTGATGCGGCCCTGGCGATTTGCGGTGCGCGCGGACGCCGAGGCCTGGCAGGAGCACTGGCGGCCGATGCCGAGGCCCGCCTTCTGCGATCTCTTTGCCTTCACCAAGTTCGGCCGCGGCTGGATCGAGGGCGACCTGCACCCCTTCATGGCGAACCTGCGCTATTTCAAGGAAGCGCTGGCGGCTCCCCGCCGCCTGGCCGGTGCCGCGTGACGGCGGGGATCGAACCCATCGTCGGCCGCTATCTGCGGCTCGCGCTCGACGGCCGGCCGACGCGGCTTTATTTCGAGGAAGCGGGGCAGGGCATCCCGCTGGTCTGCCTGCACACCGCCGGCGCCGACGGCCGGCAATTTCGTCATCTCATGTGCGACGAGGAGATCACCCGGGACTTCCGCGTCATCGCCTTCGACCTGCCCTGGCACGGCAAGTCGACGCCCCCGGCGGGCTTCCATGTCGAGGATTACAAGTTGACCACGGCCGCCTATACGCAAGCGATCCGCGGCTTCTGCCAGGCGCTCGACCTGCAGCGGCCGGTCGTGATGGGCTGCTCGATGGGCGGGCGCATCGTGCTGCATTTGGCGGCCGCGCATGGCCCGGAATTCGGCGCGGTGATCGGCCTCGAAGCCGCCGACCATCAGCAGCCGTGGTACGACACGGCCTGGCTCAACCGGGCCGACGTGAATGGCGGCGAGTTGGCGGCGGCGCTGGTCAGCGGCCTGGTCGCCCCGCAAGGCCCGGACGAGTTCCGCTGGGAAACCTTGTGGAGCTATATGCAGAGCGGCCCCGGCGTGTTCCAGGGTGATCTGCATTTCTATCGCGCGGACAGCGATTATCGCGACCGGGTGGGGCGCATCGACACGCAGGTCTGCCCGGTCTACCTGCTGACCGGCGAGTATGATTTCAGTTGCGAGCCGGCCGACACCTTGCGCACCGCCGAGCGGATTGCCGGCGCTGAAGCGGTGATCATGCGTGAACTGGGGCATTTTCCGATGTCGGAGAATCCGGCGCAGTTCCGCCGCTATGTCCTGCCCGTGCTCAACAAGATCAAGGCGAAGCGAGAGGCCGACGCGAAGTCATGAACGCCTATGACGTGGTGGTGGTGGGCGGCGGCAACGCCGCGCTCTGCGCGGCGCTCGCCGCGCAAGAGAACGGCGCCAGCGTGTGCGTGCTGGAACGCGCGCCGCAGGCCGAACGCGGCGGCAATTCGCGCTTCACGGCGGGCGCCATGCGCGTCGTCTATCGCGGTCTCGACGATCTCTTGGAGCTGATGCCCGACTTGAGCGAACAGGAGCAGGCCAACACCGAATTCGGCGCCTATACCGAGGAGCAGTTCTTCGACGACATGGGCCGGGTGACGGAATACCGCACCGACCCTGACCTGTCGGAGATCCTGATCCGGCAGAGTTTCCAGGCCTTGAAATGGATGCGCGGCAAGGGCGTGCGCTTCGTGCCGCTCTATGGCCGGCAGGCTTTCAAGATCGGCCAGAAGTTCCGCTTCTGGGGCGGCCTGACGGTGGAGGCCTGGGGCGGCGGGCCAGGACTGATCGACGCGCTCTACGCCTCGGCCGCGCGGCATGGGATCGAAGTGCGCTATGCCGCGCGGGCGCTCCGCCTGATCGCCGGCGACGACGGCGTCAAGGGGGTCGTGGTGCGCCAGGACGGCCGCACGCAGGAGATCGCGGCCAAGGCGGTGGTGCTGGCCTGCGGCGGGTTCGAGGCCAATTCCGAGATGCGCAGTCGCTATCTCGGCCCCGGCTGGGAACTGGCCAAGGTGCGCGGCACCCGCTTCAATACCGGCGACGGCATCGCCATGGCGCTGGCCGCCGGCGCCATGGCCAACGGCAACTGGTCGGGCTGCCATGCGGTTGCCTGGGACCGCAACGCGCCGGAATTCGGCGACCTCGCGGTCGGCGACAACTTCCAGAAGCACAGCTATCCCTTTGGCCTGATGATCAACGCGGCCGGCAAGCGCTTCGTCGATGAGGGCGCCGACTTCCGCAACTATACCTATGCCAAATACGGTCGCGTCATCCTGCAGCAGCCGGGGCAGTTTTGCTGGCAGGTGTTCGACGCCAAGGTCAAGCATCTGTTGCGCGACGAATACCGCATCCGCCAAGTGACCAAGGCGGAGGCCGGCACGCTGGAGGAACTGGCAGGCAAGCTGGAGGGCGTCGATCCGCAGGGCTTCCTCGAAACCGTGCGCCGCTTCAATGCCACGGTCGATACCGCGACGCCGTTCGATCCCACCGTCAAGGATGGCCGCGCCGCGCGCGGCATTGAGCCGCCCAAGGCCAACTGGGCGAACCCGCTCGACACCCCGCCCTACCAGGCTTTCGCCGTGACCTGCGGCATCACCTTCACCTTCGGCGGCTTGCGCATCGGCAACGACGGACAGGTCGTGGACAGCGACGGCGGAGCGATGCGCGGGCTCTATGCCGCGGGCGAACTGGTGGGCGGCTTGTTCTACTTCAACTATCCAGGTGGCACGGGGCTGACTTCCGGCGCGGTGTTCGGCCGCATCGCCGGCGCCTCGGCCGCGCGCGCCGCCAGGGGGAATTGAGATGGCCGACGGCGTGGGCTTCATCGGCCTTGGCGTGATGGGCGAACCGATGTGTCGCAACCTGGCGATGAAGTCCGGCCGCGCCATCCGCGCCTACGACCTCCGCGTCGAACCGCTGGACCGGCTGGCGGCGCATGGGGTGATGCGGTCGCAAGGCGTGGCAGACACGGCGCGCGGGGCAGGCGTCGTGTTCCTGTCGCTGCCGGGTGGCGAGGAACTGGGGGCGGTGGCCGGCGAATTGCTGGACGCGATGCAGCGCGGCCAGACGCTGGTCGATCTCACCACCGCGCCGGTGGGCCTGACGCGCGAACTGGCCGCCCGCTTCGCCACGCGCGGCATCGCCTATGCCGACGCGCCGGTGGCGCGCACCCGCGCGGCGGCGGAAGCGGGCACGCTCAGCATCACCGTCGGCGCCACGCCGGCCGACTTCCAGGCCATCGAGCCGCTGCTGCGTTGCCTTGCCAGCGAGGTGACGCATTGCGGGCCGGTCGGCTGCGGCCAGGTGGTGAAGATCCTCAACAACATGGTGATCTTCGAGACCGGCGTGGCCTTGGCCGAGGCGCTGGCCATCGGCCGGCGTGCCGGCGTCGAGCCGAAGCTCTTGTTCGAAGCCTTGTCCAAGGGCTCGGCCGACAGTTTCGCTTTGCGCAACCACGGCATGAAGGCGATGCTGCCGGGCGAGTTCCCGCTGCGCGCGTTCTCCGCGCGCTATGCGCTCAAGGATCTGTCCTATGCGCTGGCCTTGGCCGCCGACGGCGGGCTCGACGCCGCCGGGGCGCGGCTGGCGGGCGAGAAGCTGCGGGCAGCCATTGCCGCCGGGGACGGCGAGAATTACTGGCCGGTCATCCTGCGCGCGATCGACCGGCCGGCGAGATAGGGGGCGGTGGTGTCCCGCTTTCGCGAGTTGCTGGCCGGCGAACGCATCCTGGTGATGCCGGGCGCTTTCGATGCGCTGTCGGCCCGGCTGATCGAGCGCGCCGGCTTTCAGGCCTATTTCATCGGCGGCTTTGCGCTGGTCGGCGCGCGCTACGCGCTGCCCGATATCGGTCTTGCCGGCTTGGGCGAGATCGCCGCCGGGGTTGCCGATGTCATGCGCGGCAGTGCGTTGCCGGTCATGGTGGATGCCGACAACGGCTATGGCGATGTGAAGAACGTGGTGCACACGGTCAACACCTACGAGCGACTGGGTGTTTCCGCCTTCTTCATGGAGGACCAGGTCTCGCCTAAGCGCTGCGGCCACATGGCCAGGCGCGCGGTGATCCCGAGCGAGGCGATGGAGGCGAAGCTGCGCGCCGCCGCCGGCGGCCGGCTCAACCCCGACACCTTCATCATCGCCCGCACCGACGCGCGCACGGTTCTGGGCATGGACGAGGCGCTGAGGCGCGGTGAGCGCTATCTCAAGGCGGGCGCCGACGGCCTGTTCATCGAGTCGCCGCTCTCGGTCGAGGAATTGCGGCTGATCGGCCGCAGCTTCGACTGCCCGCAGCTTGCCAGCATGCTGGAAGGCGGGCGCACGCCCATTCTCAGCCCCGACGAGCTGGCCGAAATGGGGTTCAGGATGGCGATCTACGGCATCAGCTTGTTGATGCGCTCGGTCAAGGTGATGCAGGCGGCGCTCGACGATCTCAAGACGGGCCGCATGGCGCTGGTCGGCTCGGGCGTCGGCTTCCAGGAATACCAGGAGATCGTCGGCCTGCCCGGCTGGAGCGAGATCGAGAACCGCTACGCGGGCCCGGCCGCCGGCGAGTAGGTCCACACCGGCACCGGTTGCTCCCGCCCGCGCAAGGCGATCGGCCCGTGCTGGACGAAGCCAGCCAACGGCTGGTCGGCGCCCGCTTCGCCGAGTGCGGCTTGCGCCATGGCGTCGCTGATCGCGATGCTGCAGCCAAGGCCGCGCGTCGCCTCCTCCAACCGGCTGGCGACGTTGACCACGTCGCCGACCACGGCCAGTTCCAGCCGGCGCTGGCTGCCGATGTTGCCGATCACCACCTCGCCATGGTGCAGGCCGATCGACAGGCGAAGCGTTGGCTCGCCAGCGCGTTGGCGTTCCCGGTTGGGTTGGTCGACGGCAGCCAGCAGCGCGCGAGCGCAGGCGAGCGCGTTGCCGGCATCGCGCGGACCGGGCGCCGGCGTGCCGAACGTCGCCATGATGCCGTCGCCCAGGAACTTGTCGAGCGTGCCGCCATGCTCGAAGACCGCTGTCTCGGCCCGTTCATGCAATTGACGCAAGGTTTCGATGCTGCGCGCGCCGCCCTGTTGTTCGGCCAGCCGGGTGAAGCCCACCAGATCGGCGAACAGGACGGCCACCGGTTGCTGCTCCGCGCCACTCAGGCTCGCATCGCTGCGGACCAGGGTCTCCACCAGGCTGGGCGGGAAATAGCGCGACAGGTTGACGCGTTGGCGTGCCGCCTCGGCCGCCCTCATCGCCACCGCGCGCGAGCGGGCGACCGCGGCTGCCAGCACGCAGGCGACCAGCAGCAGCATGACGACGCCCTGCACCGTGCGACCCAGGTTGAGCGCGTTGGGGTCGAGCACGAGCGCCAGGCGCTCGCCGAGCGGACCGTCGCCTGGGCGCAAGTCGGCGAAGAACGAGCCCGGCAGGCTTGCCGCCCACCACACGCCACCGGCATAGGCCAGTGCCGCGCAGAGGCCTGCCGCCAGCATGTAGCGCGGCGAATAGCTGAAGGCCGTCGTGGTCAGCACCAGGAAGAAGTAGACGACCGGCTCGTTGCGCAATTGCAGCGCCGGCGGCAGCTGCGGATAGAGCAGCCAGAAGAGTGCGATGGTCACCACCATGCAGGCCACGAAATCCGCCAGCAGGATGGCGTAGGTCACCCAGGGCTGCCAGAACTCGTAGCGCTTGGCGAGGTAGAGCGCGACGCCCGCGGCGGCGAACAGCAGCAGGCTGACGACGTAGTAGGGATAGAGCGGCCACGGCACCAGGAACAGCAGCAGCGCGGCAACTACGGCCAGCGACAACAGGCGCATTTTGGCTGATAGCCAGAGGCCCGCCAGCTCTTCTTCCGCAAGTTGCTGGGTCACGGAAGATCCGGTCGCCAGGTCCGGGCGGTTCAATTGCGCTTCTCGGTGAAATAGCGGTCGATCGCCTCGACCACGGCCGCGACGATCGCCGCCCGGCCCGCGGCCGAGGTGACGAACTGCGCGTCCTGCCGATTCGACAGGTAGCCCAGCTCCAACAACACCGACGGCACGTCGGGCGCCTTCAGCACGCGGAAACCCGCGAAGCGGTGCGGCTTGGGCCGCATGGCCACGTTGCGCTCCGCCAGTTCGGGCAGCAACAGGTTGGTGAACCGGGCCGAATAGTTCATCGTCTCGCGTTGCGCCAGATCGATCAAGATCGAGGTCACCTGGTTGTCGCGGTCATCGAGCGGCACACCGCCCAACAGGTCCGCCTTGTTCTCCTTCGCCGCCAGGGCCGCCGCCTCCTCGTCGGAGGCGGTTTCCGAGAGGGTGTAGACCGCGCCGCCACGAAATTCCGCGCTGCCGATGGAGTCGGCGTGCAACGAAATGAAGAGCTGCGCGTTGGTCTTGCGCGCCACGTCCACGCGTTCGCTCAATCGCAGGAAAATGTCCCGCTCGCGCGTCATGACCACCCGGTAGCGACCGGTGCGCTCCAGTCGTCGGCGCAATTCCAGGGCGTAGTCCAGCACCAGGTCCTTTTCGTGCATGCCGCCGACCCCGACGGTGCCCGGGTCGACCCCGCCGTGACCGGGATCCAGCACGATCACCGGCTTGGCCGTCGGGCGCTTGGCGGCCGGCGGCCTGGGCGCGTTCGTCGCGGCCGGCGCGCGGCCGGCCTCGCGCGGCGACAGCCGGTTGGGCGGCGGCTTGGCGACGAAGCCGGCCGCGGCGACTTCGACCAGATCCAGCACCAGCCGATGCGGCAGCCCAGCGCTGGGGGGGTAGATGGCGATGGCCGCCACCTTGAACGGGCCCTTGGTGTCGAGCAGCAGGCGGCTGCCGGGGCCGCTCACTCCATCCAGCTGGACGCCGCCGATCAGGCCGCCCGGCGGGGGCAGCGGCCGGGTCACCTTGATGTCCGCGAGATCGAGCACGACGCGATAGGGTTCGGCCTGGGTGAACGCCTGGAACTCAACCGGTCCCGGCAGTTCAACGACGAAACGCGTGCGGTCGGGGTGGATCCCGATACGCATCGCTCCGGCCTGCATCGGCTCCGCCCGGGCCGCGCCAAGTCCCGTCAGCAGGCCGACCAAAGCCAGCATGAAGCAAAGACGAATCAACACCGCACGCGCCATGACGGCGGTCACGCTAGCATAGCTTGACCGCCTCAAAACGAGCGCGGCAGGCCCAGCCAGCGCTCGCCCAGGAAGTTGGCGACCATGTCGTTGGTGATCGGCGCGAAGACGTAGAGGCGGGCGTCGCGGAAGTAGCGCTGCATGGGCAGGTCGAGGTCGAAGCCGGCGCCGGCCAGGGTCTCCATGCCGGCCTGCGTCGCCTGCACCGCCGCCTCGGCCGCGGCCAGCTTGGCCATCGAGGTGTTGAGTTCCGCCGGCCGGCCGGCCGCGGCGTCGCCGGCGGCGCGCAAGGTCAGCAGCCAGGCCGCCTCCACCGCCAAGCTGGCGCGCACCAGGCGGTGCTGCACCGCCTGGAACTGACCGATCGGCCGGCCGAAGGCCGCGCGCGACTTGGCGTGCGCGACCGCCACCTGACAGGCGCCGCGGCCGATGCCGGTGGCGACGGCGGCCGCGTGCAGCCGTTCGGCGTTCAAGGTCGCCAGCACCTGCTGAAAACCGGCATTCGCCGCGCCCAGCACCGCGGCTCGCGGCAATTCCACCTCCTCGAAAGCCACCTCGTTGGTGTCGTAGCCGTGGATACCGAGTGTGGCGCGCTCGGCGACGCGGAGGCCGGGGCTTGCCTTGGGCAACAGGAACATCGTCAAGCCGCGGGTGCGGTGTTCCGCGGTGCGCGCCAACACGATGAGCTGATCGGCGATGCCGGCGCCGCTGATCCACTGCTTGGTGCCGTTGAGCCGCCAGCCCTCGCCCTGCCGGCGCGCGCTGGTGCGGATGGCCCCCAGCACGTCGGTGCCGCCGCCGGGCTCGGTCAGGCAGAACGAGAACTTCCGCTCACCCCGGCAGAGCGCCGGCAGATGGGCCTGTCGCTGCGCCGGATTGCCGAAGTCCAGCAGCAGGTGCATGGCTATATAGTGAACCACCAGGAACACCGCCATCGAGGTGGCTGTGCGGCCCAACACTTCGAGGGCCAGAATCTGCTCCAACGGCCCGCCGCCGCTGCCGCCGTCCGCTTCCGGCACGCCCAGGCCCAGCACGCCAAGATCGGCGATCGCCCGGTGCAAGTCCGCATCGAATGCCGACAGGTTGTCGAGCCGCTGCACGCGCTCGGGCGGCGAGACCCGCTTCACCGTGCCTTCGAGCGCGTCGAGCAACAGCCGTTGGCCTTCGTCCAGGGCGAAATCCATCGGCTCAGCCGATCAGCTTCTGGCGCAGTTCACGCTTCAGGATCTTGCCGCTGTAGTTGATCGGCATTTCCGCATAGGGCAGGAAGACGACGCGCTTCGGCACCTTGAAATGCGCCAGCCGTTCGCGGCCGAAGGCCAGGATCTCGGCTTCGCTCACGCTCTGCCCGTCGCGTGGCACGACCACGGCGGTCACTTCCTCGCCCCAGCGCTCCGAAGGCAGGCCGACGATGCCGACTTCGCGGATCGCCGGATGCTTGGAAAGCGCGTATTCCACTTCCTGGCTGTAGACGTTGAGGCCGCCGGTCTTGATCATGTCCTTCAGGCGGTCGTGATAGTAGACGAAGCCCGCATCGTCGAGCCGCGCCAGATCGCCGGTGTGCAGCCAGCCGTCGTGCAAGGCCGCCGCCGTCGCTTCCGGACGCTTGTAATATTCGCGCATGACCGAAGGACCGCGCACCGCCAGTTCGCCCACTTCGCCGACCGGTGCCTCGCTCAGGTCCTCGCGCAGGATGCAGACCTCGAAATGGCGGAATGCGCGGCCGATGGAATCGGGCGCCCGCTCGTAATCCTGCTCCTTCAGCACGGTGACGATGGGGCCGGCCTCGGTCAGGCCGTACTGATAGAAGATCCGCACCTGCGGCAGCAGCGCGCGGATGCGTTCGCGATCCTGCCGGGGCAGGATGCCGCCGCCGACATACCAGCGGCGGAAGCTGGAAAGGTCGAGTTCGCGCGCCAGGGGATGCAGGAACAGCTCGCGCGCCATGGAAGGCGGCGTGAACCCATTGGTCACCCGTGCTGCGGCGATGCTGCGCAACATCAGCTCGGCCGAATACTTGCGCAGCAGCGTCGTGGTGGCGCCGAGGTAGAGATGCGGCAGGAACCAGCAGTTGAGCGCCGCCGAATGGTGCAGCGGCGTCGCCAGGATGGTGTTGTCGTCCTCGTCCATGTCGGTGTCGAGGATCTCGTTCAGCGAGTTCCAGAACAGATTGGCATGGCTCAGCACCACGCCCTTGGAACGGCCGGTGGTGCCGCCGGTATAGAGGATGACGTTGGCGTCATCCGGCGCCACGGCGGCGGCTGGCTCGTCCTCGCCATGCCCGGCGATGAAACGGGCCAGGCTGTCCGGTCCCTCACCGTCCAGGACCACCATCAGCGGCAGGTCGATGGCGGCCGCGAGTTCCCGCCGCAAACTCGCGGTGGCGAACAGGCCGCGCGCCTCGCTGTCGCCGACGGTCTCGGCGATCTCGGCCGCGGTCAGCCGGTAGTTGAGCGGCACCGCCACGCCGCCCAGCCGGACGATGGCGAGATAGGCGGCCAGCCATTCCAGGCGGCTGTCCGCCAGGATCGCCAGCTTGTCGCCATGGCGAAATCCGGCGGCGCCAAGCGCGTTGGCGATGCGGTTGACCCAGCGGTCGAGCGCGGCATAGGCGATCCGCCGTTCGCCGTCGATCACGGCGGTCTTGTCGGGGAACCGCCGCGCGTTGTGGCTGAGGTGCTGACCGACCAGCATCATGCCGAACGCCCCTTTGCTCGTCCTGGCAAACTAGGCAACGGCGCCGGGGCGTGCAATCTAGCGCCGCGGCGGCGGAGGGACGAATGCGCATCGATCTTGACGGCAAGGTGGCCCTGGTCTCGGGCGCGGGCCGTGGCAACGGGCGCGCGATCGCGTTGGGCCTGGCGGCGGCCGGGGCGGCGGTGGCGGCCAGCGATATCGACGCCGCCATGGCCGAGGATACCGCCGCCGCCATCCGCCGGCATGGCGGCAAAGCAGTGGCGCTGGCCTTCGATGTCAGCGATGCGGTCGGCTGCCGCCAAGCGGTGTCCGAGACCGGCCGGGCGCTCGGCCGGGTCGCCTTGCTGGTCAACAATGCCGGCGTGCTGTTTCGCCGCGGCATCGAGGTGCCGGAGGCGGCGGAGGACTGGCGCCGCACGCTCGCGGTCAATCTGGACGGCATGTTCAACCTGACGCAGGCCTGCCTCGCCGATCTCAAGGCGAGCCAGGGACGCATCGTCAACATCGCCTCCACCAACGCCTTCATCGCGCCCAAGGTCTCCGCCGCCTACGCCGCCTCCAAGGGCGGCGTCGTGCAGTTGACCAAGGCGCTGGCGGTGGAACTGGCGGCCGACGGCGTGCGCTGCAACGCGGTCGCGCCCGGCATCTTCGCAACCGAGATGACGCGGGCGACGCGCGAGGATCCCGAACGGCTGAGAGGCTTCCTGCGCAACGTGCCGATGGGCCGCTATGCCGAGCCGGAGGAACTGGTCGGACCGGTGCTGTTTCTGCTGTCCGACTGGTCGAGCTACATCACCGGCCACACGCTGGTGGTGGATGGTGGGCTGCTCTGCGTCTAGCCGCGCGCGAAGTCGGCGACGATCTCGTCGGCGGAGCGGATGGCCGCCAGCAGCGCCAGGGATCGCAGGCTGGCCTCGTGTTGCGCGCGGGTGGCGGTGGAGCAGGCATCGGCCGCCACCGTGACCTCGTAGCCGAGATCGACGGCATGCCGCACGGCCGATTCCACGGCATAGGCCGTGGAGACGCCGGCGATCACCAGATGCCGGACGCCGAGCGCGGTCACATACGCTTCCAGGGCCGCGGCATAGAAGGCGTTGTTGCGGTGGTGCGTCACCACACGCTCGCCCGGCAACGGCCCCAGACCCTCCAGAAATTCGGCGCCCCAGCTACCTTCGACCCAGGAATTGCGCGCCACCATGTCGCGGAAGATCGGAGCGTTCTGCATCACCTCGCGGAAGTCGGCGCGGAAGGCCAGGCGCACATGCACGAGTGGTACGCCATGCCGGCGGGCGCCCTCCAGCAGCCGGCCGGCGGCGGCCATGGCGGCCCTGCGCCAGTCGGCGGTTTCCGCCAGGTCGAACTTGACCTTGCCGTCGGGATGGCAGTTCTCGTTCTGATAGTGGATGGCGAGGACGGCGGTCGCTGTCACGGCGCTAGACCGGCCAGACGCCGCAGCGCCGCTCGATGCGGCCGGCGCGCCGGCGGGCATAAAGCGCAAAGCGGCGGATCAGTTCGTCGCGCAGGCCCTCCGGTTCCACCACCGCCTCGAAGGCGAAGCGGTCGGCCGGATGGGCGACGGTGATGTCGCGCGCGTATTCCGCGCGCTTGGCGGCGATGAAGGCCGGGCGGTCCGCCTCGGGCAGCGCCAGGATGTCGTTGAGGTAGACGGCATTGACCGCCGCCTCGGGGCCCATCAGCGCCGGCATGGCGGTCGGCAGCGCCAGTTGCGCATCGGGGTTGGTCGGCGCGCCCGACATGGCGAGATAGCCGCCGCCATAGCCCTTGCGCACCATGACCGCGATGCGCGGCACGGTTGCCTCGCACACCGCCGACAGCAGCTTGGCGCCGTGGCGAATGATGCCGGCGCGTTCCACCTGGCTGCCGATCATGTAGCCGGAGATGTCCTGCAGGAAGAGCAGGGGCAGATTGAACGCGTTGCACAGCCAAATGAAGCGGGCGGCCTTGTCGGAACTGTCGTTGAACAGCACGCCGCCCTTGACCGCGGAATTGTTCGCCACCACGCCGACCGAACGACCGCCCAAGCGCGCGAGACCGGTGACGATCTCGCGCGCGAACAGCGCCTTGATCTCAAGGAAACTGTCCGCGTCGACCAGCCGTTCGATCAGCTCGTGCACGGGGAAGGGCACGTTCTGGTCGGCCGGCACGATCTCCAGGATGCCGCGGCCCGACTTTGGCGCCACCGCTTGCGCCGTCGGCGGCAGTTCTTCCCAGTGCGGTGGAAAATACGAGAGATAGCGCCGGCCGGCCGCCAACGCCTCCTCCTCGCTGGCCAGCAGCATGTCGCCAAGCCCGCTCACCTGGCAGTGCATCTTGGCGCCGCCCATCTGCTCCTCGGTGACTTTCTCGCCGATCGCCATCTCCGCCATGCGCGGCGAGCCGAGATAGGCGGTGGCGTTCTTGTCGACCATGAAGGTGACGTCCGACAGCGCCGGCACATAGGCGGAGCCCGCCGGCGAGGGGCCGAACATGAGGCAGAGTTGCGGCACCACGCCGGAGAACTGCACCTGGTTGTAGAAGATGTTGCCCCAGGCGCGGCGGCCGAGATAGCAGTCGGCCTGCTCGTCGATGCGCGCGCCGGCGCTGTCGATCAGATAGACGATGGGGACACGGGCTTCCGCCGCCAGGCGCTGGGCGGCGGTGATCTTGAGGAAGGTCTCGTGGCCCCAGCTTCCGGCCTTGACCGTCATGTCGTTGGCGATCACCACCACCTCACGGCCGGCCACCTGGCCGGCCACGGTGACCACGGCGTCGCCCGCCAGGTTGCGCAAGGTGCCGGCCAACAGCCCGTCTTCGAACGCCGGCGGGGCGTCCAGGAAGCGGACGAGGCGCTCGCGCACCAGCAGCTTGCCTTGCGCCTTGTGCCGCTCGCGCGCCTTGTCCGTGCCGCCGGCCAACGCCGCTGCGGCGCGTTTGCGGAACTCCTCGAGCTTGGCGGCTTGCGACATCGCTGGCTCCTCGTGGCTCAGGCGGACGGCATCATGGCCAGCTCGGTCACCGTCATGTAACCCGGCTGCTCCAGCGCGTAGACAATGGCGCGGGCCACGTCGTCGGCCTCGATCACCGCCTTGAACTGCTTGTAGAAGGCTTCGCCGCCGGCGGCATCGCCATCGAGCCGGGTGGCGGCGAACTCGGTGCGTACCGGACCCGGAATCACCTCGGTCACCCGCACGCCCTTGCCCAGCGTCTCCGAGCGCCAGGCCTGGCTCAGGCCATGCACCGCCGCCTTGCTGGCGATATAGGCGCTGTCGCCCAGCAGGTTGAAGGCCGAGGACGAGCCGATGTTGACGACATGGCCGCGGCCGCGTTGCAGCATGCCCGGCAGCACCGCGTGCGCCACTCGCATCAGGCCGACCGTGTTGGTCTCCACGATGGCCGCCCAGTCGGCGATCGTGCCGTTGACGAAGCGCCGTCGGCCATGGATGTCGTGGCCGGCGTTGTTGACCAGGATGTCGATGGCCCGCCAATCGGCGGGCAGACGGTCGATCAGCCCGGCCACGTCGTCGGCCCGATCGACGTCGAGCGGCAGGGCAATCACCCGATCGCCCCACGCGGCCACCAACGCCTGCAGCCGGTCGACCCGGCGCGCCGCGCAGATCACGCGCGCGCCGCGCTCGGACAGACGGCGGGCGGTTGCCTCGCCGATGCCGCTGGAAGCGCCGGTCACCAGCGCGATGGCGCCCGGATGCAGGCTGGCGGTGCGGTCGTTCACGGGGCCTCCCCTTTCCCGCTCAGGCGGCCTTGGCGACGCGCGCCTCGGCCCGCGCGCGGATGTCGTCGGGCAGCCGGGCCGGGCGCCTGGCCTGCATGTCCAGCAGCACGCCGAACTGGCTGAGCTGGGCCAGCGCCTCGCCCGACTTGGCATCGAACATGCGGTGCAGCATGCAGAGCGAACTGCCGCCCAGATGGGTCAGCGCGGTGCGCACCTTGACGAACTGGCCGGCCCGCAGCTCGCGGCGGAAGCGCATCTGGAACTCGAAGGTGGAGAAGCCGCGCTTGGCCTCGCGCAGGAACTCCTGCGTCAGCCCGATGGCGGCCATGAACTGCAGGGCGCCGGCCGAGAAACGGTGCACGTAGAACTGGAAGCCGACATGGCCCAGCAGGTCGATCTCCCAAGGCTTGGTCGAATCGCGCGCGCTGTCGATGAAGGCGGGGCCGTCCTCGGGTTCGGGCCGGGTCTGCCGGGGCTCGCCGTCCCAGGCGACGGTCTGCTCCCTGACCGCGGCCAGGCGCGGCGCCGGCAGGGGTACCGCCCTGCGCGCCCTGGTGTCGAAATGCAGCACGAACTGTTCCATGGTGGCGCATACCCCGCCGGTGGCGGAGTTGATCACCTTGTGGCCGAGCTTGAGGCCCTTCTCGTTGGCGTCGATCGGCGCGCTGACGATGTGGAAGGCATCGCCCGCCCGCAGTTCTTGGCTGTAGCGGACATAGCAATCGACGCTGGCGCAGGTCTTGCCCTCGGCGGCGATATAGCTCGGACCCAGGTCCAGATGCTCCATGATGGCGAGTGAAGCGTCGGCGAAGCGGTCGAAGTAATAGGCCACCGTGAAATGGTCCACCACGTCGGTTTCCCAGGCATTCACCACGCCCCGATAGGTCTCGATCCAGCCCGCCATGCCGCGGCCCCCCGCCTTGTGCGGGCGCGAACATGCCCGCCGCCCGGCCGCTTGTCCATGCGGCGCGCCGCTGGGCTATACTGCGCCGGACGAGAAAGCCCGTGAGCCCCGACCATGACCCGTCGCCTCAGCCCGCACGAGATCGAGCAATACCGCGAGGAAGGCTATCTCGTGGTGCCGGAACTGGTGGGCCGCGCGCGGCTGGCCGAATTGCGGCGCGAGGCCGATCGCATCGTGGCCGAGGCGGGCAGGGTGGCCGCCAACGACGATGTCTACGATCTGGAGGACAGCCACAGCCCGGCCAACCCGCGCGTCCGGCGCATCAAGACCCCGCATCGCTGGTCGCAGGTGTTCCTGGCCGCCGTTTCGGCGCCGGAGATCCTGGATGTGCTGGAGCCGTTGCTCGGTCCCGCCATCCGCCTGCACGGCACCAAGCTCAACATGAAGTCGGCCGGCTATGGTGCCGCCGTCGAATGGCACCAGGATTGGGCGTTCTATCCGCACACCAACGACGACGTGCTGGCCACCGGCCTCTATCTCGACGACTGCGAGGAAGGCAATGGTCCGTTGATGGTGCTGCCGGGCAGCCACAAGGGGCCGCTTCACGACCACCATGCCGGCGGCTTCTTCTGCGGCGCCCTCGATCCGGTGGCCAGCGGCCTCGACTTCCGGCGCGCGGCGAAGCTGATGGGACCGGCCGGCAGCCTGACCATCCACCACGTACGGGCGGTGCACGGCTCGGCGCTGAACACCTCCAACCGGCCGCGCCGGCTGTTGCTGCACGAATATGCCGCGGCCGACGCCTGGCCGCTGCTCGGCATGCGCGACAGCTTCGAGGACTTCAACGCCCGCGTGGTGCGTGGCCAGCCCACCATCGAGCCGCGCGTCGCGCCGGTGCCGGTGCGCATGCCGCTGCCGCCGGCGCCGCACCAGGGTTCGATCTACGAGAACCAGAAGGGGGCGGGCCGCCGGTTCTTTTCCCGCCTGGAAGAAGTCCGCGCGGCGGAATAAGGGGAAGCCATGATCGGGGTGATCGCGACCATCAAGGTCAAGCCGGGCATGGGGCCGCAATTCGAGGCGGTGGCCAGGCAGCTCGTCGCCAAGGTCAACGCCAACGAACCGGGCTGCAAGCTTTACGCGCTCTATCGCGGCGAGCAACCGGACAGCTACGTCTTCCTCGAACGCTATGTGGACGAAGAGGCCATGACGGCGCACCGCCGGGCCGAGCATTTCCGCACGCTGGGGGCGCAGATGGGTCCGTTCATGGACGGCCGCGCCGAAGTGCGTCGGCTGGCCGAGGTGGCGTAGCGGCCGGCCGCCGGTTCCGCCCATGGCGGCCGCCGCGCCGTGGCTCGACCGCCTGGCGCCGTTTGCCTTCGTGCTGATCTGGAGTTCGGCCTTCATCGCGGTCAGGGCCGGCCTGCCGGACGTCAGCCCGCTCTATTTCCTGGCGGTGCGCTTCAGCTTGGCGGCGGCCTTGCTGCTTCTCGTGATGTTGTGCATCCGCGGCAGCTTTGCCGGGCTCAATCGCCGCTGGCCGCATTTCGTCGTGGTCGGACTGTGCATCAACGCCCTCTATCTGGGCGGCGCCTATGTCGCCATGCGCCATCTCAACTCGGCCACCGTGGCGCTGATCCAGTCGCTGCAGCCGCTGGCGGTGGCGCTGGCCTCCGGGCCGCTCCTGGGCGAGCATTTCCGGCCGCTGCAATGGCTGGGCTTCGCGCTGGGCATCCTGGGCGTGGCCTTCGTCGTCGGCCTGAAGGCCACGACTGGAAGCGAAAGCCAGGGCCTGGTCACCGGCTTCCTGGCGATCGGCTTCTTCATTGCCGGCACGCTCTATTTCAGCCGCTACTGCAAGGCGGCGCCGCTGCTGCCCGCCAATCTGGTGCAACTTGCCACCGGCGCCGTCGGCGGCTGGCTGCTGGTGGGCCTGTTCGAGCGCCCGCATGCCGAGTGGACGCCGACCGCGCTGTTCACGCTCGGCTATCTCGTTCTCGTGGTCTCGCTGGGCGCCATGGCGCTGTTCTTCTATCTGCTGAAGACCGGATCGGCCGGCAAGGTCTCCGCCAATTTCTACCTGACGCCAGGGGTCACCGCGATCATGGGCTGGGCGCTGCTCGGCGAATCGCTGTCGGCGCTGGCCATCCTCGGCTTTGTCATCGCCTCGTTGGGCGTGTTCCTGGTCAACCGGGGCTGAGCGCTAGACCACGCCCTTGGCCCGCAGGTCGGCGACCGCCGCCGCCCCCAGGCCCAGCCGTTCGCCCAGGATTTCCTCGGTATGCTGGCCGAGCGTGGGTGGCGGCAGACGGTAATCGACCGGCGTTTCGGACAGCCGCACCGGGTTGGCGATGACCTTCACGCCCGCCGCCGTCGCGGCATGCGCCATGTGCACGACCACGCCGCGGGCCTGCACATGCGGGTCGGCGAACACCTCGCTCAGCTTGTTGATCGGGCCGCAGCCTACTTTCAGCGCCTCCAGCCGCTCGATCCACCAGCCCGTGGCCTGCCGTTTCATGACCGGCGTCAGCGTGTCGGTGACCAGTTGCCGGTTCTGCACGCGCGCGGCGTTGGTGGCGAAGCGGGCATCGGCCAGCAGGTGCGCCAGGTCGAATTCCTTGCAGAACCGCTCGAAGGTCGGATCGTTGCCGATCGACAGCACGATGTGGCCGTCGCTTGTGGCGAACACCTGGTAGGGCACGATGTTGGGATGCTGGTTGCCAAGCCGGGGCGGGTTCTCGCCGGTCGCGAGGTAGTTCATGCCCTGGTTGGCGAGCCAGGCGACGTGGGTGTCCAGCATGCCGATGTCGATCTGCTGACCCTGGCCCGTGGCATCGCGGTGGCGCAGCGCCGCCAACACCCCGATGCAGCCATACAGCCCCGCGAACAGGTCGGCCACCGGCACGCCCACCTTCTGCGGCAGGCCGTCGGGCTCGCCGGTCAGGCTCATGACGCCGCCCATCGCCTGGACAAGCGCGTCGTAGCCGGGCCGCGCGGCATAGGGGCCGGTCTGGCCGAAGCCGGTGATCGAGCAGTAGATGAGGCGCGGGAAGCGGGGTTTCAGCTGCGCGTAGCCGAGACCGTAATTGGCCAGCGCGCCGACCTTGAAATTCTCCGCCAGGATGTCGCTCTGCGCGATCAGCTTCAGCGCGATGGCCTGGCCCTCCGGCTTGGCGATGTCGAGCGTGAGCGAACGCTTGTTGCGGTTGACGCCGACGAAATAGGCGCTTTCCTTGGTGCCGGCCATGTAGGGCGGGGCGAAGCCGCGGGTATCGTCGCCGGCCCCTGGCCGCTCGATCTTGAGCACGTCGGCGCCGAGATCGGCCAGCATCTGCACGCAAGTCGGCCCCGCCAGCACGCGGGTCAGGTCGAACACTTTCAGGCCCTTGAGCGGCCCCGTCGGCTCGGTCATCGTCTTTCCTCGCAGCCGGCTTCGGCGTCCAGCGGCGGCGCATGGACCGCCGGGGCCCGATGGCGTCTAGCTATCCGGCGGAACACGGCCCTGGCAAGCCATAGTTCGCCGCGTCAGGGGAGGAATGCCATGAAAGTCACCGCCATCGAGACCATCCGGCTGGAGGAGTTTCCCAACCTGCTGTGGGTCGAGCTGCATACCGACCAGGGCATTTCCGGCCTGGGCGAGACCTTCTATGGCGTGGACAGCGCGGAGGCGCATATCCATGGCCTGGCGGCCGCCTATCTTCTGGGCAAGAACCCGCTGGAGATCGACAAGCACTCCAAGGGCCTGGTCGGCTATCTCGGCTTCGCGTCCTCCTCGGCCGAGATGCGCGGCAATTCCGCCATCGACATCGCGCTGTGGGACCTGTTCGGGCAGGCGACCGGCCTGCCGATCTACCAGCTCCTGGGCGGCGCGGCGCGCGAGCGGATGCGGGTCTACAACACCTGCGCCGGCTATCGCTATGTGCGCGCCCGGCCGGTGCAGTCGACCGCCAATTTCGGCTTGCCCCAAGGCAAGGCGGAAGGCCCTTACGAGGACCTCGACGGTTTCCTCAACCGCGCCGACGAACTGGCGGAGAGCCTGCTCGAAATGGGCATCACCGGCATGAAGATCTGGCCCTTCGATTATGCCGCCGAGGCCTCCGGCGGGCTCTACATCTCCGGCCCCGACCTGGCCAAGGCGATGGAACCGTTTGCCAAGATCCGCAAGGCGGTCGGCAACCGGATGGATATCCATGTCGAGCTGCATTCGATGTGGAACCTGACGGCGGCCAAGACCATCGCGCGCGCGCTCGAGCCGTTCGAGCCGTTCTGGTACGAGGACCCGATCAAGATGGACAGCCTGGGCAGCCTGGCCGAGTACGCCCGTTCAACCCGCATCCCCGTTACCGCCAGCGAGACCCTGGGCGGCCGGGGACCCTTCCGCCAGCTCCTGGAACTGAACGCCGTCGGCTATGTGATGCTGGACCTGAGCTGGGTCGGCGGCCTGTCGGAAGCGCGCAAGATCGCCGCCATGGCCGAGGCCTGGCACCTGCCGGTGGCGCCGCACGACTGCACGGGCCCGGTGGTGCTGACGGCGTCCGTGCACCTGTCGCAGAACGCCACCAACGGCGTCATCCAGGAAGTGGTGCGGGCATTCTATTACGGCTGGTACCGCGAACTGGTGACCGGCCTGCCGCCCCTGGAGAACGGCTATATCCGCGCCCCCGACGGCCCGGGCCTGGGCATCAAGCTGCTGCCCGATCTGAAGCAGCGGAAGGACGCCCGGGTTCGCATCAGCAAGCTCTAATTGTCCAGCCGTTTGTGATCCGTGGCACTGCCGGCGGGACCGCTGCACCCATGTTTGCTTGCTGCCGGCGTCCGCCAGCGGGTGCCGGGGGAGGAAACGATGTTGCAGGCATCCGCACTGAGCGCCGCGTTGCGAAGCTGTTTTGCCTCGCCGATTTGGCTGACCGCGGCACCTGAGGAGGCAAGCGAGCGGCCCGCCCGCCGGGTGGAAGCGCGGCCACTGCTGTCGCCCTATCGGCGCGAACAGGTCAAGCAGATGCGCGCGTTGGCCGAAGAACTGCGCCGCGACGGGCTGCTGGCAGAGGCGTTGACGCTTTTTCAGCTTGCCAAGCGGCTAACCCGGGAAGCCTAGCGTCCCGATGCCGCGGTTCGCACGTCCATCCGCGCGCTCTCAGGCGCATTTCGGAGGCCAAACGACGCCGGTAATTCCATGATTCTCATGTGGTTTTGGATTTGCGATTCCCCACCCAGTCGGCCGCCGAGAGCGGTGGACCTGCAAATCCGGCACTAGAGCGTCACCAGATGGGCGCGAACCGCGTCTTCGTCCCATTCCAGGCCGACCCCCGGCCTGTCCGGGATTTCCAGGTGCCCGGACCGCACCGCATAGGGGCGTTGCAGGATCGGCTCCGCCCAATCCTGCCATTCCAGCCAGTGCGCGCTCTCGGTGACCCGCATCACGTGCGCCGCCACTTCGGGATAGAGATGCGTCGACATCGGTATCCCCGCAGCGCCCGCGATCGCCGCCGCCCACAGCCAGCCGGTGACGCCGCCAATGCGCATGAAATCGGGCATCACGAAATCGCAGGCCTGGACTTGCAAGGCCTGCTGTAGGTCCCGCGGGCCGTAGAAATTCTCGCCGATCTGGATCGGCGTCTTCAGCTCTCTGGCGAGTTGAGCGAAGCCGCGCAAGTCATCATAGACAATGGGCTCCTCGAGCCAGGTCAGGTCGGCGTCGTCGAGTGCGTGGCAACGGCGCAAGGCCTCGTCGAGGGTCAGGCCCTGATTGAAGTCGACCATCAGGACCACGTCCTCGCCGACCGCCTCGCGCACCAAGCGCAGCGTGGTGAGATCGTCGGCAAAGCGCTCGCGGCCAAGCCGCAGTTTCAGTCCGGCGAAACCGCCTTCCGCGCGCAGGGCGACCGCCTCTTCCGCGACTGCCCCGGGCGGTTGCAGCCACAGACCGTTGCTGTTGTAGGACCTGACCGGCCCCAATGTGCCGCCCAGCAGCACACAGAGCGGCAGACCCGCCGCCTGGGCCAGCGCATCCCAGGCGGCCATGTCGAGGCCAGCCACGGCGATCTGCGACTGGCCCTGGTAGCCGACAAAATGCAGCGAACGGCGGGCCAGATCGTAGAATTCAAAGGGCGCCACCCGGCGGCCCTTGAGCAGCGCCGCGAAATCGTGCAGGGCCGGCACCAGATAACGCAGCATTTTCAGCGTATAGGGTTCAAGGTAGGCGCGGCCGACGATGCCTTGCTCGGTCTCCAGATCGATCAGGATGAGCGGCCAGTCGGTGAGGGTCGCAATCCGCGCCACCACCGGTCGGCGCAGCTTCAGCACGACCGGCCGTGCCCGGATCGCGCGCAAGGTCAATGTCGGTAGCGACATCGCTCGGTGTCTCGCCCGTCGCCTGGCTGAACGGAATGTTCGAGCGCTTCTATCCCTGGTCCGCCGGGAACAGGTTGACGAAGCCGTTCGGCAGCCAGCCCTCGATGCCCAGCATCTGCGCCAGTTCGCGCACCAGCACGCGCAGGCTGCGGTCGCGTTCGCTGTCGATCGATACCGTCACCGTCATCCCGGCGCGCAGCACGGGCAGGCCCTGTTCCGGTTCGACGTACAGCCTGACCGGCAGGCGTTGCACCACCTTCACCCAATTGCCTGAGGCATTCTGCGGCGGCAGCAGGGCGAACTCGGCGCCGGTCGCCGGGCTCAGGCTCTCCACCCGGGCCTTGAACTTGAAGTCCGGATAAGCGTCGGTCACCAGCTCGGCCTTCTGCGCGACCTTCAGAAAGGTCAGCTGGGTCTCCTTCAGGTTCGCCTCGATCCAGGTATTGCCGGTTTCGACCATGGTCAGCGCCGGCTTCGCTTCCTCGACATACTCGCCTGCCTGCAGCTTGACGTTGCTGGCAATCCCGTCGGCCGGCGCGCGCACCACCGTGCGCTCCAGGTCGAGCAGCGCCTTGTCGAGATCGGCCTGTGCCTTCATCACCTTGGGGTGCTGTTCGGTCGGCAGTTCGAGCGAGCCGCCCAGCTCCACCAGGATCTTGCGGTTGCGTTCGCCCATCATGCGGATGGCGCGGGCCGCCATCTCCGCCTCGTGCTGGCGCTCGTCCAACTTGGACTGCGTGGCGGCGCCGCGTTCCAACAGCGTCTGCTGGCGCTGCATCTCGCGCGACACATAGCGGCCGCGCTCCTCGGCCATGCGGGTTTCCTCGAGCCCGCCGCGGTATTCGGCCCGCTTGGCCTCGATCTCGCTGCGTGCCGCGCGGAGCTGCTGGCGGGCCGCCTCGACGGCGATCTCGAATGGCCGCGGGTTGATGCGGAACAGCGGCTCGCCCTTGCGCACGGCGGCGTTCTCGGTCACCTCGACGGTGACCACCTTGCCGTCGATCTCCGGCGCGATGGCCAGGATGTTCGACTTCACATAGGCGTTCTCGGTGACGATGTAGCGGGCGCTCTTGCCCCACCAGATCGCGCCATAGACGCAGGCGGCGACCGGCAGCACCACCATCAGCACGAAGCGCAGCAGGCCGCGCACCAGCCGGCCGCGATGGCGGCGCGACACCTGCAACAGGGGCGGCTCGGCCGGGCGGCTGGGCGTCTCGGCGGGTCGGGCCGGCGGTTCCGCCGGTTCGCTCCGCCGCGCCTGGCCTTGCCCGGCCACCGCGCCAAGCCGCGGCCGTGCATCGCCGCGGTCCTCGGGCAACGGCCGCAGCGGTTCCGGTTGGCGTTGCGCGCTATCAGCCATTGACAACCCTGGGAGGCTGCGGTTCGTCCGCAATCTGTCTTTCGTATTCAGATGCTTCGGTTATATTCTTCTTAAGGCGCATCAGCATGTCCTTCAGCACCTCGAGTTCCGACGCGCTGAACCCGCGCAAGGCCGCCGCACGCACATCCGCGGCGCGTGCCCGCATGGTCTGCATCAGTTCCTCGACCGCACCCGTCAAATAGACGCGTTTCACGCGCCTGTCACGGCTGTCGGACCGGCGTGCAATCCAGCCCTTCTGCTCCAGCCGGTCCAGCAGCCGTCCCAACGTCGCCCGTTCGATCTCCAGTTCCTCCGACAGCGCGGTTTGCGAGGCGCCCTGGTGGAAGTAAAGGAACGTCATCACCCACCATTGCGAGCGGGTCAAGCCGAGCGCCCGCATGCGCCGGTCATAGCTGACGCGCATCAGCCGCGCCGCGTCGTGCAGCAGAAACCCGATATTGCGGTCCGCGTTCTCGATTTGATCGGCCCTGTCCATCCAGGTAATATAGTTGCCTTGCTGACAGTCAGCAACCTGACAACAGCGTGGCTGACATTCCCAACCCGCTGGCTGCAGGCCGCGCGTTTGGCGATCGCGCTGCGCTAACGTGGCGGGGGCAACGATGGGGGCAGGGAGTGGAGAACGCGCTCAAGCTGGATGGCAAGCGGGTGCTGATCACCGGTGCGTCGCGCGGCATCGGGGCGATGGCCGCGCGCTGTGTCGGTGCGCTGGGGGGCGAGGTGGTGCTGGTCGACCTGTTGAGCTGCGCCGCCCTTCGCGATGAGTTCAATGGGCGGGGCATCAGGGCGCAGAGCTTCCAGGCGGACGTAGCCAAGCGCGCCGAGCTGGAACAAGTGGCCGCGGCGTGCGGTCCGGTGGCCGCGGCGGTGGCGTGCGCGGGGATCTGTCCGTTCGAGGACTGGCTGAGCGATTCGGGCTGGGACGAGATTTTCCACCAGGTGATGGACGTGAACCTGTTGGGTCCGATCAACGTCGCGCGCGTCTGGTTGCCGCGGCTGGTCGCCCAGGGCGGCGGCAAGCTGGTGATGGTGGGCTCCATCGCCGGGCGGATGGGTGGTACCTCGCCCATCGTGCAGCCGCACTACGTCGCCTCCAAGGGCGGGGTGCATGCGTTGGTCTATTGGCTGGCGCAGCGCTACGCGCCCAAGGGCGTACGCATCAATGGCGTGGCGCCGGGGCCGGTGGAGACCGAAATGACCGCGACCACGCCCTATGACACGGCCCGGTTCCCGCTGGGCCGCCGTGCCAAGCCCGAGGAGATCGCCTGGCCCATCGCCTTCCTCTGCGGCAGCGGCGCCGATTTCATGTCGGGCGCCATCCTGGACGTGAACGGCGGCCTGTTCGTCGGTTAGACGGCCGCATTGTGCCGGTAACGCTTCTGGCCTAGAAGCCCGGCCATGCGGGTCGACGGGCGGCATTATCGCAGCATCTGGCTGGCGGCGGACGGCTGGGCGGTCGAGGTGATCGACCAGACCAAGCTGCCGTTCGCGTTTTCCGTGGTGCGGCTGGGCGACCTGGCCGCCTGTGTCGGGGCGATCCGCGACATGGTGGTGCGCGGCGCACCGCTGATCGGCGCCACCGCCGCCTACGGCCTTTGCCTGGCGCTGCGCCACGACGCCTCGGATGCCAGTCTGGAAGCTGCCTACCGGGCCTTGCTGGCGGCCCGACCGACGGCGGTCAACCTGCGCTGGGCGCTGGACGCGGTGCGCGGCGCGGTGCGCGACCGGCCGCCCGACGAACGGGCCGGGCTGGCCTATGCCCGGGCGGCGGCCATCGCCGAGGACGACGTCGCCACTTGCCGGGCGATCGGCCGGCACGGCCTGGAGCTGTTGCAAGCCGCCTGGCGGCGCAAGGGCGGCGACGGGCCGCTCAAGGTGCTGACGCATTGCAATGCCGGCTGGCTGGCGACGGTCGATTACGGCACCGCGTTGGCGCCCCTCTATCTCGCGCACGACGCCGGGCTGCTGCTGCAGGTCTGGGTGGACGAGACCCGGCCGCGCAACCAGGGCGCGCTGACCGCCTGGGAACTGGCCGCGCATGGCGTGCCGCACCGGCTGATCGTGGACAATGCCGGCGGCCACCTGATGCAGCGTGGCGAGGTCGACCTCTGCATCGTCGGCACCGACCGCGTCACCCGCCAGGGCGATGTCTGCAACAAGATCGGCACCTACCTGAAGGCGCTGGCCGCCCGCGACAACGGCGTACCGTTCTATGTGGCGCTGCCGCACAGCACGCTGGACTGGGGCATTGCCGACGGTTTGGCCGAGGTGCCGATCGAGGAACGCACGGCAAGCGAGGTGACGCGCATCGCCGGCCGGGCGCCGGACGGGGAACGGCTTGCCGTGGAGCCGTTTCCGCCAGGCACGCCAGCCGCCAACCCCGCTTTCGACGTCACGCCCGCGCGCCTGGTGACCGGTTTCATTACCGAGCGCGGCATCTGCCCGGCCAGCGTCGAGGGTCTGCTGTCGCTTTACCCGGAGCGGGGGACGTGAGCCTGGCGTTGCGCCGGCAGCTGATTGCCGCTTGCCGGCACATGAACGCCAGCGGTCTCAACCAGGGCACCGCCGGCAATCTGAGCGTGCGCTGGCGGAACGGCGTGCTGCTGACGCCGACCGGCATGGACTATGCCAGCCTGGAACCGGCCGATATCGTTTTCCTCGATCGCCATGGCCAGCCCCAGGGTCGGCGCCTGCCGTCCAGCGAATGGCGCCTTCACCACGATATCCTGGCGCGTCGGCCGGAAGTGGGCGCGGTGGTGCACAACCACGCGCCGTTCGCCACCGCGCTGGCCTGTCTCAGGCGCGATATTCCGGCCTTCCACTACATGGTGGCGGTGGCGGGCGGCGACAGCATTCGCTGCGCGGGCTATGCCACCTTCGGCAGCCAGGAACTCTCCGACCTGGCGCTGGCGGCGCTGGCCGACCGCAAGGCCTGCCTGCTGGCCAATCATGGCATGCTGGCGCTGGGCGAATCGCTGGCGGCGGCGATGAAGCTGGCGGTCGAGGTGGAAGCGCTGGCGGCGCAATATTGCCGAGCGCTGGCGGTCGGTAACCCGGTGCTGCTCTCGGCGCCCGACATGCAGCGCGTCCAGCAGCAGTTCAAGGGCTATGGCCACCAGCCGCCCTTGCCGCGGCGGCGCGCCAGGGCCAGGCCGGCGGCGATTTCCTCGCGCCGCCGGTCGCGTTAGCATTCCAGGCCGTCAAGCCGGGGAGCCGCGCCATGGACCTTGCCTTCAGCGCCACCGACCTTGCCTTCCGCGACCAGGTGCGGGCCTTCATCGCCGAGCGCCTGCCCGGCGACATTCGCGCCAAGGTGGCCGGCGGCGTCGGCCTCGCCAAGGACGATTTCGTGCGCTGGCAGAGGATCCTGCACGCCAAGGGCTGGATCGCGCCGCACTGGCCGGTAGAGCAGGGCGGCCCCGGCTGGAGTGCCACGCAACGCTACATCTTCGACGAGGAACTGGCGCTGGGGCACGCGCCCTATGCCATTCCCTTCGGCCTGAAGATGGTGGGCCCGGTGATCTATACGTTTGGCACCGCAGCACAGAAGCGGCATTTCCTGCCGCGCATCCTGGCGAGCGAGGATTGGTGGTGCCAAGGCTATTCCGAACCGGGGTCCGGCTCCGATCTCGCCTCGCTGCAGATGAAGACCGAACGCCGGGGCGATCACTATCGGCTGAATGGCACGAAAACCTGGACCACCTATGCCCACTGGGCCGATTGGATGTTCTGCCTGGTCCGCACCTCCGGCGCCGGCAAGCAGCAGGAGGGCATCTCGTTCCTGCTGCTCGACATGCGCACGCCCGGCATCGAGGTGAAGCCGATCCTGACCATCGATGGCCAGCATCATGTCAACATGGTCTATTTCACCGACGTTCGCGTGCCGGTCGAGAACCGCATCGGCGAGGAGAACAAGGGCTGGACATACGCCAAGTTCCTGCTGGGCTTCGAGCGCACCGACATCGCCGATGTCGGCCCCTCCAAGCAGCGGCTGGCGCGACTGAAGGCGATCGCCCGTGCCGAGATGGTGGCCGGGCGGCCATTGCTGGCCGACGACGATTTCGCCGCCAAGCTCGCCGATATCGAGATCCAGTTGCTGGCGCTCGAGACCACCAGCCTGCGCCACCTAGCCGCCGAGGCCGCCGGCAAGCCGATCGGCCCCGAGGCATCGCTGCTGAAGATCCGCGGCTCGGAGATCCGCCAGCGCCTGACCGAACTGGCGGTCGAGGCGGTCGGCTATTACGCCCTGCCGATGCCGGAGGGCCTGGACCGCCGGAACGAGCCGCCGATCGGCCCCGAACATGCCGCGCCGGCCATGCCGGACTACCTGTTCAGCCGCGCCGCCAGCATCTATGGCGGCTCGAACGAGATCCAGAAGAACATCATCGCCAAGATGGTGCTGGGGCTCTGAACCGGAAGGAACGCGCCATGCAACTGGACTTCACGGCGAGCGAGCGGGCCTTCCAGGCCGAGGTGCGCCGGTGGATCGCCGCCAGCCTGCCGCGCGACATCGCCGAGAAGGTCAAGCACGGCCGTCCGTTGCCGCGCGCCGACTACTTGCGCTGGCAGAAACTGCTGCATGGCCGCGGCTGGATGGCGCCGACCTGGCCGCTCGAGCATGGCGGGGCCGGCTGGGACCCGGTCAAGGTCTACATCTTCGAGGAAGAGGCGGCCCGCGCGCATGCGCCGCGCGTCATGCCATTCGGCGTCAAGATGGTGGGACCGGTGATCTACACCTTTGGTTCGCCGGCGCAGAAGCAGCGCTTCCTGCCGCGCATCCTGGCCAGCGAGGACTGGTGGTGCCAGGGCTATTCCGAACCGGGCGCGGGCTCGGACCTGGCCCGCTTGCAGACCCGCGCGGTGCGAGTGGGCGATCACTACGTGGTCAACGGCACCAAGACCTGGACCAGTTTCGCGCATTTCGCCGACTGGCTGTTCTGTCTTGCCCGCACCTCGAGCGAGGCCAAGCCCCAGGAAGGCATCTCGTTCCTGCTGATCGACATGAAACAGCCGGGCGTCGAGGTGCGGCCGATCGTCACCATCGACGGCGGGGCGGACGTCAACATGGTGTTCCTGACCGATGTTCAAGTGCCGGTCGAGCAGCGCGTCGGCGAGGAGAACAAGGGCTGGACCTACGCCAAGTTCCTGCTGGGCCACGAGCGCTCCGGCATCGCCGGCGTCGGCCGCTCGAAGGCTCAGATCGAGCGTCTGCGCGGTATCTGTGGCAACGAGGCGGCGGGCGGCGGGCGGCTGATCGAGGATGCCGACTTTGCCCGCGCCATTGCTGAGGTCGAGATCGAGCTGGCCGCGCTGGAATACACCGAGCTGCGCTGCCTGTTGCGCGACGTGACGCGCGGCGGGCCGGGCGAAGACGTCAGCATGCTGAAGATCCGTGGCTCCGAGATCCAGCAGCGCATAACCGAGCTGCTGATGCAGGCCGTGGCCTACTACGCCAATCCCTTTTCGCGCGAGGCGCTCGAGCACGGCTGGAACGAGGCGCCGATCGGCCCGGCCTATGCGCCGCCGTTGGCGCCGACCTACTTCAACTGGCGGAAGGCCTCGATCTACGGCGGCACCAACGAGATCCAGAAGAACATCATGGCCAAGATGGTGCTGGGGCTGTAGCCGCCGGCCTGGCTTGGGGGGACGAACGGGTCATGGATTTCAATCTGAACGAGGAGCAGCAGCTCCTGAAGGACAGCGTCGAGCGCTTCGTGCGCGAGGACTATGCCTTCGACAAGCGGCGGCAACTGGCGGCCAGCGAGGCCGGCTACTCCGCCGCCAACTGGCGCAAGATGGCGGAACTCGGCTGGCTGGGCGTGGCATTGCCGGAGGAGTATGGCGGCATCGGCGGCGGCGCGGTTGAAACCATGGTGGTGATGGAGGCGTTCGGCCGCGGGCTGGTGCTGGAGCCCTATTTCGCCACGGTCGTGCTGGGCGGCAACGCCGTGCTGCTGGGGGCAAGCGAGGCCGCCAAGCGGGCGCTGCTGCCGAAGCTCGTGGCGGGTGAATTGCGGCTGGCTTTCGCGCATGCCGAGCCGCAATCGCGCTACGACCTGTTCGACGTCGCCTTGAAGGCCAGCAAGACGAAACGCGGCTACACGCTGACCGGCCGGAAGGGCGTGGTGCTGCACGGCGGCGCGGCCGACAAGCTGGTGGTCAGTGTCCGGACCCGCGGCAAGCAGCGCGACGAGGCGGGCATCACGTTGTTCCTGGTCGATGGCCGGGCGACCGGCCTGAGCCGGCGCGAATACCCGACCGTCGATGGCCTGCGCGCGGCCGAGCTCGGTTTCGAGGGCGTGTCGGTGTCGGCTGATGACGTGTTGGGCCAGGTGGACGACGGTCTTGCCTTGCTGCATCGGGTGGTCGATCGCGGCATCGCCGCGCTGGCGGCGGAAGCGGTCGGCTGCATGCAGGTGCTGCACGACCAGACCAACGAATACCTGAAAACCCGCGCGCAGTTCGGTCAGCCGATCGGGCGGTTCCAGGTGCTGCAGCACCGCATGGTGGACATGTTCATGGAGCTCGAGCAGTCGCGCTCGCTGTGTTATCTGGCAACGCTCAGGCTGGGCGAGGACGCCGGCGTCGCCGCCAAGGCCTGCGCCGCCGCCAAGGTGCAGATCGGCCGCAGCGGCCGCTTCGTCGGCCAGCAGGCGGTCCAGCTGCATGGCGGCATGGGCATGACCGACGAACTGGCCGTCGGCCACTATTTCAAGCGGCTGACCATGATCGACGTGATGTTTGGCAACGCCGACTATCACCTCAAGCGCTACGCCCGCTTGCGGGCCTGAACTTCGCTAGTTCCGGGCAAGCGGCGGCAGGCGCTGGAACCAGGGCCGGGCCGCTTCCAGCTGGCTGCCGAGCCGGAACAGGGTGGCCTCGTCGCCGAACCGGCCGACCAGCTGCACGTTGCAGGGATAGCCGTCGTCGGCGAATTGGCCGAGCGGCAGCACCAGGCCCGGCTGACCGGTCAGGTTGAACGGCACGGTGAAGGGCGACATGGCGAACACGCGCCGCCAGTATTCGTCGAAGTCGGCCAGCATCATGTCGATCCAGCCGAGCTTGGGTGGCTTGGTCGCCAATGCCGGGGTCAGCAGCACGTCGTGGTCGCGGTGGAAGGCCGCCATCTGCCGGCTCAGGCGGTGCATGGTCTGTGTCGCCCGCGCGTAGTCGGGCGCCGACAGCCGCTTGCCGCGCTCGCCCGCTTCCCAGGTGATGCGCTCGAACTCCTCCGCCTTGGGCGGCTTGCCGGCCGGGTGGCTGGCGAGGTTGATCACGGTGTTGGCGCAGGCGACGGTCAGGAAGGTCGGCACGGCCAGTTCGCCGTCGATCTTCGGGTCGGCTTCCTCGACATGGTGGCCGAGTTCGGCGCAAAGCTTGGCGGTCTCTTCCAGCACGCGCCGGCAATCGGCATCGACCTTGGCGCCGTTCGGCGCCTTGCTGCTGAAGGCGATGCGCAAGCGCCCGGGATCGGCGCCCACCTCCTCGGCATAGCGGCGGGCGGGGGCCGGCGCGACATAGGGATCGCCCTCGCCCGAACCGGCGGTGGCGTCCAGGAGCGCCGCCTGGTCGCGCACCGTCAGGCTGACGGCATGCTCGGTCGAGCAGCCGGCCAGACCCTCGCCGGAGAACGGCGCGAAGGTGTTGCGACTGCGGCTCGGCTTCAGGCCGACGATGCCGCAGCAGGAAGCCGGCGCACGGATCGAGCCGAAACCGTCGGAGGCATGCGCCAGCGGCGTCATGCGGGCGCCCGTGGCCGCCGCCGCGCCGCCGCTGGAGCCGCCGGAAATCCGGGTGGTGTCCCAGGGGCTCTTCGTCGGCCCGTAGAGTTGCGGCTCGCAGGTCAGCGACAGGCCGAGCTCGCAGGAATTGGTGCGGCCATAGAAGACGAAGCCCGCCCGCTTCAGCCGGGTTACATGCTCGCTGTCGACGGTGGCCGGCGGGCTGTCGGCGAAGTGCTTGCTGCCGCGCGTCATCCTGAGACCGGCGACATTGGCGGTCAGGTCCTTCAACAGGAACGGCACGCCGGTGAAGGGGCCGATCGGCAGGCCGGCGGCGATCTGCTGCTTGGCGTAGTCGTAGAGCGGCATGATGACGGCGTTGACCGCCTGGTTGCGGGCGGTGATCCGGTCGATCGCCGCTTCCAGCAATTCGCCGGCGGTCAGTTGCTTGCGGCGGACCAGACCGGCCAGGCCGGTGGCATCGTATTTCTCGAACTCGGCGAATGCACTCATGCGGCGCCCCTTTTTCGCCGGCTTTTGTTTCGTCGCCCCGGCGCTGCTAGGTTCCCGGCCTATAGCCTAAGGCCGGGGGCCACCCATGAACAAGCCGATCACCACCGCCGACGCGCAACCCAACAATCTCGACGCCTATTGGATGCCGTTCACCGGCAATCGGCAGTTCAAGAAACAGCCGCGCATGCTGGTGGCGGCCGAAGGCATGCACTACACCAGCCACGACGGCCGCCAGATCCTGGACGCCGCCGCCGGCATGTGGTGCGTCAATGCCGGGCATGGCCGGCGCGAGATCTTGGAGGCGGTCAAGGCGCAGGTCGCGACCATGGACTACGCGCCGCCTTTCCAGATGGGCCATCCGTTGGCCTTCGAGGTCGCGGCGCGCGTCGCCCGCATCGCGCCGGCCGGCATGGAGCGGGTGTTCTTCACCAATTCCGGCTCGGAAGCGGTCGATACCGCGCTCAAGATCGCCATCGCCTATCACCGCCTGCGCGGCGAGGGCACGCGCACGCGGCTGATCGGCCGCGAGCGCGGCTATCACGGCGTGGGCTTCGGCGGCACTTCGGTCGGCGGCATCTCCAGCAACCGCAAGTTCTTCGGCCCGCTGCTGAACGGCGTCGATCACTTGCGCCACACCCACGATCTCGCCAAGAACGCCTATAGTCGCGGCCAGCCGGAACACGGCGCCGACCTGGCCGAGGATCTGGAGCGCCTGGTCGCCCTGCACGATGCCTCGACCATTGCCTGCGTCATCGTCGAGCCGATGGCGGGATCGACCGGCGTGCTGGTGCCGCCAAAGGGTTACCTCGAGCGCTTGCGGCAGATCTGCGACAGGCACGGCATTCTGCTGATCTTCGACGAGGTGATCACCGGGTTCGGCCGGGTGGGCAAGTCATTCGCCGCCACCCGCTTCGCCATCACGCCCGACATCATCACCTGCGCCAAGGGCCTGACCAACGGCACCGTGCCGATGGGCGGCGTGATCTGCAAGAACGCGATCTACGAGGCCTTCATGCAGGGGCCGGAATGGGCGGTCGAACTGTTCCACGGCTATACCTACACGGCGCACCCGCTGGCCTGCGCCGCCAGCCTCGCTTCGCTCGACCTGTTCGAGGCCGAGAAACTGTTCGAGCGCACGCTCGAATTGCAGCCCTATTTCGAACAGGCGGTGCATTCGCTGAAGGGCGCGCCGCATGTCGTCGACATCCGCAATATCGGACTGGTCGCCGGCATCGAGATGGCGCCGCGCCCGGGCGAGCCCGGCAAGCGCGGCTTCGATGCCTTCCTCAAGATCTACGAGAAGGGCGTGCTGCCGCGCGTCACCGGCGACATCATCGCGCTGTCGCCGCCCTTGATCGTCGAGCGGCCGCAGATAGACCGCATCGTCGAGACCATCGGCCAGGTGCTGCGCACGCTGAACTAGGGGCGGTCATGCGCGTCGGCGTGCCGAAAGAGGTCAAGACCCACGAATACCGCGTTGGCCTGACGCCGGGCAGCGTGCGCGAACTTGTGCGGCGCGGACATCAGGTGGCGGTCGAGCGCGACGCGGGCCACGCCATCGGCCTGGACGACGCGCAGTACCGGGCGGCCGGCGCCGAGATTCTGCCGGACGCGGCCGCGGTCTGCGAGCGTAGCCATCTCATCGTCAAGGTGAAGGAGCCGCAGTCCTCGGAATACGCCCTGCTGCGCCAGGGCCAGGTGCTGTTCACCTACCTGCACCTGGCGCCGGCGCCGGAACTGACCCGGGCGCTGTTGGCGGCCGGCATCGTCGGCATCGCCTACGAGACCGTGACGGACGCGCATGGCGGCCTGCCGTTACTGGCGCCGATGAGCGAGGTGGCCGGCCGCATGTCGATCCAGGCCGGCGCGCATTGCCTGGAGATGGAGCAGGGCGGACGCGGCATGCTGCTGGGCGGCGTGCCGGGCGTGCCGGCCGCCAGGGTGGTGATCCTGGGCGGCGGCGTGGTCGGCACCAACGCCGCGCGCATGGCCATGGGCCTGGAGGCGCATGTCATGGTGCTGGACAACAACCTGCGCCGGCTCTACGACCTCGACCTGCAATTCGGCGCCAAGCTGCACACCATCTTCTCCACCGCCGAGGCGGTGGAGGAACACGTATTGTCGGCCGATCTGGTGATTGGCGCGGTGCTGGTGCCGGGCGGGCAGGCGCCCCGGCTGATGACCGCCAGCATGGTCGAACGCATGAAACGCGGCGCGGTGCTGGTCGATGTCTCGATCGACCAGGGCGGCTGTTCGGAAACCAGCCGGCCGACGACGCATGCCGAGCCAACCTATCGGGTCGGCGATGTGGTGCATTACTGCGTTTCCAACATGCCGGGCGCGGTGGCGCGCACCTCCACGTTCGCGCTCAACAACGCGACCTTGCCCTTCGTGCTGGCGCTGGCCGACAAGGGGCCGGTCGAGGCGATGCGCGCCAGCCCGCATTTGCGCGCCGGCCTCAACGTCATGGCGGGTCAAGTGACGCACGCCGCCGTGGCGCGCGATCTGGGCTTGCCGCATGTGGCCGCCGATCGGGCGCTCGGCCTTTCGCGATAGGGGGAGCTATGCGGAACCTGCGGATCGACGGCACGCGGCTGTGGGACAGCCTGATGCAACTGGCCAAGATCGGGGGCACGGCCAAGGGCGGGGTTGCCCGCATCGCGCTGACCGACCTCGACCGTCAGGGGCGCGACCTGTTCGTCGGCTGGTGCCGGGAACTCGGTTGCGACATCAAGGTGGACGCCGTGGGCAACATCTTCGCCCGCCGCAAGGGCCGACGGAACGAACTCGCCCCGGTGATGACCGGCAGCCATCTCGACAGCCAGCCGACCGGCGGCAAGTATGACGGCGCCTATGGCGTGATGGCGGGCCTGGAAGTGTTGCGCAGCCTGAACGACCTTGGCATCGAGACCGAACGGCCGGTCGAGGTGGCGGTGTGGACGAACGAGGAGGGCGCCCGCTACGCCCCGGCGATGATGGGTTCGGGCGTCTATGTCGGCAAGTTCAAGCTGGCGGACATCCACAACCTGAAGGACCAGGACAACAAGCGCTTCAAGGACGAACTGGAACGCATCGGCTATCTGGGCGAGGCGCCGATGGGCGGGCGCGAGATCGCCGCCTTCTTCGAGGTGCATATCGAGCAGGGCCCGATCCTGGAGGCGGAAGGCAAGACCATCGGCATCGTCAAGGGCGCGCAAGGCCAGCGCTGGTTCGACGTGACCGTGACCGGGCAGGAGGCGCATGCCGGGCCGACGCCGATGCGCCGGCGCAAGGACGCGCTGGTCGGTGCCTCGCGCATCGTCGATTGCGTCAACCGCATCGGCCTGGACTTCCAGCCGGGCGCCTGTTCGACGGTAGGCCACATGCAGGTCAGGCCGAACTCGCGCAACACCATTCCGGGCCAGGTGTTCTTCACCATCGACTTCCGCCACCCCGACGACCAGCGGCTCACGGCCATGAAAGCGGCGCTCGAGGCCGAAGCGGCGCGCATCTGCCAGCAGATTGGCCTGACGCTCGATCTGAAGGAAATCTGGCACCAGCCGGCGCTGCTTTTCGCCGAGCGTTGCGTCCAGGCGGTCCGGTCAGGCGCCGAGGCGAATGGCTATTCGGCGATGGAGATCGTCAGCGGCGCCGGCCACGATGCCTGTCACATCGCCACCATTGCGCCGACCGGCATGATCTTCGTGCCCTGCGCCGACGGCATCAGCCACAACGAGGTGGAAAGCGCCATGCCAGAGGATCTGGCGGCCGGCTGCAATGTGCTGCTGCAGGCCATCGTCGAACGCGCCAACGCGGTCTGAATCTCAGCCGAGCTTCGCCAGATCGAGCGTCTTAGCCTCGCCCAGCCAGAAGGGGTAGTCGCGGTGGTCGGCGATCTCGTCGCCGGTCCGCGGATGCACCAGCACCGTCAGTCCTTCGCGGTGCAGCAGCATCCAGGGCACGATGGCGCCGAACAGTTCTGGCGCGAAGGCCACCTGATAGCTCCACATCGGGTGCGGACCGACCGGCTGTTCGTGCCACCGGCCGATCTGCGCGGCGGGGAAGTCCTTGGCCACCGCCTCGCGCAGGCGCGCCGCCGGCTCGCGCGTGGCGGCGTCGAAATAGACGTGGATATGGTAGCCGGCGATGGCCGGCGGCGTGGCGCGCAACGCCTCAGGCGCCGGCGGTGGCCGGCACGCCCTTGTCGGCCAACACCTGCTGCAACTCGCCGGCCTCGAACATCTCGCGCACGATGTCGCAGCCGCCGATGAACTCGCCCTTGACGTAAAGTTGCGGCACGGTCGGCCAGTTGCTGAATTCCTTGATGCCCTGGCGCAGGCCCGGATCCTGCAGCACGTCGATGCCGCGGAACTTGACGCCCAGATGCGACAGCACGCCCACCACGGCGGCGGAGAAGCCGCATTGCGGGAAGACCGGCGTGCCCTTCATGTAGAGCACCACGTCGTTCTCCTGGATGTCCTTGCGGATGCGCTCGAACACGGGGTTGTCCATGACCTTCTCCTGTCGCGTCAATCGGCCGGGGCCGAGGTTTGCAAGGCCAGCGCGTGCAACTGGCCGCCCATGCGGCCCTGCAACGCCTGGTAGACCATCTGATGCTGCTGCACCCGGCTCCTGCCCTTGAAGGCGGCAGATACGACCTGCGCGGCATAGTGGTCGCCGTCGCCGCGCAGATCCTCGATATTCACCTGGGCATCCGGCAGGGCAGCCCGGATCAGCTGTTCGATCTCCGCCGCGTCCATCGCCATGCGTTTCAGCCCTTGTCGGTGTCGCCCGCCACGTAGGCCGGCAGCCAGCCTTCATGCGCCTTGCGAAGCGTTTGCAACGATATAGGGGGCTCGCCCCGCAGCGTCAACGCGTCGCCAGCGGCGCTGCCCAAGCGGCGCAGCCGCAGGCCGGCGGTTTCCGCCCCGGCCAACAGGCTATCGGCCGCGGCTTCCGGCAGCGCCAGCAGATAGCGCCCCTGGTCTTCGCCGAACCAAAAGGCATGGCCCTCGGCGGTCGTCAAGGCGATGCCCAGGTTGCCCGCCAGCGCCATTTCCGCCAAGGCAACCAACAGGCCGCCCTCGCTCACGTCGTGGCAGGTATCGAGTTGGCCCTCGGCGATCAGGCGTCGCACGAACTCGCCCGCGCGGCGCTCGCCTGAGAGATCGACCGGCGGCGGCGGCCCGGCCTCGTGACCCAGGATCAGCCGCTGGTACTGGCTCTGCGCCAGATGCCCCGGCCCCTCGCCCAGCAGCAGCAGCACATCGCCCGCCCGCTTGAGCGCGTGACTTGCCCGCCTGCCGAGGTCGGCCAACAGGCCGACCCCGCCGATCGCCGGCGTCGGCAGCACGGCGTTGCCGTTGGTCTCGTTGTAGAGCGAGACGTTGCCGGAGACGACGGGGAAATCGAGCGCCAGGCAGGCTTCGCGCATGCCCTCGATGCATTCGGCGAACTGGCCCATGACCTCCGGCCGTTCCGGGCTGCCGAAATTCATGCAGTCGGTGATGGCCAGCGGCCGGGCGCCGACCGCGCAAAGGTTGCGCCAGGCTTCCGCCACCGCCTGCCGCCCGCCGGTCCGGGGGTGCGCCTGGCAATAGCGCGGCGTGCATTCTGTCAATAGCGCCAGGCCCTTGGTCGTGCCATGCACGCGCACGATGGCGGCATCGCCGCCGGCGCTGGCCACGGTGTCGGCCATGACCGTGTGGTCATATTGCTGGCAGATCCAGCGCTTGCTGCCGAGGTCGGGGCTGTTCAAGAGACGCAACAGGACCTGGCCCGTCGGCAGGGCGGCCACACGGATCGGCACCGGCTGCGGCAGAGGTGCCGCCGTCCAGGGCCGCTCATAGACCGGCGCCGCCTCGACCAGCGCGGCCAGCGGCAGGTCGACCGCGGGTTTGCCATGCCGCCGCGCCACCAGCCGACCGGTGTTGGTGATGCGGCCGATCACCGCGCAGGCCAGCTCCCATTTCGCGAAGATGCGTTGGGCCGCGGCTTCGGCGCCAGGGCGCAGGATCATCAACATGCGCTCCTGGCTCTCTGACAGCATGATCTCGTAGGCGCTCATGCCGGCTTCGCGGGTGGGCACGGCGTCCAGGTCCAGTTCGATGCCCACCCCGCCCTTGGCCGCCATCTCGACCGAGGACGAGGTCAGGCCCGCCGCCCCCATGTCCTGCACCGCGACGATGGCGTCGGTCGCCATCAGTTCGAGGCAGGCTTCGATCAGCAGCTTCTCGGTGAACGGGTCGCCCACCTGCACGGTCGGCCGCTTGGCTTCCGAATCCTCGTCGAACTCGGCCGAGGCCATGGTGGCGCCGTGGATGCCGTCGCGCCCGGTCTTCGAGCCGACATAGACGACGGGGTTGCCGATGCCGGCGGCGGCGGAGAAGAACAGCCGCTTGCCCTCCGCCAGTCCCACGGTCATGGCGTTGACCAGGATGTTGCCGTTATAGGCGGGATGGAAGCTGCATTCGCCGCCCACCGTCGGCACGCCGACGCAATTGCCATAGCCGCCGATGCCCGCCACCACGCCCGAGACGAGATGGCGGGTCTTGGCATGCGCCGGGTCGCCGAAGCGCAGCGCGTTCAGGTTGGCGATCGGCCGGGCGCCCATGGTGAAGACATCGCGCAGGATGCCGCCGACGCCGGTCGCGGCGCCCTGGTAGGGCTCGATGAACGAGGGGTGGTTGTGGCTCTCCATCTTGAACACCGCCACCTGGCCGTCGCCGATGTCCACCGCGCCGGCATTCTCGCCGGGGCCGCAGACCACCCACGGCGCTTTCGTCGGCAGCCGTTTCAGCCAGACCTTGGAGGACTTGTAGGAGCAGTGCTCGCTCCACATCGCCGCGAAGATGCCGAGTTCGGCGAGATTGGGCTGCCGGCCCAGCGCCCTGACCAGCCGCGCGAACTCCTCGCCCTTGAGGCCGTGTTCGGCGGCTAGCGCCGGCGTCGCCGGCGGTTCGCGGCGCTCCCCGGCCAGGCTCATGCGAGGGCGGCGACCAGGCTTTGGAACAGCGCCCGCCCATCGCTGCCGCCGTGCAGCGGGTCGACCGCCCGCTCGGGGTGCGGCATCAGGCCCAGCACGGTGCGGCCGGCGTTGAACACGCCGGCGATGTCACGGGCCGAGCCGTTGGGATTGGCCGGGCCCGCCGCCGGCCCCTGGCAATAGCGAAAGGCGACCTGGCCTTCGCCCTCCAGGCGGTCGAGGACATCGGCGTCGGCGAAATACTGCCCGTCATGATGGGCGATCGGTATCCGCAGCACGCTGCCCGCTTCGCAGGCATTGGTGAACACCGTCTGGCTCTGTTCCACCCGCACATGCACGTCGCGACAGATGAATTTCAGCCCGGCATTGGGCAACAACGCCCCCGGCAGCAGGCCCGCCTCGGTCAGGATCTGGAAGCCGTTGCAGATGCCCAGCACCGCGACGCCCTGCTTGGCCCGCTCCACCACCGTGCCCATCACCGGCGAATGCGCCGCCATGGCGCCCGAGCGCAGGTAGTCGCCATAGGAGAAGCCGCCCGGCAGCACGATCAGGTCGAGCTTCGGCAGTTCCGCCTCGCCGTGCCAGACCATGTGCACCGGCTTGCTGGTTGCCTGTTCCAGCGCGACCTTGACGTCGCGGTCGCAGTTGGACCCCGGGAAGACGACCACGGCGGCTTTCATCACCGACCGCCCTGGGGCACGATCTCGATGGCGTAGTTCTCGATCACGGTGTTGGCCAAGAGCCGGCGGCACATCTCGTCCGCTTGCGCGCGCGCCTTGGCGGGGTCGGTTTCGCTCAAGCTCAGCTCGATCAGTTTGCCCTGGCGCACCTCGGCCACGCCGGTGAAGCCCAGATGGCCGAGCGCCTGGCCGATCGCCCGACCCTGCGGGTCGAGCACGCCCGGCTTGGGATAGACGTGGACGCGCGCCTTCAGCCCCATGCCGGCTATTGCATCACCGCCGGGCCCTTGAGGTCGCGCGGGCCGCCGTCCGGCAGGATGCCGAGCCGGCGCGCCACTTCCTGATAGGCCTCCGCCACGCCACCGAGATCGCGGCGAAAGCGGTCCTTGTCCAGCTTCTCGTTGCTCTGCGAGTCCCACAGGCGGCAGGAATCCGGGCTGATCTCGTCGGCCAGCACGATGCGCATGTCGTCGCCCTGCCACAGCCGGCCGAACTCGCACTTGAAATCGACTAGGCGGATGCCGACGCCCATGAACAGGCCATAGAGGAAATCGTTGATGCGCAGCGCCAGCGACATGATCTCGTCGATCTCGCCGGGCGTGGCCCAGGAGAAGCAGGTGATGTGCTCCTCGGTTACCAGCGGGTCCTTCAACTCGTCGGACTTGTAGTAGTACTCGACGATGGAGCGCGGCAGCGGCGTACCCTCGGCCACGCCCAGGCGCTGGCTGAGGCTGCCCGCCGCGACGTTGCGGACAACCACTTCGAGCGGAATAATCTCAACCTCACGAATAAGTTGTTCGCGCATGTTGAGGCGACGCATGAAGTGCGTCGGCACCCCGATCTCGCTGAGGCGCGTCATGATGTACTCGGAGATGCGGTTGTTCAGCACCCCCTTGCCGGTGATGATGCCGCGCTTCTCGTTGTTGAAGGCGGTGGCATCGTCCTTGAAGTACTGCACCAGCGTACCCGGCTCGGGCCCCTCGAACAGCACCTTGGCCTTGCCCTCGTAGACCTTCCTGCGTCTGGCCATGACCGAACCTCGCCGAGGGCAACGGGCCTACGACGGCCGGCGGCTGCCGCCGGTCGTTCGCCGCACCATAGCCGAAGCCCCGCCGGATGACAACGCGAGCCCCCGGATTCGTCCGGCCGCCAGCCACAGATAGTGACTTGCGAGAAGCACCACCGGCACGGCATGGTGCTGGCGCCCGCGAGTCTCGTCGGCGGACAGGAGAGGCAAAGGCATGAGCAGCTTCGACCAACGCGAGAAGGCGTTCGAGAAGAAGTACGAACACGACCAGATGTTTGCCTTCAAGGTGAATGCGCGGCGCAACAAGCTGTTGGGCCTGTGGGCGGCCGCGCAGCTGGGGCTCGGCGGCAGCGAGGCCGATGCCTATGCCAAGCAGGTGGTGCAGGCCGACTTCACCAAGCCGGGCGACGACGACGTACTGGCCAAGGTGCTGGGCGATCTGCAGGGCAAGGGGCTGGACGTTTCCGAGCACCGGGTGCGCCGGCAGATGAACGAATTGCTGAGCGTCGCCAAGGAGCAAGTCGCCAGCGAGTAGGCGGGGTCTGTTGCCGCCCGCCCTGGCCGTGGCGGCCCTGCTGCTGGCGATGGCCGGCTGCGGCTTCGGGCCGGGCCAGCGGATCAAGCAGCCGGTGCTGACGGGGCCCGCGATCCAGGAGGTGCTGGCCGGCAACACCCTGCATGGCAGGACCGCGGCGGGGGCGGCGATCGACCTGTACTATCGGCCCGACGGCACCGTGTTCGCCGCCGGGCGGGAACGCTCCGGCGTGGCGTTCGCCGACCGCGGCCGCTGGTCGGTCGAGGACGACCGGATCTGCACCCGGTTCCAGGCCATCCGCGGCCGCGTCAAGCTCTGCGAGTGGGTGACGCAGAGCGGCGAGGATCTGCGCACCTACGAACCGCTCGGCCGGCCGAGCGCCAGCGGCGTGATCGAGCCGGGCGACAGCCGCGGCCTGGATGCCGGCGCCGGCTAACCGCGCCGCCGCAGCCGCGCCAAGCCAACGAGAGCGAGCCCGAACAGGCCAAGGCTCGCCGGTTCCGACACCGGTATCGCATAATGGACACCTCGAAGAACCCCATCATTGACGACGAAGCATCGCCGATGAGGGCATGGCCTGCGGCCCAGCCTGCGGATTGGGTGCTGTGGCGGGGTCTATTTGGTCTGCGGTGGCGTGTCGATGCAGT
>Ga0194132_10001891_pt1 | contig 41128 bp, 31 predicted proteins | sample TA2KigOf80mmetaG_FD_148612 | JGI IMG/M metagenome (GOLD analysis project Ga0194132, IMG submission 148612) | Freshwater microbial communities from Lake Tanganyika, Tanzania - TA2015054 Kigoma Offshore 80m | ecosystem: Environmental > Aquatic > Freshwater > Lake | place: Tanzania: Lake...
GGTACTTCGTGTTCTACAATAGCCGGCGGCCCCATTCGAGTCTCGGCGGGATGACCCCGGACGAGCGCTATGCGAGGTCGTTGCCGGCGCCCGCGGCAACCCACAACACCGCAGCATGATTCCACTTATCGCACAGGGCCCGGCTGTTCAGATAAACGGAGCCACCTCTCCCCATGAGCAGATGAGATGGGGACGGTGCGGGAAAGAGGGCTGACTTGGCGAGGTGAGAGGCAAGGCAGAGGGTGCGGAGGCACTGGGAGGGAGTCCCAGAAGGGGAACTGAAGGGCGACGCTTGACACTTTCTTCAGAGCAACCTATACTTTCCCTTTGTCCGACCCGTTAGGCTGCACCGCCGACGGAAGGAGCGAACGAGACGTTGGTGCTGGGACTCACATAGCAAAACTCCGGTAGATGACGCTGAGCGTGCAAAGCGGCTTGGTGAACATCGAGCCGCTTTTGTTATGCCCAAAAAACGGGCAGTCTCGAAATCCTCGAAGGCACTGACCGTAGTTCAGTATCTTCGAGGGAGTCGCAAGGCTCCCGGAGCCGCAGGGGAAAGACCCGGCGGCGCGCACATTGACAAGTGAAGAGCGAGTAGAGAGAACGTGACGATCGAAGACTGAAGAGTCTTCGACGCCGAAGCTTCTCGTCAAACCTTAATGTAGGTCAAGCTACTAAGGGCCGACGGTGGATGCCTTGGCGCCAAGAGCCGAAGAAGGACGCGGTAAGACTGCGAAAAGCCCCGGTGAGCCGTCTAACGGGCTAAGCCGGGGGTCTCCGAATGGGGCAACCCCGCCGACTGAACGTCGGCGACTCCACGCTGAATCCATAGGCGTGAGAGAGGTAAGTGCGGGAACTGAAACATCTTAGTACCGCGAGGAACAGAAAACTATTCCGTCAGTAGTGGCGAGCGAACGCGGAAGAGCCTAAACCCGAAGGATTCAGTGGACTGGGTCCTATATCTTTCGGGGGTTGTAAGAACGGCACGCAGGTCCCAGGCCTGCAGCAGAGTTATCAATCCAATCCCTAGCCGAACGCTCTGGAACGGGCGACCGCAGAGGGTGATTGTCCCGTAGGCGAAAGGGAGCGGACTCTGGCCGGTTTCTTGAGTACCACTGGGTATCCGTGGTGCCTGGTGGGAATCTGGTGCGCCCACGTACCAAGGCTAAATACTCTTGGCGACCGATAGTGAACCAGTACCGTGAGGGAAAGGTGAAAAACACCCCGGGAGGGGAGTGAAATAGATCTGAAACCGTCGGCTTACAAGCGGTCATAGGTCCGATTTATCGGACTGATGGCGTGCCTATTGAAGAATGAGCCAGCGAGTTACTGCATGTGGCGAGGTTAAGGGACTGGAGTCCTGGAGCCGTAGCGAAAGCGAGTCCTAAATGGGCGATCAGTCGCATGTAGTAGACCCGAAACCGTGTGAGCTACCCATGGCCAGGGTGAAGCGAGGGTAAAACCTCGTGGAGGCCCGAACCTATGACACGTGCAAATGTCTGGGATGAGTTGTGGGTAGAGGTGAAATGCCAATCGAACACGGAGATAGCTGGTTCTCCCTGAAATGTATTAGGGTACAGCGTCAAGCAGTAACTGCGGGAGGTAGGGCTCTGAATGGGCTAGGGGTCGTAAGATTACTAAACCCAATCAAACCACGAATGCCCGCAGTGGAAGCTTGGCAGTGAGACAGTGGGGGATAAGCTCCATTGTCATGAGGGTAACAGCCCAGATCATCAGTTAAGGCCCCAAAGTAATGGCTTAGTGGAAAAGGATGTGGATTCGCTCAGACAGCCAGGATGTTGGCTTAGAAGCAGCCATCATTTAAAGAGTGCGTAATAGCTCACTGGTCGAGGGAATCTGCGCCGACAATGACTCGGGGCTCAAGCCATTCGCCGAAACTATGGGATGCATCGGGAAACCGGTGCATCGGTAAGGGAGCGTTCCCAGCGCGTCGAAGTCAGCTCGTGAGGGCTGGTGGAGTGCTGGGAAGTGAGAATGCTGGCATGAGTAGCGTGAATCCTGGTGAAAACCCAGGACACCGGAAATCTAAGGTTTCCTACGCAACGTCAATCGGCGTAGGGTTAGGCGGACCTAAGTCGAGGCCGTCAGGCGTAGACGATGGACAGCAGGTCAATATTCCTGCCCCGCCTTTGATTCGTTCGATGCCGAGAGGGAGAGCAGAAGGATAGGCAGAACGCACCCACTGGACATGGTGCGCCCCCGATCGTAGGAGAGTCGGCCGCAGGCAAAACCACGGCCGGCGCTACCACCTGAGGAGAGGGGATAGTCTTGGGTTCGCCCAGGACCAGTTTGCTGAGTCCATGCTGCCGAGAAAAGCCTCGCGGCTAGAGTCAGAGGCGACCGTACCGAAATCCGACACTGGTAGATGATCTGAAAGCAGATAAGGTGGACGAGAGAACCCTCGTTAAGGAACTAGGCAAAATTACCCCGTAACTTCGGGAAAAGGGGGGCCCCGCTGTGTGAAGGAGCATGCCTCCGTAGCGCGGCAGGGCCGCAGGTAATCGGCTCGGGCGACTGTTTAGCTAAAACACAGGTCTGTGCCAAAGCGTAAGCTGAGGTATACGGGCTGACGCGTGCCCAGTGTCGGAAGGTTAAGGTGAGGGGTGTATGCCCTGAACTGAAGCCCCGATGAACGGCGGCCGTAACTATAACGGTCCTAAGGTAGCGAAACCCCTTGTCGGGTAAGTTCCGACCCGCATGAATCGCGCAACGACTTGAGCGCTGTCTCAACGAGGGACTCGGCGAAATTGAAGTACCCGTGAAGATGCGGGTTACCCGTAGATGGACAAAAAGACCCCGTGAAGCTTTACTGTAACTTGGCATTGATTCGAAACGACTGCTGCGTAGGATAGGTGGGAGGCTGCGAACCTTCACTTGCGGGTGGAGGTGAGCCAACGGTGAAATACCACTCTTCGGTTGTTTTGGGTCTACCTTGCTCTATGATCTAGAGCGAAAACAGTGCCTGGTGGGCAGTTTGGCTGGGGCGGCCGCCTCCCAAAAAGTAACGGAGGCGCCCAAAGGTTCCCTCAGGGCGGATGGTAATCGCCCGTCGAGTGCATTGGCATAAGGGAGCTTGACTGCGAGACCTACAAGTCGAGCAGATGCGAAAGCAGGGCAAAGTGATCCTACGGCTCCTCGTGGTAGGGCCGTGGCTTAACGGATAAAAGCTACTCCGGGGATAACAGGCTGATCGTGCCCAAGAGTTCACATCGACGGCACGGTTTGGCACCTCGATGTCGGCTCGTCGCATCCTGGGGCTGCAGGCGGTCCCAAGGGTCCGGCTGTTCGCCGGTTAAAGCGGTACGCGAGCTGGGTTCAGAACGTCGTGAGACAGTTCGGTCTCTATCCTCTATGGGCGCAGGAGATTTGAGGGGAGCTCTCTCTAGTACGAGAGGACCGAGAGGGATCAACCTCTGGTGTTCCAGCTGTCCTGCCAAGGGCATAGCTGGGTAGCCATTGTTGAGAAGGGATAAGCGCTGAAAGCATCTAAGCACGAAGCCCCCCCCAAGATGAGATCTCCAGTTGGAGCAATCCAAGTAAGACCCCAGGAAGACTACCTGGTTGATAGGCGGCAGGTGTAAGGACAGCAATGTCTTCAGCTAAGCCGTACTAATCGGTCGAGGGCTTGACCTACATTAAGGTCTGGTGAGAAGCAATTTCGGCTAATCGTTCTCTTTTCCGTTCTTCACTCGACGCGGGGTGGAGCAGTGGCAGCTCGTCGGGCTCATAACCCGAAGGTCACAGGTTCGAGTCCTGTCCCCGCTACCAGTGAGTTGAAACAAAACGGGCCCGGGTCCATACCGGGCCCGTTTCTTTTTGTGTGACAATGGAAGCCTATGCCTACTCACAAATTTTCCAAGTTCCTCTTCGCTAGCATCGTCGGTATTTTCATGCTGGCAGCTTGCATTTCCTCAGGGGATGAAGAGCCGCCACAGCCTACCGCCACAAGAGAAAGCGCACCGACGGCGACGTTGGAAGCGACGGCTGTCCCCTCGCCATTAGCGGCAACGCCCACAAGCGCGCCAACACCGACAAGGCCACCGACGATCGCCCCTACAGCCACGTCTCCGCCGACGGCAGTCGTTCTACCGACAGATACCGCAAGGCCCACGCTCGCGCCTACAGCGACCAGGACATCGGCGGCCACTCCTGTTGCAACGCCTACCCAGGGCCTACCGCCAGGCCCCACGCGCCCACCAACGCCCACACAGAGCGGCACTCCTGAGATCGCGCAACTGCGGGTCTACATGCTGGACCTGATCAACGCAGACAGGGCAAAGTTCGGAAGGCCGCCCGTGCGGCTGGGAATGAACGCGGCGGCGCAGCAGCATGCGGAGGATATGCTGAACAATTTCTACATCGGGCATGTGGATAGCGGAGGGATGAAGCCCTACATGCGCTACAGCCTGGCAGGCGGCCTAGGGGCCATGGGCGAGAACGCGGCCTATGCGGGGACGGAGGACCCGAACGATACGAGGCTCTATGCGCCCATCGTGCCGCGGGAGCGGCTGGCGCAGCTGCAGTACGCCATGATGTATGACGACGCCGATTCCAACTGGGGGCACCGGGACCAGATACTAGAACCGCAGCACCAGGTGGTGAATATCGGCATCGCCTTCACGCAGACGCGACTGGCGCTCATCCAGCACTTCGAAGAGAACTATGTGACCTTCACCCATGCGCCCATACTGGCGAACGGGGTGCTGACACTCGGCGGAACGGTAGACGCGATGCTGGGAGCACTACGCTCAGTAGACATCTACTACGACCCGACGCCTCGGGCCTATACCCATGCACAGCTTTTGGCGCAGCCGCACTCATATTCGGTTGGGACAAGCACCCGTCCGGCGATCCAGGTAATCCTACCGGCTCCGCCAGGCTCGTTCTATCCCAGCCTGCCGACGTATGTCAGCGTCGCTGAATCATGGACGGGGACGGGCACGAGCTTCCAGATCTCGGCAAATATCGCATCTCGTATCACACAGCCGGGGGTCTATACGCTGCTGCTTTGGTCTGCGAATGCGGACTATCCGCTGACCACCATCGCGCTGTTTGCGGGGTAGAGCGCTTGCCCCTCCAGGAGTAACCTGGAGGGGCAAGCGCTCTTAATCTTAAGCCTAGCTGACACCAGCGGCGACTTGAATATGGGTTACCTGGGCGATTGTAAGGCCCATCCCTAAAAGGCCATCAACGCCAAAGTTAGCCAGAATGTTCTTGGCGGTCTCCGGGTCTACAGTGGAGACTTCCGGCTGAGATGCGGGCGAGAGTGTCTCCGAGAGGACGGGCTGGGCCATCGCGCCGCTTGCGATGAGTTTGAGCTGGGCAAGTTGCTCGAGGCTTAGGCCCATGTTCCGCAAGCCCTCCTCCCCATAGTTTGAGAGCATCTCTTGGGCCTGCTGTTGACTCATTATGTCTTCGGCATGTGTGACGGCAGGTAGGATAGAGCCGACGAGCAGAACGCTCGGAACCGCTACCAACGCCAACCTCTTCCAAATTTTCATTTGGCTTCTCCCTTTTTGCGCTGTTTTGCTTGCCTCGCACTAGGAGAAACGCCAAAGGCCCTTGTGGGATAGGAATTAATTATCCGCCAGATTCACGCTTCTGGAGAGAAGCCGTACCACTTTGTTTGGAAGTAGGTAACAAGGGCATGAGAAAACGGTGAGAAAGGGCAAACGTGACGAGCGAGGGTGCTTACAGCCTGCAGAAGAACAAAGAAGAAGCTAAGAGAAGACGCCGCTGGCCTTGAGACGCTCGGCTTCAGCCGGGGCAAACCCCAGAAGTTCCAAAGAGACATAGGGGTTATGCTGGCCCCAGAGCGGGGCAGGGCGAAAGATCTCGCGGGGTGCGCCAGCAAGGCGGATCGTGGAGGCGGCGATGCGACGGTCCTTGGTGATGGGATGAGGATCGGGAAGGTAGGTCTTGCGAGCGATAGTGTGTTTGCCCTCAGTTACTTCCTTGATGGAGTACATCGGGCCAGCAGAGACTCCGTGACGCTGAAGGAGGGCAAAGGCCTCATCGCGGGTGATGGTGGCGGTCCACTGCCCTACAAGGCGCTCAAGCTCATCTTGACGCTGGAGTCGGCTTGCCTCAGTCGCGAACTCGGGCCTTCGGGTCCACTCCGCATCACCCGTCGCCTTGCAGAAGGCCTGCCATTCGGCTTCATCACGGATACTGATGGCGATCCAATCATCGTTCCCCTTGCAGGGGAAGAACTCATGGATGGCATGGTGCAGGGTCCGGCTGCCATTGCGAGACCACATCCGGCCGTTGACGGCGCCATCATAAAAGGTGGCAGGGATGGCGTTCGTGGCAACCTGGGCTTCCGAGATATCGGCGTGAAGGCCCTGGCCTGTGATGCGCCTCCGATAGAGGGCGGACATGACCAATTGGGAGGCATACAGGGCCGAGACGTAGTCCGTGTAGGAGAAGGGGCAAATCTCGGGAGGGCCGTCCTTCCAGCCGTTGAGGTTCATGATGCCGCCGACGCCCTCCAACACGGGGCCGTAGGCGACGAAGCTCCTGTCCGGGCCGGTGGCGCCAAAGCCGGAGAGGGAGATCATAATGAGATCGGGGCGGTACTTGCGAAGCTCGTTATAGCCCAGGCCCAGGCTATCCATAGTGCCTGCGGCGAAGTTTTCGACAACGATATCGGTGACGGAGACGATCTGCTTGAAGATGCCCTTGGCTTCCTCTTTGCGGAGATCAAGAAGGAGGCCGAGCTTGTTCCGGTTCAGCTTGTTGAAGTAGTAACTCGCATCCAGATCGCGCTTTTCCCCAACCCAGGGATTGGTGTAGCGGATGTTGTCCGGGCGCTTCTCCGTCTCCATCTTGATCACTTCGGCGCCCATATCGGCGTACATGCTGGTCTGATAGGGGGAGGCGATGGCCGCGCCAAGCTCAATGACGCGGACGTTCTTGAGCGGCAAAAGGGGGTGCGTCTTCACAGAACCCCTTTCCGGCGAAAGGTATTCAGATGAGCTTTGGGGATGCCAAGGCGCTTCCCCAGGACTGTATTTGTGTGCTGGCCGAGCCTGGGGGCGAAGAGAGGACGCTGCCAGGATTCGCCAGCGAGGTCGTACGGGGGGCGGAGGTATGGGACCGAGCCGAAGGAAGGATGCGTAGCCTCTGGGAAGGCGTTACGGAAGAGGAACTGCTTGTCCTTAAGGGTCTCATCAATGGCATAGACGGCGCCAGACGGGATATCGTTTTCCTGGCAGAGGCGGTAGATTTCTTCCTTGCCGTGGGACATGAACCAGGGGCTGATCATCTCCCAGATGTCAGGCCAGTGCTGGCGGCGGCGCGCACCATCGTTGAACAACTCGATCTCGCTTACCTCCGGCATGCCGATGACCTTGAGCAGACGGTGCCAATGGTCTTCCTGCGGACAAAAGATGCCGACATAGCCGTCCTTGCAGGGCAGGCAGTCATAGGGAGAACTAGTGCCGACGATGCCTCCTGCCCGCTCCCAGATGCCTTCGTGCTCAAACCGGCTCAGCGAGGCATGGAGCAACGAGGCTTGGATCTCATTCTCCGCGACCTCCAAATGCGCGCCAAGACCCTGATCCTGGCGGCGTATGAGGCCCATCACAGCAGCCGTCGCCCCCTGGTGGCCCGCCAGGAAAGAGGGGACATTGCCTGGGTAGACGAGGGGCGGACGCCCAGGCTTGTCCATAACCCGGGGGTTGGAGTAGGTAGCGCCGCTCATCGCGGAGACGACGAGGTCATCGGCTACTAGGTTGCGATAGGGTCCGGTCTGGCCGAAGGGAGAGAGGGAGACCATGACGATGCGCGGGCTTGCCCTCGCAATCTCTTTGTAATCGAGTCGGAGGGCCTGCTTACGCTTGACCGGGACATTTTCTACAAGGATATCTACGGTCTTGAGGAATTGAAGGAAGAGGCGACGCCCATTTTCACTATCCACATTGAGCGTGACGCCCTGCTTGCCTGCATTAAAGTACTCGAAGAAGAGGCTGCTGTTCGTCCCCGGCCTATCGTGAAAGAAGGGAGGGATGCGGCGAGCAAATTCGCCTGTTTTGGGAGGTTCAATCTTAATGACTTCAGCGCCAAGCTCAGCAAGAAGCTTGCCACAGAGAGGAGCGGAGATGTTATCGCCCCATTCAACAACGGTGACCCCCTGGAGCAGGGGGCGTTGAGAGGCGCTCTTCTGGAGGTGTTGCTTGGTAGACGGCATGCTGTGCTGTTCTATCCGGGAAGGCGACGGCGATTATAGCAAAACCAGGAGGGTCGAATCAGGAAAGCGTATAATGCCGGACGAGCCACCACATCAAGAGGAGAACCATATGAAGGCAGCCGTGCTTCACCAGCCAAAGACGCCGCTGCGAATCGAAGAGGTTGAGCTAGGGGAGCCGGGCGCGGGTGAAGTGCTAGTGAAGCTGATGGCAAGCGGCGTCTGCCATTCCGATTGGCACGTGGTGAAGGGTGATTGGTCCATGATGCCGCTGCCCGGGATATTGGGCCACGAAGGAGCGGGCATCGTGGAGGCGACGGGGCCGAACGTCACCGGCGTGAACAAGGGCGATCACGTCATCCTTTCATGGAAGACGAGTTGCGGTCTGTGCGAGATGTGCCAGAAGGGGTGGCCGCAGGTTTGCGAACGCTCGCCGGCACCCAAGTCCAAGCCTACGGTAAAAGGGACGGCGACCAGGCTCTACCCCATGGCGGGCCTGGGGACCTTCGGCGAATATGCCATCGTGCCGGCAGTGGCGGCGATACCCATCGAGAAGGACATCCCCTTCGCCCAGGCGGCGCTGGTAGGCTGCGGCGTGACGACGGGCGTGGGCGCGGCGATCAATACGGCCAATGTGCAGCCGGGGAGCACCTGCGCGGTCTTTGGCGCGGGAGGCGTAGGACTGAACGTCATCCAGGGCTGCCGCATCGCCGGGGCGACGCAGATCATCGCCGTGGACGTGCTGGACAATAAGCTGGCGATGGCGAAGGAGTTCGGCGCAACGGACGCGGTGAATGCCGCCAAGGACGACCCGGTGGCGAAGGTCAGGGAACTGACCGGGGGAGCGGGCGTTCACTACGCCTTCGAGGCGATAGGAACGGTGGAAAAGCCCTTTGTGCAGAGCATCCTCTGCACGCGGAAGCGCGGGGTGACAGTGTGGGTAGGCCATGCGCCGGTGAACACGCCGGTGACGCTGGATGCGCGCATCCTGTTCCTGGAAAAATCGGTCATCGGCTCCATGTACGGGTCATCGCGGCCGCACGTGGACTTCCCGCGGCTCCTGAGGCTGTACAAGGCGGGGAAGCTGCGGATAGATGAGCTCATTACCAAGCGGATGCGCTTAGGCGATGTGAATACGGCCTTTGATCTGCTGGCACAGGGCAAGGTGGCGCGCAGCGTTTTGACGTTCGACTAGGCGCGGCGCAGCCCCCTCCGCTCACCAGCTCTATGCCCAACAATGAGAGCGCCGTAGATAGCACACAGGCATCACCCGGCAAGATCAAGCCCTGGGAGTCGTTGAAACACCGCGATTTCAGACTGCTCTGGATGGGCTTCCCATTCAGCGGCGTGGGCCTCTGGATGCGGAATACAACCAACGCCTGGCAGGTCTATCATCTGACTGATTCGGAAACGCTCCTCGGCTTGACGTTCCTTTTCCAAGGCATACCCACTGTCATCGTCGGACTCTTCGGCGGCACGCTGGCAGACTTCCTACCGAAGAACCTTGTGATCCGAACGACGATGAGCTTCGAGATGTGCCTGGCAATCTTGCTGGCCATCCTTACACTGAACGGCCACATCGAGGTTTGGCATATCTACGCGATCACATTTACGTCTTCGGCGCTGGCGGCCTGCGAGCACCCCGCGCGAGCGGCGCTCCTGCCGAAGCTGGTGCCGCGCCACCTGCTGCTGAATGCAACAACGCTCACCGCCTTCGGGTTCAACACCGCATCGCTTGTAGGGCCTGTTCTCGCCGGAGGGCTTATTGACACCGCCGGTCCCGGCTGGTCGTACGTGGTTAACGCCTTCTTGGTCCTCCCGGCGATCATTGCCCTTTCGCTGATGCGGCTAACGGATGAGGGGCAACGAGCCAAACTACGACTGAACGTTGCGACGATCTTTGAGGGGCTCATCTTCGCGATCAGGACGCGCACCCTCATCATCATGATCCTGCTTGATGTGGTAACGATGATCTTTGGGTATTACCCGGCGCTCATGGCCGTCTTCGCAAAGGATGTCCTATACGTGGGCGGAACGGGTCTCGGTGCGCTGTTAGCGGCGGCGCCCCTAGGAGCGATGGCCGGCCTGCTCTTGCTGTTGGCTATAGGCAACGTGGAGCGCAAGGGGCGAATGCTCATCATTGTGACGATCATCCACGGCATAGGGCTGATCGCGTTTGCGGCCTCTCCATGGTTCGGCCTTTCGATCATCCTCATCGCCCTGCTTGGGCTTGTGGACTCCATCAGCGTCTCTGTGCGGCAAACGAGCTTCCAGTTGGTGGCAAAGGATGAGAACCGGGGGCGCGTTGTGAGCCTCGTGGGCCTTGTAGCGCAAAGCTCCAACTCACTGGGGGGCGCGTACCTGGGCCTAGCCGCGGCGCTGATGGGCCCACAGCTTTCCCTGGCCATCGGTGGGGCCATCGGAGCGGGATTCGCCCTTATCATGGCTGTAGCGTACCCAAAACTGCGAGAGTTTCGTCCCTAGAGGGCGAAGGAGCTTCATGGAAGGCAGACACCACACAGGCGTCACCATCGGTTTGCTGAACCCCCAGGATCCAACACAAGAGGCGGCGTGGAACCGCTGGTATAACGAGATCCATCTGCCTGATATGCTGGGCTTGGGACAGTTCCCCATCGGCGCACGATACCAGCGTGTGGGCGACTACAAGACCCCGGGAGACGCACGCTACCTAGTGCTAACGGAGACGATCAAGGCCGACCCCCAGGCGGCCTATGATGCGCAGCTTGCCGCCTACCGGGCGTTGCCGGCGTCGCGGCGGGAGAACCGGTCTGCGACGCAGATAGGGCACATAGGCGTCTACAAAATGGCAACAGCGGTAGGAAATGGCAGAGGCAGGAAGGCGAAGGGCATCCTCAACGCGCTCTCCAACTGCAAGGACAAGGCTAAGGAGAAGGAACTCAGCACCTGGTATGACGAGCATCACATGCCGGAGATCCTCAGCAGCAGGGCCTATTACGCAGGGACTCGCTACACAGCCACGAAGTTGACTGCCAGCGGGACACAGTTCTTGGCGATTTATGAGACGGAAATGGATGACCCCGTTGCGGCATACCAGGAAGTGGGGAAGATACGCTCGCGTAGACGCCACGCCCGGAGTTCTTGGACCTGCCGTACGTCGCGGCATTCAAGCGCATCGGGGTGTAGAAGGCGCGCATGCCGTCCAAAAGCCGCCTCTTCGCCGCTGTGTACGACCGGGTGACGGCAAGCGCCGAGCGGAGTGTCTTCCCCGCGTGGCGGGCATACGTGGCGGGGGAGGCGAAAGGCCGTGTGCTGGAGATCGGCGCTGGCACGGGCGCGAACCTCCCGTATTATCCGAAGGGGGTACGCCTTACGGTTATCGAGCCAAACCCGCACATGATGAAGCGCTTAAAGGCAAAGTCAACGAGGCTCGGCCTGCAGGTCACCTACGTGACAGAAGCTGTCGCAGAGAGGCTGCCGTTCCTTAATGCATCGTTCGACACCGTTGTGTCCACACTCGTCTTGTGCAGTGTGGATGACCCAATCCACAGCCTTAGGGAAGTGAGGCGTGTGCTGGCAGCTAGGGGAGAGCTTCGTTTCATGGAGCATGTGCGCGACAGTGGCAGGTGGCGACACTTCCAGGATATCTCGACGCCGCTATGGAGGAGGGTGGGTGCAGTATGCCACCCGAATCGCGATACGGTGGCGGCTATCAGGGCGGCAGGGCTTGAGGTGGCGGAGGTGCGCGCCATTCGATTCGGGCCATACCCGGTACGCCCACACGTGGTAGGTATGGCGAGGAAGGCCGTCTAGCTAGTTCACATACGGGGCAGTCAATCTGGTACAATGGCTGGGTCATGAAAGAGAAGGAGTGGCGAAGCTCTGATCTGATTTCAGAGTATTGGACCGTCCAGCCCGACGAGTCCCTTCGAGTGCCGACAAACGGCGTCGCGCCCTCCGTCCAAGCCGAGTGGTACTCGTACAAACTCGGCTCGATGGCCATAGGCAACATGGTCACATGGCAACCCGATGCGGAAGAGTACTGGGGAACGCAACGGTAGCTGAAAGTGTCGGGACGTAGCGCAGCCCGGTAGCGCGCCACGATCGGGCCGTGGAGGCCCCGAGTTCGAATCTCGGCGTCCCGACCACACTTTTCATTAGCCCGCCGGAATCGGCGGGCTTTTTCTTTTCCAAAGGGAGGGCTTGCCATGCCCTGGAAGCCTCTCGAGGCTGAACCGGGACGTCCCGACACTCAACTCCTTCTGGGAAGCTGGGCGCCTCCTTCGCCAGCAGTAACAGTCTCTCCCCTCTGATTTCTTACCCATACCTGACATGTGACAACCGCTCCGCGCCCATCGGCGGTTTTCCCGGTTACCTTCCCGCCGCACGTGAGCACGTCTCCGGCAATCGCCATCCCACGATTTTGGTAGTCCAGACGGAGGAGTTGAGCGCGAGGGCCGGCCCATGAAGTCAACAATTGACCAAGGAAGGCGGCCTGAAGATGCCCGTGCACCAGAAGGCCTGGCAATCTGTCCACCCCTTTTGCGAAGGGGGCATCGAAATGAGTCCTACGGGTATCCCACGTCTCCGTGCTTCATCGGCACAAACCACTCCCACTTGTCGGAGGCCCAGAAGCGATGCACGCCGGGGAAACCTCTGAAACCGCCTGTCGAACGGCCATGCCACATGGGGCCCGTGCGGACAGACTGGAGATAGGAGGGCGGCACGAGGATGGTTCCATGGCGGGTCTTTGCCGCGTAGGCGGAATCGAGCCAGAGAGGATTATCGTCGCCGATGCCTTCCGCCCAGTGGCGGACCATATCGAGCTGGACTTCCGTGTTGAACCCGCCTATGAGGGCAGTCTTCTCGCCAATACGGGCCCGGGCGCGTTCCAGGGCCTCTTTTGTGATCTTGCTGTCTATGTTGAGATCAGTCGTCATGGCCTTACCTCACTCACAAGGAAATGAACCGTCGTTTCAAGTAGTCTCCAAGCTCCTTGCGAAAGTCGGGGTGCGCGATGGCGATGAGGGCATTCGCCCGCTCTTGGAGTGTCTTCCAGCGCATATGGGCCACGCCATATTCGGTTACGACGATGTCGGTCATGTACCGAGGGACCGTCACAGCCGTGCCTTGCGGCAGTTCAGGCAAGACGCGCGATTTCTTACCATCGTTGGAGGTGCTCGGCAGAAAGAGGATGGAGCGTCCGCCCTTACTCATCAGCGCGCCCAAGGCCATGGCAGGCTGGCCTCCCGCACCGGAATATTGCATCGAGCCGAGGCTTTCGGCAGTCGCCTGCCCTGCCAAGTCAACCGCCAGGCCTTGGTTCATCGCAACAAAGTTCTCATGCTGGGCCGCCGTTACCGGGTTTACTACGTAGTCCACGGTGTACAGCTCAAACTTCGGGTTGCCGTTGATGAACGCCACGTCATTGCGCCCACCGCCCGCCGCCGCGGCGATGCACTTGCCGGTGTGGATGGTCTTGTACTTGTTGGTGATGACGCCATCTTTCACGAGCGCAGTCGTGCCGCGAGGCGTAATCTCCGTGAATAGTCCCAGATCGGTCAGGTTGTCAAAGGCCCCGGCACGCGGCAGCCATTCGGTGATGGTCCCCAGGCCCATCTGAATCGTGTCGCCGCTGCGAACCAGGCCGCTGGCCAGTTCGGCAAAGCGCTTGGCAAGCGCCGGGATCTCATGCTTAGGCGTGCGCGAAATGGTCCAACCGGTGGAGGCTTGATTGTGCACGAAGTAATCAATCTCCGTAACGTGAACGAAGTTCTCGCCGAAGGTGCGTATCATGCTCGGGTTGACTTCCGCCAGGACCAGTTTGGCCGTGCGGACCGCTGTAGGCTTGTCCCATACCGAGGCGCCGAAGCTGCAGTAGCCATGCTCATCCGGGGGTGAGATTTCTACGAGATAGACATCTGCTCCGTAGCTCGGGTTATAGCCTAGCTCCGGCGTGCTCCACGAGAAATCGGCGTTGACGCGGAAGTGTATCCAGCCCTGGTTGATGCCCTCTCTCGAGAGTCCCGTGCTGAGCCCGACGGTAACGAGGAAAGAGCTCTTCCAGGACTCATCGTCATACCAGCCGAAGTCGCGGCCAGGCTGGGGGAGGGAGATGCGCACGTTACGGAGATCGTCTTTGCGAGCGGCGAGGGCCAGACCGAGAGCCTCGGGCTCACGTCCTCGGCAGAAAGCGACCGAATCGCCCGACTTCACATGAGCAATGGCTGTCTGCGCATCAACGGTACGCGACTCGTAGTGCTTGCGCCAATCGGCATTGAGATCGGCCTTGCGCGTGATGGGGAAGCCCTGGGCACGGTGAAACATTCAGAACATCTCCTCAAAAAAATAACGCGGCATCTCTCTCAGTTTCATCTCGGCTCTTCCGGGGTAGACGCAACCGCGCCTTCACGCTGCAGAGCCTCGACCCGTTTCGCATCACAGCCCAGAACTCGACGCAGCACATGCTGCGTGTCCTCACCGGGGAGAGGCCCAGCGTTGATGCGCACGAACATCTGAATCTTTCCGCCCAGATCCTCCAGCACGCTCCGCACCATCCTCCTCGCCTTCGGCAACTCTGATTGCGGGATCGCGCTCTCCATATCGAAGATAAGCGCATCCGACCCATACTTGGGTGCGCTACGCATCCATTCCTCACGGTTCGTAGATACAAATAGCCCTGATCGTATCGGCCTCGCCTGAATTGGCATGACTTACCTTTCGCAGGCAACTTTCGGCCAGTTTAGGTCTACCCACTTTCCTGGAGCGGCCCATCCTAGCTTTGCAGTTGAGCACCCGTCAAGCAGGGAAGTGGGTGTCATGTATCGTGTCAGTCAATCTCTGCCCATGGAAGGGGCGTCAGCATAGCGATCAGATAGGTCCTAAGGTAACTACTCCACACAAGACAGGATCATCAAGAGAGCGGACCGGTCGGGCACCAAGGACGAGACTACGGCAGCCTTTGCATCATGCTGAGCACAAAGACAAGGGTCTTCCCGTTACAGAGGGATTCGCCTTTCGCATTTCTCACCTACAGAGTGATCACGCATGAAGTGTCGTCGGGAGGAATGGAACGGAGTCAACGTGCTACTCAGACCTTCTCCACCAATTCCAGCTGCATGCCGTCAGGCCCCTGCCACCAGGAGGTGCGGCGGCCAATAACTTCCGCGCGCTCATCGAGGAGCCTTGAGCCATCCCCTTTCAGCTTCGCATACTCGGCATCGTAGGTATCTGTGCTCAGGGCGATGTGCTCCAAGCCGAAGCGCTGTCTCCCTTTATCCTGGCCTTGAAAGATACCGGTCACATAGGCCGGCATGCCCTGGAGGTCAAGCTGGATGAAGGCTCCGCCTTCGCGGACGGATTCAGAGACGATCTTGGCCCCGACGTGGTCAACGTACCATCGGGCAGTCTTCACCGGATCGGGGCTCTTGAAGTGCAGGTGGTTGAAGACGACGGCCATAGAACCTCCCAGCGAACGATCGAGTTTTGGAGACTATAGCCAGGGGGAGACCGGAGCGCAAATCGAATCCGGGGCTACATCTGGCAGAAGCCATCCTTCTCTGCTACCATCGCACCAGTTCACTCCGGGAGGCCGCGATGGAAGGCCGAAGCCACACAGGCATCATGTTTACGATGAACGGCTGTAAAGATCCGGCCCAAGAGGCCGATTGGAACCACTGGTACAACACCACGCACCGCACCGACATGCTGAAGCACGGTGTCTTCACGCAAATGACGCGCTTCAAGAAGATTGACGGGCTGACGCCTACCGCCGAGCCGATGTATCTGGCTATCTACGAGACATCTAAGCCTGACCCAGTGGCGGCTTATGCCGAGCAGCGGGAGCGCTCGAAGGCGAATCCGCCGCAACTGCATCCTGCGCTGGCAAGCGGGACGGCGGCGGTCGTGAAGTCCCACAGAACGTACGGCGGTGATGGCAAGGGCAAACGCGCAAGCGGGGTGGTTGTCGCGCAGGTCCATGCGAAGGACCCGGCGTTGGACGGGCAATTCAACGAGTGGTACGACCGGCACCACGGGCGAGAGGTCACGGCGGCCGGAGGCTTCTATACAGCGACACGCTATATCAACGCCGACCCTAAGCCGGGGCAAGCCCGGAATATCATCGTCTATGAGACGGATATCGCCGACCCGGCAAAGGCCCAAGCGGGGATACGGGAGCATGGAAAGACGATGGTGCCATCCCCGATGCCGCTGGAAGTAGTTACCTTCGCGGTCTATAAGCGAATCTAGGGCCTCTTATGGACGAGACGAGAGGCGAGCGCCGGGAGAAGAAGCAGCAGGCCAAGCGGAAGATGAAGGTGCACAACGCCGCCCGGTGGGCCGTTATCCAGCAGCTTCAGCAGAAGCGGGCGCAGAAGAAGCAGAGCTGAGGCGTTCTTATTTCTTCTTCCCGTTCTTCGGCGTGGCTTCCTTCTCCTTCTTCGCGGCGAAGTCGCGGGCGTAAGGGCGCGGCTGCTGCATGCGCTCCTTGACATGGGCGGCGGAGTCGCTGAAGCGCGTGGTGAGGAAGCGCACATCGTTGCTCATCTGCAGGTGCATGCGGAGGCCCATCAGCTCCCAGGCCCGCTTGATGAGCGTCTTGGTCATCATGAGTGCGCTGCCGGGCGCTTGAGCGATGTGCCGCGCCATCATCTCCGTCGTCTCTTCCAGCTTCTCGCGTGGGACGACACGATTGACCAGCCCCATGTCCATGGCCTCTTGCGCCGTCAGCGTGCGGGCGGTGTAGAGATACTCCGCCGTGCGCTTCCAGTTCATGAAGGCCCAGGGCTCAACCATCGTCTGGCCGCCGGGGATGCCTAACCCCGGCACAAGGGGCATCTGGAAATAGGCGTCTTCCGAGGCGATGGTGATATCGCTTAGGTAGGCCAGGTAGGTGCCGCCGCCGATGCAGTAGCCGTGGACCTGGGAGATAACCGGCTTGGGAAACTCCCAGAAGTAGAGCATGGGCCAGAGGTGAAGATCGCCTTGAGCCTTAAAGATATGCTCCGTCTCGCCCTTGATCTCGGGATAGGGCGAGACGCCCTCGGCAGGGCCGCGAAGGGCGTGGCCTGCGCAAAAGCCGTTGCCGTTACCCTTCAGGATAACGAGCTTGACGTCCCAGTCCTTCTCCGCCTCCTTCAGGCAATTGTCTATGTCCCACACCATCGCCGAATCCTGGACGTTCGCGCGCTCGGGGTAGTTCATGATGATCCGCGCGATAGGCGGATCCTTCTCATAGATGACGCGGGAGAGGACCTTGCGCTCCATGGATGCTCCTTCGGCTAGCGGTGGAGAACCATAATGGCGGCGACCGTAAGGCCGCCGCCGCTGACCACAGCGGCATCCGCCTTTTTCAACTGTCGGGCCCCGGCGCGCCCCTGCAGCTGGAGGGTCGCCTCGACGGTGTGGCCCAGGGCATGCAGGCGCCCTTCGTTGAGCTGGCCTCCGTTGAGGTTGGTGGGGAGAACACCAGTGGGCCTTAGCGCGCCGCTTCCGACGAACTCATGGGCTTCGCCGCGCTTGGCAAAGCCCAAAGCCTCCATCCAGTAAAAGATGAAGGGGGCAAAGCCATCGTAGATCTGCTGGAAGTTGATGTCCTTCCGGGCGATGCCGGCCTTCTCCCAGATGTCCTTGGCTGCCCAGTGCGCCGCCATGACCGTGTAGTCCGGCCAAAAGACAAAGTCAGGGTGCGGGCCCTGGCCCGTGGCGACGGCGCTGATATAGACCGGCTTCTGCTTCATCGTCTTGGCGCGCTCAGGAGTAGTGATAATAACGGCTGCAGCGCCATCGCATGGAAAGTCGCAATCCAGGAGGTTCATCGGGTCGGAGATCATGCGAGCGTTCAGATAGTCGTCCATCGTGATGGCCTGGCGGGGGGCGACGATGGGCTTATCATTTAGCAGCGCGTTCTTGCGCGATTGCACCACGTATTCACCAAGTTGCTCGCGCTTGACCCCAAACTCATGGACATAGCGCATATACCACGAGGAGAACTTCTGGGGGAAGACGCCGTATCCATAGGGATTGATGAAGGAATCCACCCCATGAGCCCGGTTGCTGCTGACGTGGCCGTAGCCTTTGTCCTTAGGGCGCCAATTGAGACGGCAGGCCAGAGCTACATCGCACATGCCGCTGGAGACGGCCAACGCCGCCATGCAAGCGGAGCCGAGGCCGGGCACGCCGCCGACGTGATGGTCTATCCACCAGCGGACACTGGGAAGCCCCAACATCTCAACCAAGTAGTTGCAGTTGATGATGTCATACCCCGCGATACCAGGCATGGGCGAGGTGATGACCCCGTCAATATCGGTGGGCTTGAGGCCCGCATCCGAGATGGCTTGCATGCAGGCGCGGGCCACCAGCGTTCCTCCGGGAACTCCAGCATCCCGGAAACAGCCGCTATGACCGACGCCGACGATGCATGATTGATCGCGGATAGGGTTGCGAATAGCCATCTGGTTATCCTTTGCGCGCCGGGCGGAACTGTGGGAGCGTCACTTCGGGAGTGACATCTTCAAAGACGACTTCCAAAGGCATGCCAATCTTGATCTTGTCCAACGGGCAATCCCGCAGATTGGAGACGGTGTAGAGCGCCTTCTGCTCCACGAGCTCAACGATGGCCACGGCGTAGGGGATCTCGGCCTCAAAGCCGGGATTCCCGGCATTCCGCATGATGGAATAGGAGTAGAGGGTTCCCTTGCCGCTCGCCGGCGCCGCCACCATCTTCTCTGATCGGCAGTTCGAGCACGTGGGCAGCGGCGGGTGCGAGTAGTAGCCGCAATCGGCACAGCGCCTCAGGACAAGCTGGTGGCGCTTGGCGCCTTCCCAATAGTCCTTGGTCAACTCATTTGCGACAGGTATCGCCTTCTTGTATTCGGCCATCTGACACCACCGGGAATCCTCAGAGTCCCGTTATGGTATGGCCTGCAACGCAAACCCGCAATGAGCGGAAGCAGGAGCAGAGAGCAGCTAACCGACGCGAACGCCAAGCTGCCTGCCGAGGGCGGTGAACTGGCGCACCCATTCCTGGGCTGACGCCTCTCCCTGGGACTCACGGGCGCGATAGGCCTGGTAGACATTGGAGAGGATGGTATGGAAATCGTTCTGGACTTTCCAAAGGTCAACCTGTAAGGACATCCGCTGCGTTATAGCCGCCAGAGCAACGATTTTGGCGATAAGCGCCGTATCTGAGTGCTTCAGCGTGAGGCGCTTCATAAGACGCTCGATGGTCGTACGAAAGGCGAAGGAGAGGTTCACTTGATCGAGGGTTACTTTGTAGCGCTTGGCGTCGCTCATCAGCCACTCCAGGCGTGCCGCACCCGGCTCTTCCTGCGCCAGGACAGCTTGGAAGTCTATGTTGATAAGGAACTCAGCGGTCGCTTGGAAGGCCTTAGGAGGCGCGATGCCGAGTTCGACAAGGAAGCGCATCAGCGGAGCATCGCGCTCGTAGAGCTGGCGGAAGGAGGCCTCCGCGTTTGCGCGAGCAGACTTGAGAATCACATCCAGCACCTTTCGCCGTTCGTCCCGGAAGAGGCTTCTCAGGGAGTAGGCGCTTAGTCCGAAGTACTTATCCATGGTGCGCACAAGCTCCCGCATCTCGGACTTCTCGTAGGCCTCCTCCATCTCTTTCATGGCGGCCTGATAGCGGCCCTCGCTGCGATAGTCGCGCATCCCCGCCACGACGTTGTGGTCGCCCAAGTGAAGAACGCCGAACATGAAGGTGGCCGCCTCGCCGATCTGCTCGGATGTTATCCGCAGCCGGCCTAGGGCCAGTTTGGTGCGCCCAGCTTGGTGCAAGCGATAGTCCTGCCGCTCCACTTCGTAGATAAAGAGCTGCGTCCTATCGTCATACGACTCGAAGAGCGAGCTGATAGCCCAGTGAGCGGCGACCTTCTCCAGGTCTACGACAGATGGGCGAACATGCCTTTCAAAGACCTGCGCCCCATCGCCCTGTTCGGGGTCATTGCTGACGGCTTTGGAGAGCCGCTCTAAGAACCCCTGCTCGGTATGGTCGCCGAACAGCTCCTGGGCCAACTGAGCAGCCCGCCCAGCGAAATGCAGGATCTGGATGCCCTCTATCCCCGCTAGGTCATCAAAAAACCAGCCGCAGCTGGCGTACATAAGCTGAAGGTTCCGCTGGAGCTCCATCAGCTTCAGCGCCGTGATCTTCTCCGGTTCGGATGGGCTCACTGCCATGTGGCGGGAGAGGAAGCGCTGGACGTTGCGCGGGGATCGGTCAAGGATGACGTCTATGTAGTCGTCCCGGGCGGCCCAAGGGTCCTTGAATTGACGCGCGGCGAGACTCTGATAGGACTCGTTCGCCGTGTCACGAAGCCAATCAAGGGCCTCCCGAAGGGGCGCGCGCCACCGCTGATTCCAATCCGGGTGAAACCCGGTATCGCAGCCGCAATCGCTCCTCCAACGCTCGATGCCGTGGGAGCAGCTCCACGATGTCCGCTCGAAGATCTCCGCCTCGAAAGAGGGTGGGAACTTCTCAAGGAATTCGCCGTAGTTGGTGATGCGCGCGAGGTCTTCTTTCTGGATGCGATTCAGCGCATAGGCAAGGGCCATATCTCCGAAGCGGTGGTGGTGACCGTAGGTCTCGCCGTCATTGGCGATATGGGCAAGCTGCGGCTGACTGCCCTGCTCCCGGAAGATGCCCAGGATGCGGTTCATGAACTGCTCACCGGATGTCAGGAGCCGTTCGAAGGCTACTCCATGGGAGACAGGCGTGTCATAGAAGAAGACGGCGATGTTCTTCCCAGTAGGGAGATTGACCCGGTAGGGCCGTGTTGTATCCACACGCTGCCCGCTGACGTCTTCCCAATCGCCTCCATCGAGCCACCGGATGCGGCGAGCCTGATGCGGCGCAAGGATGGTGAACTTGATGCCTTGGTTGGCTAGCTCGGCGAGGGTTTCAAGGTCAACAGCCGTCTCCGGTAGCCACATCCCCTCCGGGTCACGGCCGAATCGGCGCTGGAAGTCCCGGATGCCCCAGATGACTTGCGTCCGCTTATCGCGCGCGTTGCAGAGCGGCAGGATCGTGTGATTGTAGGCTTGAGCGATGGCCGACCCGTGGCCTGAAAAGAGTCGGCGGCTCTCCTTATCAGCCTCGATGACGGCGGCGTAGATCTCCGGCTGTTGGCTCTCCAGCCAGGAAAGGAGTGTAGGGCCGAAGTTGAAGCTGATTCTGGCGTAGTTGCTGACGATCTCGACGATCTTGCTCTCGGAATCCAGGATGCGGGAGAAGGCGTTGGGACCGTAGCACTCGGCAGTGATGCGATCGTTCCAGTCATGGTAGGGGTAGGCGCCCTGCTGCTCTTCGATGACCTCCAGCCACGGGTTCTCTCGTGGCGGCTGGTAGAAGTGGCCGTGGATGCAGACGTATCGGTCCACGCCCTAGGCCTCCGGTTTCAGAAAGACTATACCGAGGGGCGGCACAGTGATCCTGAGCGAATGGGAGAGGCCGTCACTCGGTTCGCCCACGGAGGAGACGCGTCCCAGGTTTCCGGTGCCGCTGCCGCCGTACTCCTTCGCATCGCTGTTCACCAGCTCCAGCCACACGCCCCCCACCGGGACGCCGACCTTGTAGTCGTAGCGGGGTACGGGTGTGAAGTTCGCGGTAACCAGGACGATATCACGTTCAGCCTGGCCCCTGCGGATGAAGGTTAGGGTGCTAGTATCAGCATCAGTCGCATTGACCCATTGAAAGCCCCCAGGCTCACAATCAAGGGCGTGGAGAGCAGGCAAACTGGCGTAGAGGCGATTGAGATCGGCCACCCATTGCTGGACACCGGCGTGAGGGGCATAGTCCAAGAGATCCCAGTCCAGGCTCTCCTCATGGCTCCACTCGCGCCACTGGGCAAGCTCCGTTCCCATGAAGAGAAGCTTCTTGCCGGGAAGGCCGTACATATAGCCGAGAAGCAAGCGCAGATTGGCGAAGCGCCTCCAATCGTCCCCGGGCATCTTGCTCAAGAGCGAACGCTTCCCGTGCACGACTTCGTCATGCGAAAGCGGCATGATGTAGTTCTCGGAGTAGGCGTAGACCTGGCGGAATGTCAGGTCGCTGTGGTGATAGCGCCGATGGATCGGATCGCGGGTGATGTACTGCAGGGTATCGTGCATCCATCCCATGTCCCACTTGAAGCCGAAGCCCAAACCCCCGGAAAAGGTAGGACGGGAAACCATGGGCCAAGCCGTGGACTCTTCAGCGATCATCTGCGCATCCGGGTAATGCTTGTAGGCCTCCACGTTAAGACGCCTTAGGAAATTGAGCGCCTCAAGGTTCTCTCGGCCGCCGTACTCGTTCGGGGCCCACTCCCCTTCGCCGCGCGAATAGTCGAGATAGAGCATCGAGGCGACGGCGTCCACGCGGATGGCATCGGCATGGTAGCGATCGAGCCAGAAGAGCGCGCTGCTGATAAGGAAGCTCTGGACTTCACGACGGCCGTAGTTAAAGATCATCGTCTTCCAATCAGGATGGAAGCCCTTGCGCCTATCTTGATGCTCATAGAGATGCGAGCCGTCGAAAAACGCGAGGCCGTGCTCATCGCCGGGCGTGTGCGAGGGCACCCAGTCCAGGATGACGCCGATGCCCTGCTGGTGCAGATAATCCACCAGCGCCATGAACTCCTGCGGCGTCCCATATCGGCTCGTCGGGGCGAAGTAGCCCGTCGTCTGGTAGCCCCACGAGCCATAGAAGGGATGCTCCATCACCGGAAGAAACTCCACATGGGTGAAGCCCAGCCTCTTGACGTGCGCGGCCAGCTTGGGCGCGAGCTCCGTGTAGGAAAGGAAGCGATTGCCCTCCGCGGGCACGCGCATCCAGGAGCCAAGGTGTACCTCATAGATAGCCATCGGCGCAGTGTGGGATTGTCTTCCCATCCGCTTTGACATCCAATCGCCGTCGTGCCAGGTATAGTCCAGGTCCCATACGATCGAGGCTGTACGAGGCGGTTTCTCGGCGCGCGTGGCGAACGGGTCAGCCTTTTCCACCCGATAGCCGTCGTGGCGGGAGACGATTGAGAACTTATAAATGGCTCCTTTTATTACCCCGGGGGCAAAGGCCTCCCAGATACCGGATTGCTGGCGCGGCGTAAGCGGGTTCGCCGCCTTATTCCAATTATTGAAGTCTCCGATGACGCTGACCTCCAGCGCATCTGGGGCCCAGACGGAGAAGTAACAGCCTTGGTGACCGCCGACGTTACCAAGGTGCGCGCCAAGCTTGTTATAGAGACGGAAGTGCGTCCCCTCGTTGAAGAGATAGAGATCGTCAGCCGTCAACAATGTAGAGTTCGTAGCAGGCACGGGGGCTGAAGGCGTCACGGCAGGTTTGGGCGCCGTTCGCACCTTCGAGTTCCTCTCCTTCTTAACGCGCTCTCTCTTTTTCACGGCCTCTTCCTGCTTCGCGTTAGCACGATCTCTTCTAACGCCTGCATGACCGCCCTATTCCGGGAGAACTCCTCCAAGCTCATCCGGGCCCTCCGCCGCCAGTTCGGCTGCGGGTCGCCGGTGCCTGGAACATTCTGCGGCTGCGTCTCACCCCACAGATCCTCCAGGCTCACCACCACCAGCTTCGCCCGGCTCTTCACCAGATAGCGGTGGAGCGCAGAAAGAATCGTTTGCGTTGTCGCTTGTCCATCGAAGCTCCCACGTTCCTTAAGGAAGCGAGCAATCGCCTTCACCTGAGCGCCGCGGGCCCTTTTCTCTTCAAGCTCGGTCTTCCTTGTTAGGATGCCGAGTCGTCTTCTCCACTTGAAGTCGTCCCCGCTCCAGAAAGAAGCGAAAGGCGGCATGTCATGGTTGTTCAGCGCCGCGACGGCTCCCTTCGGCACCTCTCCAAGTGCCGCCTGAGGGTCGGCGCGGATAGAAAATTGTAGCATGTACATGCTGCCGAACCTGTGCCGCTCCAGGGATGCGTTCACCTCCGGCGGCACAACGCCCAAGTTCTCGCCGATGACCCAGCACTTGTTCCGGTGAGACTCCAAACTCAGGATGGCATACCATTCCTCAGGATGGTATCGGACGTAAATGCCGTCCACCGGCTTGAGGCCGCGGGGCACCCAGAAGAGTCGCTGGAAGCCCATGACGTGGTCCACGCGGAGCGCCTTTGCCATCTGCATGTGCTTGCGCAGATAGGCGATAGGATAGCCGTAGCCCTGTTCCCGGATCCGCTCAGGATGGAGCGGCGGGAAGCCCCAGTCCTGCCCTGTCTCGATATAGGAATCAGGCGGCGCGCCGACGGACATGCCCAGAGCAAAGGCATCTCGATGGGCCCAAGTATCGTAGCCGCCGCCGTGGACGCCTATAGGCAGATCCAAATATAGACCCGCGCCCTTGCGCGAGGCCTGGCGCAACTGACGGTGCGCCGCCCACTGGACGTAGCAGTGATAATCGCGCGCGGCTATGTCATAGGAAGCAGCATCGTTCTTCGGCCAGGCGGGCCAGGCATCGCCGTATCGCTCGACGGTCGCGCGGAAGGCTGCATAGCGCTCCACACCAGCATCGCTCTTCAGGAAGCGCTCTAGCCCATGCGAGCCTCTACCACGAACGACCCGAGTTGTAAGGAGTTCTAACACCCGACGCTTGAGGGCCATGACGCGCTTGTAGTCCACATGCGCGCCTTTTCGGAGTACCGCGATTGCCTCCCGGAAACCCCGCGATGCCACGAGCCGCTGTGCCTCATCGCAGTCGCGGTACTCAGGTAGGGCCTCCACGTTAACGTAGAACTCGTTCCAATGGAGGCGACTCACCGGCGCATAAGGGCTTGGGTCGAACGGCCTGTCCAGAAAGGAGGCGAGCATCGGAAGCGCTCCAATAAGGCCGACTCTCTGTCGCTTGGCCCACTGGGCAAGCTCTCCAAGGTCAACGAAATCGCCTGCGCCCCAGGAGCGTCGTGATTGAAGGGCGTAGAGCGGGAGAAAGATGCCGACTCCGCGCTGTTCGCCCCCAGGCAGGGCGTCATAGCTCCTTGTGGGAGCAACGATAACCATCGCCTCCGCGCGGGCAGACTCTGTGCGTACCTCTATGCGATGATACCCAAACGGCAGCGGCCCCGAAATCACCAGGCGCTTCTGCACAAAGCGTTCTCTCCCGATAGACGCCGATGCCGTATCACGCAAAGTCTTCCCAGGGCGCGTGATGGCCCGCCTTTCGCCTGACTCCAGAGTCAGCTCAGCCGTTATGCGGCCATCAGCAATCGCGACTGGGACTTGCACATCAACTGCCAGGGAACCTTTGTCCCAGACCACATAGACCGGCTCGCAGATGCGTCGCGCCATCTCTTCACTCCGCTCGCGCAAAGCAACGGCAGCATCAGCGCTGCCTTCGATAGACGCGCCCAGTACCTTGAGGGCAGCGACTATCGCATCACTGGGAGAGTGCACACGCTTTCCCTTGATATCAAGATATGCAGACTGCACGCCGTAGAGAGCGGCCAGCCGTTTGAGTGCCGCCATCTCTTGCGCCATGACGTCTACGCGCCACCGGTGAGGAGGTGAAGGGCTCCGGCAAGCGGCACTTCGACCCAATCAGGTCGGTTGTTCAGCTCGTATTCGATTTCATAAAGGGCCTTCTCCAAAAGTAGGGCCTCCAGAAGAACGGCCATCTCCCTTTCCGATTGCGGCAACAGCCCGCTGCCCTTCATTGCTTTCAGATAAGCGTCAAGGAAGGTCGCTTGCGCCCAGAACCTCCAGGCCTTCGTCCAGCCCTGCAGACGTGAAGCCTGGGCCTTGGGCAGTTGGCGTGAGGAGACGGTGGCGGCGTAGTCCAGGGAGCGCAGCATCCCGGCAACGTCCTTGAGCGGGGAGCGTTTCAGGCGCCGCCACCCGATCGCGCGGGCTGGCTCGCCCTCAAAGTCAATGACAACGAAGTCATCGCCTGTCCAGAGAACTTGGCCCAAATGATAATCGCCGTGAACGCGAATGCGCATGCCGCCATCTTCCAGCTTCGTCACCATTTCAAATCGAGCAAGCAGTGCATCCTCCATCTCTAAAAAAGCCTTCGCTTGCCGCTGAACGGCTCGCGGCAAAGTGCCTATGCGCCCTCGCAGCAAGGCAAGGGTCTGCAGCCCGCCTCCACGCATAGACTGGTAGAGCGATTGCTGATAGATAGTCCCAAAAGGCTCGGGCGTGAAGGCCGCGAGGCTAGGCTCGGAGGCCAGCGCGAGGTGCAGTTCGCCCGTGCGCCTCCCTAGCTGACTCACCGCACTCAGGTAACCGCCGGCATACTTCGCCAGAGCAGCTGGTGATGATCTCCTTGCGAAAGCTAGCAGCCTTCCGGAAGAAAGCGCCGAGGGTGCTGAAGAGGTTCCTCCTTCGAGAACACGCCGGTGGAACTCTTCGATCGCATCTTGGGTGAATTTCCACGCGTCGCCCTTGTTCCCAACAAAGCCGTGGATGATGGCGAGCGTCGTCGATTCTTGTCCCTCGCGACGATACTCTACTGCGCCCGCCAAGCGCGGCACAGCATCGAAGGTCGTGCGCTCCGCTAAAAAGCGTCCGATCTCCAAGTCAGGATTGACGCCTGGTTCTAAGCGGCGGAAAAGCTTCAAAACGGCGCGTTTCCCGAAAAATACTGAGGTATTGCTCTGTTCGCCGAGAGCTAGCGTAGGCTGCGGTAACGTATCTGGAGCGCCTAGAGCCGTTGCGAATTGCCCTTCAGCGATACAGCCGATGTCTCCCCTCTCGGCAGCAAAGCTCTCGCCGACATCAATAGCAACCACAAGCCTCTTCGCAAATCCCCCCTTCAGCAGGGCGTCATACAGGACGCCCTCGGCCTTCGACCCGCTTCCTTTCACCCAGGCAACCACCGATTGCAACGCATCTCGGACGATGGCACGCGCTGTAGCGCCGGAATCAAAAGCGACCGGGACCTGATAGCGCTCCGATTCGCCCTGCACGTACTTCATTCCTATGATGACGATAGCTGAACCATCGTCCACAGCAATCACGTCCTCCACCTGCGCCGCTTGGACAACCCGCGCCTTGCCGCCGAACCACCGCTGTCGCTCGATAAATCCAGTGAGAGCATCGGCTAGAACTGCTCGGTTGCCCGGGGCAAAAACATCCCGCCAGCTCTTGCTGATGGTGAGCGTAGCCTGCGCTGCTGGAGTATCAGAAAACCGAATCCTCTCCAATGCCTTCGGCTTAAGCGATAGGAGGAAATATCCATACGGAGCAAGCGTCAGAGAGAGGGTGCCGCTCGAATGCGTCGTGAAGCGCGTGCCGCTCAGGAGGTCCACAAGCGACCCCCCACGAAGCCTGCTATCGGAGAGGCTGACCTGTTGAGACGCCCGTGAGAGGTTCCCCACCACCAGCACGCTCTCTCCCTCGCTGCGACTGAGGAAGGCCAGAACCTTCCGATTCCCCGTTTCAAGAAACTCCGGCGCGCCTCGCCCAAGCGCCTTACTGCCCTTCCGCACCGCGATCAGCCGCTTGACCCAGTGGAGCAGGGAGTCCGGATTCGCCTGCTGCGCCGCAACATTCACCGATTGGTAGTGGTATTCGGATTCGGTGATGACGGGCAGATAGAGCCTCTCGGCAGGGGCCGAGGAGAATCCGGCATTGAGAGAGGCGTCCCACTGCATCGGCGTGCGGACACCGTTGCGGTCATGGAGAAGATAGTTGTCCCCCATGCCGATCTCGTCGCCGTAATAAAGTACCGGCGTCCCAGGCATGGAAAAGAGCAGCACATTCATCAACTCGATCTTCCGGCGGTCGTTGTTCATGAGAGGCGCGAGACGGCGGCGTATACCGAGATTCAGGCGGGCTTTAGGATCCTGCGCATAGATGCGCCACATGTAATCCCGCTCTTCCTCCGTCACCATTTCAAGGGTCAGCTCGTCGTGGTTGCGCAGGAAGACAGCCCACTGGCATCCCTCCGGGATGGTCGGAGTCTGCTCCAAGATGTCCTGGATGGGGAAGCTGTCCTCCAGGCGTATCGCCATGAAGAGGCGAGGCATGAGGGGGAAATGGAAGTTCACATGGCACTCATCGCCGGCGCCGAAATAGGCCGCGGCGTCCTCAGGCCACTGGTTCGCCTCGGCAAGCAGCATGCGGCCCTTGAAATGCGCGTCCACATGGCGGCGCAGGTCGCGAAGGAAGGCATGTGTCTGCGGGAGATTCTCACAGTTCGTCCCTTCCTTCTCATAGAGGTACGGGACGGCGTCCAACCGCAGGCCGGAGACTCCCATCTTGAGCCAGAAATTCATCGCGTCAAAGACGGCCTTCTTCACCGCGGGATTTTCGAAGTTCAGGTCCGGCTGGTGAGCATAGAACCGATGCCAGTAATAGGCTCCCGCAACTTCGTCTTTCGTCCAGTTGGACTTTTCAAAGTCCTTAAAGATGATGCGCGCCTCTTTGTATTTATCCGGGGTATCGCTCCAGACGTAGAAGTTCCGATCGCTGCTGCCGGGAGCCGCACGCCGGGCCCGCTGGAACCAGGGATGCTGATCGGAGGTGTGGTTGACCACCAGCTCCGTGATCACGTTCAGGCCGCGGCGATTCGCCTCCGCCAGGAACGTCTTGAAGTCATGAAGGTCACCATAGATCGGATTCACCGCTTTGTAGTCCGCGATGTCATACCCCTCGTCACGCAAGGGTGAGGGATAGAAGGGGAGCAACCAGAGCGCGGTGACGCCCAAGTCTTGCAGGTAATCCAGCTTCGCGGTCAGCCCGTTGAAATCACCTACGCCATCACCCTTGTTATCAAAGAATGACCGTACGTGGACTTCGTATATGATTGCGTCGCGATACCAACCCGGCCTATGTACATCAGACATCAGATCCCCTCCATCGCTGGAAGCCGTGTCACGCGAAAGATGTGCGCCGGGGACTGTGCGGGGTCAAGCTTGAAGTAGTTGCGCCTTCCCTGCCAACGGTAGCGCGAACCATCGAGGAGATCATGCACCTCGAACGGCTCCCCCTCCACAAGGCCTAAAGCCTTCAGATCCAGATGCACCCATCCCTCATGAACATGTGCAGGATGCAGGTTGAGCACCGTGAGCACAACATTGCGCCCATCCTCGGAGGCTTTGCTATAGCAGAGCACGTCGCTGCTATCAGTCTCGTGGAAACACAGCGACCAATCGCTCTGGAGCGCAGGGTTGTGCTTGCGTATCGCATTCACTGTGCCGATGAACCCGCTGATGGAGCCCTGTTGCTGCAGGTTCCAGTGCTTGATCTCGTACTTCTCAGAATCAAGATACTCCTCGCTCTTCGGCTCCCGAGGCTTGTGCAGGCATAGCTCATAGGCAGGGCCGTAGATGCCGCAGTTCGCGCCCAAGGTCGCGGCCAGGGCGTAGCGGACGCGAAAGGCTGCGGGGCGGCCCTGTTGAAGGTACTCATGCAGGATGTCAGGGGTGTTCGGCCAGAGATTCGGACGGAAGAATTCTCGAACCTTGCTCTTCGTCAACTCGGTGAAGTAGTCCTGGATCTCGGTCTTCTCGTTCCGCCAGGTGAAATAGGTATACGACTGGGTGAACCCTACCTTCGCCAGGCGATACATCACCTTGGGGCGCGTGAAGGCCTCTGCCAAAAAGATAACGTCCGGGCGCTGGCTCTTCACTTCAGCGATGAGCCACTGCCAAAAACGAAAGGGCTTAGTGTGCGGGTTGTCCACACGGAAGATGCGCACGCCGTGGCCCACCCAAAAGAGAACAACGTCCTTCACCGCCTCCCAGAGGTCACGCCAGGCTTCCGATTCGAAGTTGAGCGGGTAGATGTCCTGATATTTTTTTGGCGGGTTCTCCGCATACTGTATCGAGCCGTCGGCGCGCCGCTTGAACCACTCAGGGTGCTCTTTTACCCAGGGATGATTAGGGGAACACTGCAGCGCCAGGTCAAAAGCGATCTCCATGCCGTGCTCTTCAGCCTTTGCAACCAGACGGCGAAAGCCCGCAAGATCGCCAAGTTGAGGGTGGATCGCCGTGTGGCCGCCTTCAGCCGAGCCGATGCCCCACGGACTGCCTGGCTCATCGGGTCCCGCCATTAGGGTATTGTTCTTCCCCTTCCGAAAGGTCTTGCCGATAGGATGGATCGGTGGGAAGTAGAGCACGTCAAAGCCCATCCCTGCGATGTACGGGAGGCGCCTCTCCACATCGGCGAAGGTGCCGTGGCGGCCCGGCTCCTGGGCAGCCGAGCGGGGGAACATCTCATACCAAGTGCTGAAGCGCGCTTTGACCCGGTCCACCACCACCGCCAGCTCCTTCTCATATCTGGTGGCGTGACCGATGTCGACATAACGGGTAGCCAGCGCAGCTAGACGCTCATCAAGGGCAAACTCGGCGCGGGTCTTGAGCGGCGTCGCGCTGGAGGAAAGGCGTTCCGCCCATTTCTCTAGCGTCTCTTCGTTCTTTCCTTTGGCCCGCGCGCCTGCTTCTCGCAGCAATCGGGCCCCTTCCAGAAGGTCTCCGGAGACATCCTGCCCCGCCTCAAGGCGCTTCTGCAGGTCGCGTCGCCAGGTGGCAAAGTGGTCAACCCACGCGGCGATGGTGTAGTAGTAGCGGCCCAGCTCTGTCACTTGGAAGAAGGCCCGCCAGCGGTCGTTCCCCAATTCCTGCATCGGCGCGCGGTGCCAGGTGGCCGTCTGCTCCTTGCGGTGAAAGAGCATGGCGATAAGCACGTCATGCCCATCGGCAAAGACATCCGCCTCCACCGCAACGTCTTCCCCGATAACCCGCTTGATGGCGAAATCGCCGCCGTCAATCTCCGGCTCCACGCCCTCAATGACAACGCGTGTGCGACCAAGCGTAGAGCCGGGGTGCTGTGGGCGGCTAGGCTTCTTCTCCATATAGAGATTCCAGCCTATGGCTGTGGGCCGGAGTCGTCAAGAAGCGCCCCCTGAGAGCCGATTGACCCTGTGCAGGGGCGAATCGTATAGTCACTGGGCACAAGCTGCACCTAGGAGCGCCGCCGATGGACCCCTTCGGGAAGGAATTCCTCCTCGCATTCTTCCCCCTTTTGGTCGCCATTGACGCCATCGGCACGGTCCCCATCCTCCTCGGCATCCTAGAGTCGGCCTCCCCGCAACAGCGGCGAAGGGCCATCAACATCGCGCTTCTGACCGCCATGGCCGTCGGCCTCGCCTTCCTCTTCCTGGGCCACGCCCTCTTGCGCTTCCTGGACATCGAAGTGGGTCACTTCGCTATCGCAGGCGGCATTGTCCTGCTTGCCATAGCGTTGGGCGAGCTTGTGGGGACCGGCTTCCTTCGCCAGCAGCCGCCTGATGTGCGCGAGCTTGCCGCCGTTGTGCCCATCGGGACGCCCCTCACCGCCGGGCCCGGGACCCTCGCCACCCTCCTCGTGCTGACCGACCAGTACTCCTACGGAATCGTCGTCTCCGCCTTTGTGGTCAATATCGTCATCGCCTGGATCATCTTCACCTTCGGAACTACCATCGCCCGCTTCCTCGGGAAAGGAGGCCTGCGCGCCTCTTCCAAGATAGCGGCTCTGCTCCTAGCCGCCATCGCCGTGCGGCTTGCGGTGACGGGCATCAAGGAGAGCTTCGCGATCTAGCTACACGCAGCGGCATACGATTCTGCATCTTGGCTGGAGGCGTATAATCGGTTGCTGTCCGCACGTGACGCAGGCGACCAAGGAGCAAATACCCGGCAATGGATAGCGATGATGATGAAGGTCCTCTATTCCGCTTAGAGGCACGTACGCATGCCCCTCACCGCCTTTTACCTCGCCCCGGATTCGACGCTCCAGAAAAACCTCACTGAAGCTGAGGTCAAGGCCGCCTTCGAATCGAAGCGGGGCCTGCTCTGGGTTGATATCACCAGCACCGACCAGCGCGATGCCCGCTTCCTGGAAAGCGTCTTCAAGTTCCATCGCCTAGCCATTGAGGACTGCGTTGACCCCTTGGTCCACCCGCCCAAGATCGACGACTTCGAGGAATATCTATTCATCATCGTCCACGGCATCAACCACCAGGCGGAGTCGGAAGTTGTGGAGACAACGGAGCTTGAGATCTTTCTCGGGCCGCACTTCGTCGTCAGCAACCACAACTTTGCGATGATGAGCGTTGACGGCGTCCGCCGCCGCGCCGATGAAGACGGCCGCCCCATGCGCTATGGTGCGCAATTCCTCACCCACGCCCTTATAGATGCCGTCATGGATAACGTGATGCCCACCATTGACCGGATGGCTGAGGTGGCGGAGAAGATCGAAGAGGCCATCGTGGACAACCCGGATCGGGCAACGCTGGACACCATCATCGCCCTTCGCCGTTCTACCCTGCGGATCCACCGTGTCATGGCTCCACAGCGGGAAGTGCTGAATCGCATGAGCCGCGGCGAGTTTCCCATTGTCTCGGCAGAGACGGAGTTCTACTACCGCAACGTCTATGACCACATCGTGCGCATAGAAGACCTGAACCAGACCCTTCGGGAGCGCGCAGATACCGCCCTCTCGTCCTACTACCTCGCTGTGGCCTACCGCCAAAACGAGATCGTGAAGGTCCTCTCCTTGATCGCCGCCGTCTTCCTTCCCCTGAACCTCATCGCCGGCATCTACGGGATGAATCTTGTCCTGCCCGGTGAGCATTTCACGTGGGCATTCTATCTGCTCCTGGGTATCATGATCCTGGTGGGCGTAGGAACCGTGGCATGGTTCGTCTATCGGGGATGGTTCAATTTCCAGTGGTTCCTTTGGGAGCGTGAACCGCCGTCTCTGCTACGCCTCTTCAAGGTCGAGCCGAAGCATTTGAAGCGCATGGGGGAGACTCGATTGCACACCCCCAACGGGCCGGATCGCCCGCCTGCGGCGCAGCCCCGCGAGCAGAACCCCAAGCCGCCGCTAGACGGCTAGATCTTCGATTCCGTGTGGTAGGCGTCTAGCACATATTGGCGCACCATCCGCTGGGCGTTGAAGAACGAGCCGTTGAGCGCGATGGCGGAGCGCATCACCTCCGCATAGCCCTTCGGATTCTGATAGTAGAGCGGCAGAATCGCGCTCTCCAGCTTCCCATAGAGCGATTGCGCCTCCGCGGCATCGTCGCTCTGACCCTCCCAGCTATCGCCGATGGCCCATCCCGTGACGCCCTCCACATGCCCCTCCACCCACCAGCCGTCCAGTACGCTCAGGCTCGGCACGCCGTTCAGCGCAGCCTTCATCCCGCTGGTGCCGGAGGCCTCGAGCGGTTTGCGAGGCGTGTTCAGCCAGAGATCCGTTCCCGAGCACATCAGCTTCCCCATCGCCATGTCATAGCCCTCCACGTACACCACGGAGACAGCCTCTCCCAACTCGGTCGAAGCATCAACGATGCGACGGATGAGCGATTTCCCTTCTTCATCGCGCGGGTGGGCCTTCCCTGAGTAGATGACCTGGATCGGCCCGGCCTTCTTCACGATCTTCCGCAGCCGCTCCTCGTCGCTGAAGAGCATGTCGGCGCGCTTATAGCCCGTCGCGCGCCTGGCGAAGCCGATAGTGAGCTTTTCGGGGTCCAAGCGCCGACCGGTCCTGCGATCCACTTCATCCAGCAGGTCGCGCTTTGCGGCGGCATGGGCCGATTGGATATTCTCGAGCGGGATCCCCGCGGCATGGCGCAGACAGTTGTTGTCGCGGCGCCATTCGGGAAATTGCTGATCGAACAGTCGGCGGAAGGGCGGTGACATCCACGTGACTGCATGGACACCGTTGGTGATGGCGCTGAGGGAGTAGCCGGGGAACATCTCCTGGGCCACTAGGCGGTGGCGCATGGAGACGCCGTTGATATGGCGCGAGCAGAAGAGCGCCAGATGGCTCATATTGAGTGAGTGGTTTCGCGCACCGAGGCTCGCCAGCATGTCCGACCACTCTCTGCCGAGCACCTCATTCGCCAGGCCGATGGAAAACTCATCATGACCAGAGCGCACCGGTGTGTGGGTGGTAAAGATGCACTGCTGGCGCACCGCTTCGATGTCCGCCTTCGTGGCCGCAGGCCTGCCCTTTCCCACCGTTCGCTCATGCAACAGCGCCAGCGTGAGGAGCGCCGAATGTCCTTCGTTCATGTGATAAACGCTCACCTTTTGGTAGCCGAGCGCGCGTAACACAGCAACGCCCCCGATGCCGAGAACCACTTCCTGAGCCAGGCGATAGCGGTCATCGCCGCCGTAGAGCGTATCGGTCAGCGTCCTGTCCCAAGGACTGTTCTCTGGAAGCGCCGTGTCCAGGAAATAGACCGGAACGGCATGACCGGACGCGCCGCGAAGCATGTATCGCCACGCGCGGACGGTAACGTGGCGGTCCTCGATCTCGACGACGACCCGGGGCGGCAGCGGCTGGAGGAACTCCTCGGGGAACCATTCTTCGGGCGCTTCCGATTGTGCTCCCTCGGCAGTCAGCTTTTGGCGAAAGTAGCCCTTGCGATGGAGGAGAGTGATTCCCACCATCGGGACGCCCATATCGGCGGCGGCGCGAAGAGTATCGCCCGCCAGCACGCCCATCCCCCCGCTGTAGGTCGGCATCCCAGACTCAAGGCCGACTTCCATGGAAAAGTAGGCGATCACGGGCGCCCGAGCGGCGCCCAAATCTTCATTCATACGTGCTCCAATTCCAGTCCCTCAACACATATCACAGGCCGGTGGGCCTATAGAGACCAAGCATGCAATGCTTGAGATAGAGATAATGATGCAAGATCAATTCTGGGGACGATGCTACTTATTGAGGTTTGTGTCGCTAGATTATCGCTGGAAGAAATAGATATGTCATTCTAAGGCCAGGAGAAACCCACACTCGGATGGTGTCAGCGGCGGCGTCCACTTATGTAAATTGCGTTATCCTTAAGGCATCCAGAGCGCCATACCTGAAGTGTAAGACGCCGAATGAACCTTCCCCGCTGGATCCCGTTCAGCCCCAAAGCAGGCGTGCTCCCAAAGATGCTGGGGGTCATGTCCTCGTCGCAGTCGTACCGCTCAGCGTCGCGCTTCTGGCATCGAGCCTTGTGCTCGAAGATCGCGAAGAGGCGAATGCCAAAGAGCGCCTTGCGAACATCGCTGATTTGAGTTCAGCCGAAGTTCAGCGATGGCTCTTCATCGGACGTCAGGAGCTGACCGCCCTCGCCGCCTCCTCGCCAACCAATCGCAAGGACTTCCCTCCTGAGTTGAAAGAGGAGATTTTCAGGATCCTCAAACAAAATTTCAAGACTTTCGAGCACGTCTATATCCTTGACCTCCAGGGAAATATCCTGGCCTCCGAACCAAAACCTCCGCCGATACAACAATGGCGAGACCTGGAGGTCTACACCTCCACCGTCTCCGGCCAGCCCTCCCTCTCCCAAGCGATTTACGATCCGCAGGCTAAGACTGCCTCCTATATCTTCACCGTGCCCGTGCTGGAGAACGGAAGACAGTGGGGTGTCCTTGCCGCAACGCTTGTTGATAGCCCGCAAGAGCAGTTCGCTACAGGCATCCAAACGGAAGACAACTTCGCCTTTGTCATAGAGGGCAATGGGCTCATCATCGGCCACTCAGATCGGGAGAAGCTTGGCGAGATATGGACTACCGGCAAAGAACTCTACATGGAAGATATCCAAAAGGCCAGGTGGGTCACGGACCAGGGAAAGCGCCTTTTGTGTGTCCAGCGACCGATAGTAATCAGCGGCAAGGTCGGTACGCCATGGAGGGCCGTGGCCTGCAGTTCAGAGAGCAATGTATTCTCCGCGTTGCCCTCGGCGCGCGGGGTCATCCGTTTCTCTCTTCTCGGCTCCCTGGCTCTTGCCATCGTGACGGGTACGCTGCTGAGCCGAGGCATCACGGAACCGCTGAAAAAGCTGGCGCGTAGCGCCAAGCAGATCCAGAGCGGAAGGTTGGACCACCGCGCCGAGGTTATCGGCGGCGATGAGATCGCGGATCTGGCCGTCTCATTCAACAAGATGACAGACACACTGAAGTCCCAGATCGAAGAGATTCGCCGCGAACGCGAAATGCTGGACGCCATCCAAAGCAGCATGGTAGAGGGTCTTGCCATCATCGATGAATCAGCGCGGGTGCTCTATGTGAACAACGCGGCGCTAACGATCTTTGGGCTGAAGGCCAGTCAGATCATCGGCCAGCCATTGGACGCGATCATCGATCGCAGCCGCAGCGCCTTTGAGCCCAAGAATGCTGAAGCGCTCCTCTTCGATGCCGTGCACGGCAGGAAGCCCCTGCCGGTTCAGTTGGAGGTGACGGTTCTCCGCCCTGAGCGCAAGTCCATCGTCATCTCCATCTTTGACATCTTCAGCGAACTGCTGCCCAAGAGCCGCGGCTTGCTCTTCCGCGACGTGACTGAAGAGCGCGATCTTGTTCGCAGGCGCGATGAGTTCGTCTCGGTCGCCTCCCACGAACTCCGCACGCCCCTCACAACCATCATCGCCTTCACCGAGCTTCTGCTGGACAGCGAAGACAAGGGAAAAGTGCCCTCCGAATGGGTTGAACGCATGCGGGCCGATGCGCAGCGCCTGGCCGCCATCGTGGATGACTTGCTGGACGTCTCGCGCCTCAGGGCGGGGAAAATCGTCATGCGCCTCCAGCAGGTGTCGGTTGTGGACGCTGTGCGAGAGGCCATCGCCACGTCTCACGCCACGGATGAAAGCCATCCAGTCTCGATCAACATCCCGGACAACCTCCCTACCGTCCTTGCAGACAAGAGCAAATTTGGGCAAGTGCTGACAAACCTGCTCCAGAACGCCGTCAAGTACAGCCCCACAGGTAGGAACGTCACGGTCTCAGCGCAGTCCCACCCTGATACAAAACACGTCGTCATCGCCGTTTCCGACCAAGGCATTGGCATCGCGCCGGAAGACCAAAAGACGCTGTTTACGCCCTTCCACCGTGTGCAACGCTCAGAGACTGTAGGCATCCGTGGGACCGGTCTAGGCCTCTACATCGTCAAAGAGTATGTCACGCTGATGAACGGTGAGGTCTGGGTGGAAAGCGAGCTGAATAAGGGCTCCACCTTCTACATCGCACTCCCCACGGAGGACCCAAACCTGGAGCAGCCGGTATGAGCGCCGCGCAAAAGACGATCCTCCTTGCGGAAGACGAGGAAGGCATCCGTGTGGTGCTGGACGCCATCTTCGGCCGGGATAAGCGCTACCGTCTCCTCTATGCAAAAGACGGCGAAGAGGCCCTGGCCATCGCCCAGAAGGAGTTGCCGGACCTCCTGCTCACGGACATCGTGTTGCCGCGCAGGGATGGCAAAGACCTCTGCCGTGCGCTCAAGACCAACCCCGTCACCCGCCATATCAAGGTCTTGCTCTTTAGCGCCCTCGACCAGGAAGCGGGGAAAGCTGCAGCGACAGCCTCAGGGGCAGACGGGTTTGTCGCCAAACCTTTCAGCCCTCGGGCGCTTCAGGGCCTCGTGGCGGAACTCCTCGCCGTCAACTGAGCTTCCCTACCTTGGGGCAGGGGTAGCGGTCATCGGCGTAGACGTCGCCATGCCGGGGACAATAGGCCGTGGAAGCGGCCTCAGGGGATTCGGGGCGCTGCCGATCATCTTCAGCGGGGCAAACGCCGTCGTGCCGAGTGAGACATCGGGCGATGTGCCCATCCACTCCTGCAGCACTGTGGCATAGACGGACCTGAAGTCCGTCGTGAAGCGCAGATTATCGGCGTCAAGATTGCTCAAACTGGGTCTCTCGCCGTACACGCCGCCCTGTACCTTCGCGCCCACGATAAACATCGGCCCGGCTGAGCCATGGTCCGTCCCAGCGCTTCCATTGCCCTTCGCGCGCCTGCCGAACTCGGACCACGTCATCACCACCACATCCTCATCTCGCCCGTGCTCTCGGAGGTCGCTGTAGAAAGCGGCGATGGCGTCAGCAAGCTGCTGCAAGAGCCGTTGCTGGGTGCCCCGCTGTGCTGAATGCGTATCGAAGCCGCCCAAGGAGATATGCGCCACGCGCACGCCAAGCCCTGCGTCTATGGCGGTGGCGATCAGCCGCAGACCGGCGGCCAGCGAATTGTTGGGATAGGTGACCCCGGGACGATAGGCGGCGTTCGCCGTTTGCAGCTTCGTCGTGCTCTCCACCATCGAGCTCATCGTGCCGTCCAGAAGGAGGGAGTACGGGATATCCTTGGGGAATGAACTGTATAGAGTCGTCAGCGCCTTGATGCGGCGGCTCGATCGATCGGCGGTCAGCCCGTCCGTCTGGATGCGGTAGGCGTTCACGCTTTCGATGAGCGGGAGCGGGATGGAAGACTGGAACTCCTTGGGCAGCACTCCTCCTACGGCCATGCCTTCAAAAGCCGCTGCGGATTTCCTATCGAGTTTCTCAAGATAACGGCCAAGCCAGCCGGTGCGCAGCTTCAGCGTCGGATCGGCCGTCTGCCATATATCCATCGCGCTGAAGTGCGAAAAGGTGGGGCTCGGGTAGCCCACACCCTGGACCACTGCCAGAAGCCCGGCATCCCAAAGCTCCTTGAACTTGGTCATGCTCCCATGCAGCGAGATATCATCCGTAAGCGGGATAACCTCATTCTGCTGAAGCGCAAGCCCCGGGCGATAGGACTGATAGAGCGATTCCTTATACGGAACGACGGTGTTCAAGCCATCGTTCCCGCCCGCCATCTGCACAACCACTAGCGTCCTCGTTCGCTTCTTCGCATCCTCCCCAGCGGGCGGGTCAACCAGCGCCGCAACACCTGCACGCCTGAAAACAGCCGGGAGCAGCACCGATCCGGCGGTAACTACTGCTGTAGATGTGAGGAATTGTCTCCTGGTGAGCTGCATGGCGCTCCCTTAAGCCAACTGATACTCGGGCGAAGCCAGCATTAGGTACATGACATCCGCCAGCACATCCGCATCCTGGCTGGCGTTGGGAAAGGCCTTCATGTAGTCGGCGATGGCCTCTGCATGCCCCGGCGGCAGATTCCGATCCAGAAGCACCTTGCCGAAAAACCCGGCGACGGCATCTCGCGTCGTCACGCCTCGCGGCGGCGTGATTGAGGAGGTGATGCGCGGCACCTCGCGCTTGATCGTCTGGGTCAGCCGGTGCGCATAGTTCACGCGCTGTAGGAGCGCGGAGCTGTTGATCCACACCTCTCCGCCCGGCCACCCGGCAACGTTCGGCGGGTTAAAGAGCGCCTGGCCCATCGCCGTGGCCACACTTCCCAGCGTGTTGCCGTCCGTTGGCAGGCCCAGGCTGCGGATGGCGCCCGCCACGAACTCAACCGGGCTCTTCACTTTTGCGCGGTAGGCCCTGTCCGAGTAGAACTCCGGAGACATGAAGATTTCCCGCATGACTTCCCGGATGCTGAAATTATAGGACTTGAAGGCGTCCGCCAGGCGCCTGATGACCTGAGGCTCGGGATCGTCATAGACGAAGAACCTGAAGAGGCGGCGGCAGATGTACTCGTGGCAGGCACGCTGCTGCAGGATGATGTCAATGATGTCATCCCCGTCAAAGGTGCCGCGGCGGCCTAGGAAAGTCTTCACGTCGAAATCATGCTGGCCGATGTTGAAGACGAACTGTCCCCCTGAGATCGTCCATCCGGTGAACGCCTTCGCCGCCTCTCGAACGTCCTGCTCCGTATAGTTGCCTACGCCCATGGAGAAGAGCTCCATCAACTCTCGGGCATAGTTCTCGTTCGGGCGGTCCTTGCGGTTGTTCCGGCTGTCCAGCCAGGTGAGCATGGAGTAGTCGCGGGAGATGGCCTTCAGCAGCACGTCATACGAGCCCAAGGCATGCTTGCGGAGCAGCTGGTTCTGCTCAATCATGAAGGGCCCCTGGCCCACCCTGCTAAAGCCGCTGGTGAGCAGCCCGTGCCAGAAGAAGGTCATCTTTTCTTGCAGCGGCCGCTTGCTGTAGATCATCCGCAGGAACCACCAGCGCTGTTGGCCTACAAACTCATTCAAGTCGTTCTGCGCCAATGGCTTCGTGCCCTCTGGCGGCGGCGCAAAGTAGAGCTGCAGCTTTGCCTCAAGCTCGCCATCGTTCACCTGGTCGTAATTCAACAGGTCCACGATGGTGTTCTGGAGCCCCATGTTCAGGTAGGTCTCCAGCTCCTGCCTGGTGGCGCCAAAGCCCGCTCTGCGGAGCAGATGCGCGATCTTGGCTTCTTCGGTTTGCGGGAAAGGCCCCGGCTTGAGCACAAGTGGGCCGGAAGAGGTACCGCCCGATGTAGTGTCGGCGGCCGCCCGCCGGGGCGAAATCGCCTCCGCCAGTTCGTTCCCCGCTGCTCCCAAGGCGATGGCCGAGGCGCCGAGCATAGCGGCCTTCGTGACAAAGGCCTTCCGCTCCATCGGGACCTCAAGTATCCCCGGAGAGGAGCCAGTGCCCTTGGCAGAAGGTCTCTCCTTCACTCTTCCTCCCTTATAGCGCTTCACAGTTACTCTCTATAACGCCTAGCAGAACAAAAAGTTAGGAACTAGCCTACCACATCTTGCATATTGCGGTCGTCTTTATGACAAGCCGCCTTGTAACAAACCATAACTACTCGGTATACTGACCAGCCTGAGCCTCTCCTGGCGGTTTGAGGGGTCGCCGCTAGTGCTCAGCCCCAACTGAAAGAGGGCTTGCACAGTTATGCGCCTGCGGACTCGCTCACTCGCCATCATCGCGGCGCTGTACCGCCCCTGATTTCTTGGACAGTGATGTGATTGTATTCATGCGGCAACCACAGGGCAAGCGAGCAACTGACGGCGTGCTTGCTCTGGCGTCGCGTAGCGATGGCGCTCGATGAGCCACTCCCGGTTGTACCGCTCCTTGAAGGCAAGGAGCGCGAGGCGCAGCTCCTCCACGGTCTCAAAGGTTCGCACCCGGAGCAGTTGCTCCTTGAGGGTGCGGATGAACCGCTCCACGCAGCCATTGCCCTCCGGCTCCCGCACGAAAGCGGGACTGGAGGCAATCCGCAGGAAGCGGAGCTCGTCTTGGAAGTGGTCGCTCATGTACTGGCTGCCGTGGTCATGGCGCAGGACAAGGCCCGAGGCGACGTCGGCGCCGTAGCCGCCAAGGTGCTGGCGCACTCCTTGGCGCAGC
>Ga0194132_10001892_pt1 | contig 41114 bp, 41 predicted proteins | sample TA2KigOf80mmetaG_FD_148612 | JGI IMG/M metagenome (GOLD analysis project Ga0194132, IMG submission 148612) | Freshwater microbial communities from Lake Tanganyika, Tanzania - TA2015054 Kigoma Offshore 80m | ecosystem: Environmental > Aquatic > Freshwater > Lake | place: Tanzania: Lake...
CGTCGTTCGCGCCCGCACCCGCGCCTCCAGCTCCGCGCGCTCTTTCGGCCGTAGCCGAACCTCTCTCGCTTCGGGAAACATCCCTATGATGAATCATGAATCAGCCTCCCGCGAAAGCGGGTACTAGTCGGATTCCTTCAGAAGCGCGTGACGGTGCTCCTCGTCGAGGAACTGCGCGGCGACTTCCTTCACCCAGCAGCGGCCGCAAAGCCAAGCGTTAGTGGGGAGCGCCATCCCTTACAGTGCTATGATGCGGCTAGCGCAACGGGGGCGTTTTCATGCCACTCTCCGACAAGGCGAAACAGATCCTGTTCGATGCACTTGCCAAAAATGACGGCGACCTAAAGCTGGCGCGAGGAAGCGGTGAAGAAGCTCGAGAAAGAGGCCAAGCTCCCGCGCCCCGCCGCCGTCGCCCTCTTCGCCAAGGCGTCGCGCGAACTGCCGTAGCAGCTAACGGAACTGGATCACGCCGTACTGCTCCCAACGCAGCGTGCGGATGATGTTCGAGTAGTCGTCGGTCCACACGCCGACACGAGGGTCGCGTTGCGGTGGGTCCCACGGCACCACCTGCCATCCGAACCGCATCAGGTCGTTCTCCTCCGGGCGCGCGACGGCGATCCACTCGGACGGCAGCGCGAACGGCGTCATCATCACTTCGTGGTAAGCGACGTGGCGGGCATGCAGGCCCAGCTCGGCGACGATGTTCGCGACCACCGGCACCAAGTCGACGTAGGTGTTGGTGATGTGGAACAAGAGTGTGCCCTTTGGCGCCAGCTTGCGCAGATAGAGCTGCACCGCCTCTTTCGTGAGCAGGTGCACCGGAATGGCGTCGCCGCTGAAGGCGTCAACGAAGATTGCGTCGTAAGCGCCGTCCGGCGCCTTGGCGATGTTGAGGCGACCATCGCCGATGACGACGTCCACCGAGCCGCGCGAGCACCCGGACACATAGGTGAAGTACCGTGGATCGAGCGCGATAGCCGCCTCGACCGGATCGATCTCGTAGAACGTCAGCCGCTCCCCTTGGCCTAGGAAACAGGACAAGGCGCCGGCGCCAAGCCCGATGGCAGCGACGCGCAGCGGCGCTTCAGCACCCGCGCGGAAGATCTGGAACATCTGTCCTACAGGACCCTCGCGCGCGTAATACGTCACCGGCACCTGCGGATAGGTGAGGTTCTGCGCGCCGTGGTTCGTCGTGCCATTCACCAGGATGTGGTATTCTCCCGAGTTTGCGCGCGTGTAGTTGACCGAGTAGACGCCGAAGAAGCTGCGCACGCGCGTCAACCGATACTCCGGAGCCGCCCACGCCAGGCGCGGCCAGCCGCCGTCTTCCCGCTGGTAGCGCAGAGTCCCGAGAACGTCCGGCGACAACACGGCCAGCACGGCGACGATTCCCAGCGCGAATCGCAACGGCCGCCGTGAGAACGCCAGGAGAGCGAGCGTCGTGGTGGCGAGGAACAAAGCACTTGCCAGCACCTTGTCCCAATCCAGCATCGAAGCGTTGGTGTGCTGCGCGATCCCGAAGACGTTGTGCTCGAACAGCCAGCTCGCCGCGCTTTCGATCCAGGAGCGCCAGCGATTCTCGAACATCAGGCCAAGCAGCGCGACCGGAAACAGGATGTCCCAGATCCACGCTCGGCGCCGCACAAGCACGTTGTTGGCAAGCCAGCGCGACGTCGCGAGGCGTTCCGCAAGGCCAAGCCAGGACGCGAGCCGCGCGCCCGCACCGGAAACGCCCCTTGGCCAGGGCCGCAGCAGGATCGCGGCCAGCATCGCCAGCGGGTATTCGTAGACACTGTTGAAGACGAGCGGCGCAACGATGCCCGCCAGGATGCCGCCGAGGACGCCGCCCAGCGAGAGCCATAAGTAGAACTCGGTGAGGCGCGTCGCGGTCGGTCGCAGCCTCGCCAGCTCGCCGTGACACACCATGGCCGTGAAGAAGACGCCGCCGAGATGCAGCACCAGCAGCACGTACAGGTGCGGCGTCTGGAACAGGATGGCCACCAGCGCCAGCCACAAAGCCTGGGCCCAGATCACCCAGGAATGCCGCAACAGCGGCCGCCGCGCGAACACGAACACGCACGACAAGAGGTACAAGGCGAGCGGCAGCACCCACAGGAACGGGGCCGCGGCAATGTCGGTGCCGACGTGAAGCGTCGCACCGAGGAGCATTGCCGACGGCACCAGCGAGAGCGCCAGCCAGCGCAAGCGCAACGCCCAGTTGACGTCGGCAACGAGACCACCTTCGTCCACACCTGCATGCGCGGTGGCACGGTAGTGCCTGTGCATCAGCCAGCCGCACCCCGCGATCGCGAACACCAGCACGCCGTAGCCCACCGCCCACGCCCGACTTTGGTCGGCCAGACCGAGGCTGGCCTCAAGGACGAGGGGATATGCGACCAGCGCCGCCAGACTGCCGAGATTGCTGCCGCCATACAGGAAGTACGGGTCGGCGGCCGCCGGATGGTCGATGTGGGCGAACCAACGCTGCAGCAGCGGCGCCGTTGCCGAGACGGCCAGGAACGGAAGTCCCGCTGAGGCCGCGAGCATGGCGATCAGCCAGAACACCGGCGTACCTTCCGCGGGAGGCGCCGCATCCGGATCGAGGGCCATGGGAAGGAACACAAGCGCCGCGAGCAGCAGCACGGCATGCGCTAGTTGCTGTGCGCGCAGGCCGAGCCAGCGCGCGCTGAGATGGGCATAGAGGTAGCCGGCCAGCAGCGTCGCCTGGAAGAACACCATGGCGGTGTTCCACACCGCCGGCGATCCGCCGAGGCGGGGCAGCACCATCTTGGTGATCATCGGCTGCATCGCGAACAGCAGGAACGCGCTCAGAAACAACGTGCCTGCGTATAAGGGCAGCACCAGCCCCGCGCCTGCGGACGGCCGCACCTCCGCTTGGCGTTCTGCGGTCACCACGTTCGTCCGTCCCCCGACATGCGCCGCCTTATACCGTCACCGGAGCTTGCTCCCAAGACAACGACTGGTGGCTGTCTTCAACCACCTGTCGTTTGCCTGGGGCCGAAGAGGCTCGCATTCGCCGGTCCTCACCACCTGGCACGACCCTTGCCATGCTCACGCAGAAATTGCGTTCGTCGAAGGTCCGATATGGCAACCGGCACGGTGAAGTGGTTCGACACCAACCTGGGCTACGGGTTCATCGCCCCCCGCGACGGATCGCCCGATGTTTTCGTGCATTTCACGGCGCTGGACCTTGCAGGTCTGCGTACTCTTGCGGCGGGTGCTGCCGTGCGCTTCGAGCAGAGCCAGGACAGCGGCGTTACCCGCGCCGTCAACCTGGAGCTTGGCGGTAACCCCTAGGTAGCTGGTCGTCCTTCCTGCGGTTCTGCGTGGCGGTAGGTGCGGCGATTTTCCACGATCACATCTGCATTTCCCCGTATGGCTTGGCCTTGGGTGCAATGGTACTTTTCACGTCCTAGGTGAGAATTGGTCGCAGAAGGCCTGTGGCCGAGGCTCCCGGTGTATCCGTGGCGGCCACCATCGTTATGACCCCTCAGGAGTTCGCCAACGCGGTGCTCGCGCACCAGCGCTTTGTGGCGGGTCGAGCCGGCGGCAAGCGGGCTGAGCTCCGATTCGTGAACCTGTCCGGGTTGCGCTTCCCGCGCATCAATCTGTCCGGCGCAATCCTCACCGGCATCAATCTCAGCCGCAGCACGCTGCAGCACGCTGCACGAGGCGGACCTTGCCTTCGCCGACATGTTTTGCGCCAACATGGTCGGTGCCGATGCGCGCGGCTCGAATTTCTTCCGCGCCGATCTGCGCGGCGCGCAGATGCATGGCGCCAAGCTCACCGGCGCCAACCTGTCCGAAGTGGACCTGCGGCCGGGCACCCTGTCCGGCTCCGAGCGGCGCATGATCGCCGACCTGTCGGACTCCGAGCTGGACGACGCCAAGCTGAACAACGCCAACATGGTTGAGACAACGCTGGCGGGCGCGTCGCTGAAGCGCACCGAGATCAAGGGCGCCTCCATTATCCGCTCCAGTCTCGCCGGCGCAGATCTGACGGGCGCGAATCTCGAGGGCGCCAACGTGCAGAGCGCCGATCTCGCCGGCGCCGTCCTGGCCCAGGCGAATCTGCGTTTCGCCAAGTTCAACGGGTCCAACTTCAAGGGCGTCTCGCTGAAGGACGTCGACCTGTCCGGCGCCGACGTGCGCGACTCGCAGATGTCTCGGCGCATCGACGCCCTGCCGGTCGATATCCAAGCGGTATTGCGGAACCACCGCACCTGGGTGGAGAGCAGCGGCACCAAGGGCAAGCGCGCCGAGCTGCCCGGCGCGGACCTTCACGACGCCGACTTCAGCGGCATGACACTCAACGTCGCCAGTTTTGCGGGCGCCAACCTGGCTGGGGCGAGCTTCTCGCACGCCATGCTGATGTTCGCCGACTTCACCGGCGCGATCCTTTCCAACGCCGATTTCACGCAGGCCGACTTGCGCGGCGCCACGCTGAAAGACGCGAAGCTGTTGATGGCGAAGTTCCGCCGCGCGCAGATGAGCCGCGCGCCGCTGCGCACCAAGGAAGGGCAGAGCACGTGGCCGACCACCCTGGCTGGCGCAGATCTGTCTGGCGCCGACCTCTCGGACGCGGACCTGCGCGGCGTCAAGCTCGACGGCGCCAACTTGCGCGGCGCCAATCTCGCACGCGCCAATCTTGAAGGGGCGTCGCTGCAGCGCACCGACCTGTCGGTTGCCAACACGGTCGACACGGTATTGCCGGCGCCCAACGGCGACGCGGCCGCCAACTAGCGCGCCACCTACATCTCGCGCAGCGACCGAATGCGTTCCTCGGTCGCGGGATGCGTCGCCAAGTAGTCGGGCGCGCCTTCTTGCCTGTCCCGGCGCGCGGCCGCATCGAGCTTGGCGAGCATGTCGGCGAGGCGGCTGGGCGCGACGCCGTTGGCGCGCATCATGGTCGCGGCGAATTCGTCCGCTTCGCGTTCCAGTCCGCGCGAATAGCGCAGCTGCAGCATTAGGGCCGGCATCGCCGCTACCAGTCCCCCCAGGTCGCCGAAATACCAGCCTATGGCGAAGGCGACGATCGAGCCCTGGATGAGCATGCGGAGGCTGTGGCGGCGCTCGAGGTGGCCGAGCTCGTGCGCGAGCACGGCCAGGATCTCCTCGTCGGTCTTGGCCAGCCCCACCAGTTGGTCGGTCATCAAGATCGTTCCATCCGGCAGGGCAAGTGCATTGGCGCCAATACGGCCGCCGTCGCGGAACAGCACGCGATACGGCTGCGGCCGATCGTTGCCGGAACGCGCCATGCCGCGGAACGCCTCCCGCAGCTCGTCTTGCCGCGTTGCCGGCAGCGCGCTGGGTGAGAAGACACGCGCGTCGAGGAACTGCAGCGTGCCATCGCCGATTTCGGCCTGGATCGACGCCGGAACGCGGTTGGCGATCCAAGCCGCGAACGCGGGCAGGCCCCAAACGTAGGCGGCCACTACCGCGAGCGCCGCGACGACGACGGACGCTGCGGCTGCCCGCCATGACTCCTGCATGCGCACCACCAAGGTCTTGGCGAACACCGGTGGCAACGCATCGGCCGCCACCTGGCAGTGGGTACCGTCCCGGAAAGTAATCAGTCGCGGCGCCACGCCCATTGGCTCGGAGACGCGCAGCGCCGACAGCGATTCCCGGCGGGCAATCCCCTTGCCCACCATCACCAGATCGCCGGCATCGATCGACAGCGTGACCCTGTGCGCACGCGTGGTGTGGCCGTCGAAATAGTCCGCAGCGAACGTCACCGCTTCAGAACGATATGTCGAAGTCAAACGCGCCTGCCACCTCGGTGCCCGCCGCACCGACCTCACGTTCCTGGATTGCTACGAAATCGTCGAGGCTGCCCCGCGCCAGGAGCTCCGTGTGGGTGAGCCGGTAGCGCGCGAGACGAATGTCCGCGAATGGCTTGAATAGCCCTACCGTGAGGAGCATCAGCACGAAATTGGTGAGGTACAGCCATCCCAATCCGAACGCGCGCAACGAGCTGACGAACGTGTGATCCTCGATCGACGTGCCGTTCCACACCAGGTTGCGTAGCCGCGCCGCGAAATAGGGCAGCACGATGAATACCGGGCCCGCATAGAACACGATGGGCATGACGAGCGACAACATCTGCTCTATCGCGGCGCGCCGGATCTCCGGATCGAGGGAGTCCACCTCCTGGATCGGGATGATGAGCGGGGCGATCGCGAGGACCACGATCCAGAACAACAGTCCGAAGCCCTTGGCGTAGACCCAGTAGAAGGAACGGACTCCGGCCCGGAAACGGAACGCGGCGGCGCCGAGGCGGCTGCTCGCGTGCTGGTAGTTCTTGATCTGGCGGTGAGCGAACGGCAGCGCGAGGACGAGCAGCGCGATCAGCAACAGGATCGTTGCCCCCACGGTTCTGGGGCCGAAGTTGTCGATCGTGTCCATCGCGACGTCCGGGCCTTGACGCCCGAGCCACGCGAATACGAGGCCAGTGCCGGCGAACGCCATGCCGATCACCAGCGCGGGCATCCAAGCCAGATACGCACCGCGGAGCGTGCCGGCGAAACGGAAGCGCAGCCCGCGCCAGCTCGAGTTGTGCAGCTGGAACGCCAGCGAGCGCTGGATCATCCACGGCAGCACCAGGAGCAGGACCCCGAGCAACGCCAACCCGAGCGGCAACTCCAGGTATCCGGTGAAGTTGTAGCCGACGAGCAGCGCCACCGCGATCAGGCGTCCCTTGAGGATGGCGATCGGATTGGCGTGGTATTCGAAGCTCGAGCCGGCCAGCGAAGTGTGCCGGTAGAAGTACTGCAAGCGCCGCACCTTGGCCCACGCAGAGTAGATGCCCAACGTGAGGATCGTCAGGGCCAAGTTGACGATCCAAATGCGGAAGTACTCTCCGCCCCGGCCGGTGAACGTCAGCCTGAGCGCCCGCCCCGGCTGAGGCTCTGTGGCCGCCAGCGGCGCCTGTGGCATCGTCATGCGGTCCCCTGCCGAAGATGCTAGTCCCCTGGCCGGGCTGCGACCATTGGTCGCCGCGCGCCGGGCCCTTCAGGGTCACCCATATAGGTGCCCACACAGCCCACCAAACGGGTGAATTTCCGATGAAACTGGCGCATAGTCAGAGGTCCGGTATGCCGGACACCTTGGCCGCCGCGGCGATAGTGCCTGGCCGTTGCCAAGAAGCGATCCAAGTACCTGAGAGCGCAGGGCATTTGTCCGCCATGGGGGTGGGCGGCCCTCACACCGCGGAACCGACCGCCGCGGATTTTTGCGCCGCGGCGAGTACGAGTACGACAGCGATGACCCATGTTCCGCCCGCCCAGGGCCTTTACGACCCACGTAACGAGCACGATGCCTGCGGCATCGGCTTCGTGGTGGACATCCATGGGCGCAAGTCGCACGCGATTGTGCGACAGGGCCTCGAGATCCTCGTCAACCTGACGCACCGCGGCGCGGTCGGGTCCGATCCGACCATGGGCGACGGCGCCGGCATCCTCATCCAGATGCCGCACAAGTTCCTCTCTGCCGTCTGCGGCGCGCAAGGCATTCACCTCCCCGCACCGGGCGAGTATGGCGTCGCCGTGGTGTTCTTGCCGCAGGACGCAGCGCTTCAGAGCAAGTGCATGGAGACGCTCGTGCAGTTCGTGCGCGCCGAGGGCCAGACCGTGCTCGGCTGGCGCGCCAACCCCGTCGCCAGCGACATGCTGTCCGGCACCGTGCGCGCCACCGAGCCGGCCATGCGTCACCTGATCATCGCGCGCGGCAAGGGCACGGCCGACCAAGACGCCTTTGAGCGCAAGCTTTTCGTCATCCGCAAGCAGGCGGAGAACGCCGTCGCCAAGCTGGGGCCTGCGGCGTCCGACTTCTACGTCGCCTCGTTCTCAACCCGCACCATCGTCTACAAGGGCATGCTGCTGGCCAAGGACGTCGGCCCCTACTACCGCGACCTCGCCGACGAGCGGCTCGAATCGTGCCTGGCGCTGGTGCACCAGCGCTTCTCGACCAACACCTTCCCGCGCTGGCGGCTGGCGCACCCGTACCGGATGATCTGCCACAACGGCGAGATCAACACGCTGCGCGGCAACCTGAACGCAATGAACGCGCGTCGCCAGGCGATGTCCTCGCCGCTGTTCGGCAAGGACCTCGACAAGCTGTGGCCGCTCATCGCCGAGGGCCAGAGCGACTCGGCGTCGTTCGACAACGCGCTCGAGCTACTTGTGCAGAGCGGTTACTCGCTTGCCCACGCCATGATGATGCTCATCCCCGAGGCGTGGGAAGGCAACGTGCTGATGGATCCTGCGCGCCGTGCGTTCTACGAGTATCACGCGGCGCTGATGGAGCCGTGGGACGGCCCCGCGGCGATGGCGTTTACCGACGGCCGCCAGATCGGCGCGACGCTCGACCGCAACGGTCTGCGCCCCGCGCGCTACTTCATCACCGAGGACGGCCTCGTCGTGCTGTGCTCGGAGATGGGCACGCTCGACGTGCCGCAGGAGAAGATCATCCGCAAGTGGCGCCTGCAGCCCGGCAAGATGCTGCTCATCGACACTGAACAGGGCCGCATCATCGACGATGCCGAGATCAAGGCCGAGCTCGCCGCGAAGCACGCGTATCAGAAGATACTCGACAAGACGCAGATCCACGTCGAGAAGCTTCCCGCCGTTGCGCACGTCGAGTTCCCCGAGGGCGCCAGCCTGCTCGATCGCCAGCAGGCGTTCGGCTACACGCAGGAGGACCTCAAGTTCCTGATGGCGCCCATGGCCTATCAGGGCGAGGAAGCCGTGGGTAGCATGGGCAACGACACGCCGATTGCGGTGATGTCGGACCGGCCGCGCAACCTATTCAACTACTTCAAGCAGAACTTCGCCCAGGTCACCAACCCGCCGATCGACCCGATCCGCGAAGCGCTGGTGATGTCGTTGGTGTCTCTGGTCGGCCCGCGCCCGAACCTGTTGGGGCGCGAGGTCAGGGACGGCCACATGCGGCTCGAGGTGAAGACGCCGATCCTCTCCAACGAGGAGCTGGAGAAGATTCGCGCCATCGCCACCGCGCACAAGGGCAGCTTCTGCTCGGCGACGCTCGACATCACCTATCCGGCCTCGGAAGGCGCCGCCGGCATGAAGCCGGCGGTCGATGCGCTGCGCGCCCAAGCCGAGAAGGCGATCGCGGAGGGCGACAACATCATCATCCTGTCCGACCGCAAGCTATCGCGCGAACGCGTCGCCATCCCGTCGGCTTTGGCCGTCGGCGCCGTGCACCACCACCTGGTGCGCAAGGGCCTGCGCACCCAGGCCGGCCTCGTCATCGAGACCGGCGAGGCGCGCGAGGTGCACCATCTGTGCGTGCTTGCCGGCTACGGCGCCGAGGCGATCAACCCCTACCTCGCCTTCGAGACCATCTCCGACATGGTCGCTCAGGGCCTGCTGCCGGACGGTGTCGACGAGAAGAAGGCGCACAAGAACTACGTCAAGGCGGCCGGCAAGGGCGTCCTCAAGGTGATGTCCAAGATGGGCATCTCGACCTACGCGTCGTACTGCGGCGCGCAGATCTTCGACGCCGTCGGGCTGCGTTCCGACTTCGTTGCCGAGTATTTCTACGGCACCGGCACCGCCATCGAAGGTGTCGGCCTCGCTGAAGTCGCGGAGGAGACTGTGCGCCGTCACGCCGAGGCGTTCGGCAACGCCCCTGCCCTGCAGGACGCGCTCGAGGCCGGCGGCGACTACCAGTTCCGCATCCGCGGCGAGCGCCACTTCTGGTCGCCGCAGTCGGTGGCAGCCCTGCAGCACGCCGTGCGCGGCAACCTGCCCGACAAGTATCGCGTCTATGCGCAGGCCATCAACGATCAGACCCGCAACATGATGACGCCGCGCGGCCTGTTCGAGTTGAAGCCGGCGGCGACGCCCGTGCCGCTGGCCGAAGTCGAGCCGGCCGCCGCCATCGTCAAGCGCTTCTCCACCGGCGCCATGTCGTACGGGTCCATCTCGCGCGAGATGCACACGACGCTGGCCATCGCCATGAACAAGATCGGCGGCAAGTCGAACACCGGCGAGGGCGGCGAGGAGTCCGATCGCTACAAGCCGCTGCCGAACAATGATTCGATGCGCTCCGCCATCAAGCAGGTGGCGTCGGGCCGCTTCGGCGTGACGACGGAGTACCTCGTCAACTCCGACATGATGCAGATCAAGATCGCGCAGGGTGCTAAGCCCGGCGAGGGCGGTCAGTTGCCCGGCCACAAGGTGTCGCCGACCATCGCCGCGGTGCGTCACTCGACCCCAGGTGTCGGCCTCATCTCGCCGCCGCCGCACCACGACATCTATTCGATCGAAGACCTGGCGCAGCTCATTTTCGATCTGAAGAACGTCAACCCGAAGGCCGCGGTGAGCGTGAAGCTGGTCTCGGAGATCGGCGTCGGCACGGTCGCGGCCGGCGTCGCCAAGGCGCGCGCCGACCATGTCACGATCGCTGGCGACGTCGGCGGCACCGGCGCGTCGCCGCTCACCTCGATCAAGCACGCCGGCAGCCCCTGGGAGATCGGCCTCGCCGAGACGCACCAGACCCTGGTGCTCAACAAGCTGCGGGGTCGCATCGCCGTGCAGGTGGACGGCGGCGTGCGCACCGGCCGCGACGTGGTCATCGGCGCGCTGCTGGGCGCCGACGAGTTCGGCTTCTCGACGGCGCCGCTCATCGCCGCCGGCTGCATCATGATGCGCAAGTGCCACCTCAACACCTGCCCGGTCGGCATCGCCACCCAGGACCCGGTGCTGCGCAAGCGCTTCACCGGCACGCCCGAGCACGTCATCAACTACTTCTTCTTCGTCGCCGAGGAAGTGCGCGAGCTGATGGCGAGCCTCGGCTTCCGCACCTTCCGCGAGATGATCGGCCGCATGGACCGCCTCGACACGCGCCGCGGCGGCGCGCACTTCAAGGCCAAGGGCCTCGACCTGTCGAAGCTGCTGCACATGCCCAAGGTCGCCACGGCCGTGAGCAACACCGAGCGCCAGGTGCACCTGATCGACAAGGTGCTCGACCGCACCCTCATTACCCAGGCGCGGGCGGCGCTCGATCGCGGCGCGCCGGTGAAGCTCACGGCTGCCATCCGCAGCACCGACCGCACCACCGGCGCCATGCTGTCGGGGGAGGTGGCGCTGCGTTACGGCCACCACGGCCTGCCCGACGACACCATCCACGTGAAGCTCACCGGCACCGCCGGCGAGAGCTTCGGGGCCTGGGTGGCGCACGGCGTCACCCTCGAGCTCGAAGGCGAAGCCAACAACTACGTCGGCAAGGGCCTGTCCGGCGGCCGCCTGATCGCCTATCCGCCCAAGGTCGCCAAGATCGTGCCGGAAGAGAGCATGATCGTCGGCAACGTCGTGCTGTACGGCGCTATCGCCGGCGAGGCGTACTTCCGCGGCGTCGCCGCCGAGCGCTTCGCCGTGCGCAACTCGGGCGCCTGGGCCGTCGTCGAAGGCGTCGGCGACCACGGCTGCGAGTACATGACCGGCGGCGTGGTGGTGTGCATTGGCCCGGTCGGACGCAACTTCGCCGCCGGCATGAGCGGCGGCATCGCCTACGTGCTCGACGAGGACGGCAAGTTCGACCTCCGGGTCAACAAGGAGATGGTCGAGGTCGGTCCGATCACCGATACCCGCACCGCCGCCGAGATCAAGGCGGTGTCGCAGCAGACCGATGGCATCGCCGCCGTGAAGCGCGACATGTTGGCCGACGACGCCGTGCGCCTGCAGATCCTCTTGCGCAACCACGCGCACTACACCAACAGCCGCCGCGCTCAGGAGATCCTGCAGAACTGGTCGGCGTGGCTGCCGCGCTTCGTCAAGGTGATGCCGGTCGACTATCGTAAGGCGCTGCTGCAGATGCGCGAGGCCGAGAAGGCGCAAGTCCGCGCGGCGGCCGGCTAGAGTATCCCATGGGCAAAGTTACCGGCTTTCTCGAGATCCCCAGCCGGGATCGGGAATACGAACCCGTCCCTGAGCGGCTGAAGCACTTCCACGAGTTCGTCGTGCCGCTGCCGGACGCCGAACTGGCGCGCCAGGGCGCGCGCTGCATGGACTGCGGCATCCCGTTTTGCCACGGCGACAAGACCCAGGCCACCCAGGGCTGCCCGGTCAACAACCTCATCCCGGACTGGAACGACCTTGTCTACCGCGGCCGCTGGCGCGAGGCCCTCGATGTCCTCCACTCCACCAACAACTTCCCGGAGTTTACGGGCCGCATCTGCCCCGCTCCCTGCGAGGCGTCGTGCACACTGAACATCATCGACGACCCCGTCACCATCAAGACCATCGAGTGCGCGATCATCGATCGTGGCTGGAAGGAAGGCTGGGTGGCTCCGGTGGCGCCGCCGCGCAAGACCGGCAAGAAGGTCGCGGTGGTCGGCTCCGGCCCCGCCGGCATGGCGTGCGCCCAGCAGCTGGCGCGCGTCGGTCACGCCGTGACACTGTTCGAGAAGCACGCAAAGGTCGGCGGCCTGCTGCGCTACGGCATCCCTGACTTCAAAATGGAGAAGACGCCCATCGACCGCCGCGTGGCGCAGATGGAGGCCGAAGGCGTCGTGATGCGCGCGGGCGTCCACGTCGGCAAGGACATGCCCGCCAAGCAGCTGCTCAAGGACTTCGACGCGATCGTGCTTTCGGGCGGCGCCGAGCAGCCGCGCGACCTGACCGTGCCGGGCCGCGAGCTCGACGGCGTCCATTTCGCCATGGAGTTCCTGCCGCAGCAGAACCGGCGCGTGTCGAACGAACCGCTCGGCACCAACCGCGAAATCCTCGCCGGCGGCAAGCACGTCGTCGTCATTGGCGGCGGCGACACCGGCTCGGACTGCATCGGCACGTCGTTCCGCCAGGGCGCCAAGTCGGTAACCCAGCTCGAGATCATGCCGCGGCCGCCTAACCGTGAGCACAAGGACGTTGTGTGGCCGGAATGGCCGCTCAAGTTCCGCACCTCCTCCTCCCAGGAGGAAGGTGCCGCGCGCGATTTCTCGGTCGCCACCGAGAAACTCACCGGCAACGACGGCAAGGTCACCACTCTGCACTGCGTCAAGCTCGGCCCCAAGATGGAGCGCGTCCCAGGCAGCGAATTCACGGTCCCCGGCGACCTGGTGCTCCTGGCGATGGGCTTCGCGCACCCAGTGCACGAAGGCATGATCGCAGAACTCGGAGTTGCCAAGGACAAGCGCGGCAACGTCGAGGCGAATACCGACGCCTATCGCACCTCCATCGACAAGGTCTTCGCCGCCGGAGACATGCGGCGCGGCCAATCGCTCGTGGTTTGGGCCATTCGCGAAGGCCGCCAATGCGCCCGCAGCGTCGACGAGTACCTGATGGGATCGACGACGCTGCCGAGGTAGCGGGACTTAGAGCTTGCGCATCGGATCGTCGGCGTCGTCCGGCCATAGGAAGATCACCGCGAACGCGCCGAGCCCGGCGAGCGCCGTCAGGGCGTAGGCAATCTGGAATTCGAACATGGGTGCCTCCTTCGTTGGAGACACGCTCGCTCCGTCCGCCGACGCTTGCTTTGACCTAGGTTAGAGGTACGCATTCGCGCGTACGCGTCCACCCGGACTGCACCGAAGTGGCTCAAGGTCTACAAGCGAGCGTCCGTCGCCCGCTCTGGAGGCAGCCTTGAACCGCATCCTCCTTCTGTCCATCGCAAGCGCGCTGCTTTTGGCGAACACCCCCATGCCGGCCCTCGCACAGGAGGCGATGGCCAACGACTTTATCGGCAAGTTCCGGGCGTGGGTGGTGCTCGACCTTCGATTCGCGCTGGCCACTTTGGAGGGTCGCACCGTGTACGCCTATGCCCACGATGGCCCGTGGCAACCCGCTTACTTCGACGTCTGCGAGCAGGCTTGGTTCCCGGTGGCCGCGATACCGCAGGACGTCGCTTTCGAGCCATTCAGCATCTTCATGCGCGCGGACGGGACGCGGCAGTGGGCGTATTCCGGTGTTCCGCTTTACACCAGCGCCCGCGACGCACGCCCGGGCGAAGCCAACGGGAACGGCGTCGATGGCCTGTGGCACATCGTGGAGATACCCGCCCACACCATGGAGTAAGGCGGCGCCCGACCGCTTCCTTGGTTAACGCGGCGGCGCGTTGCTATGCTGCGACCCGCGCGCTGGCAGTCAGGGTCGTGCCGTGCGGATCGTTGTTGCCGCCTTTCTGATGCTCGTTGGATGGACTGCGGCGGCACGCGCCCAAGTCGCCGCCGAGCTCGACGCGTGCGTGCGCGCGGCGAGCGCTGCTCAGCTCTATGGCACCTACGATCTCGCCATCCATCATTGCTCCAAGGTAATCCGCGACGGCCGCGTGCCGGAGGAGATCATGGAGTGGGTGCTTACCCAGCGCGGCGCTGCTTACCAGGGCAAGCAGGCGGTGGCCCGCGCGGCTGCCGACCGCATCAATGCCCAGGCGCTGGCGGCACGTGCCGCGAACGACATTGCTGCCGCTCAGCAGATGGCGGCGACGCGGCAGATGAACGAAATCGAGCGCCGCGCCGCCGCCGTGCAACGCACCACCGACGCGGCAACGCGGGCGGTGTTGCGCGCGCAACTTACCCGCTTCGACACGGAGCAGCTGCAGAATCAGGCCGAGCTAGTGGCTGCGCTTTACGAACAGGCGGCCATGGACAATCCCGAATCGGCGCTTGCCTACCTTTACCGCGGCATTCTGGAAGGTGCGCGTGGGGACTTCGAGGCCGCGGCGCAAACCATCACCCAGGCGCTCGCTCGAGATCCCAATCTCGCGCTGTCCCACTACAACCGAGGCGTGGTGTATTTGCTGCTGGCGCGCATCGATCAAGCGCTCGCCGATCTCGATGAGGCGGCGCGGCTCGGGCTCATGCGCGGCATGAACTTCTACAACCGCGGCATCGCGTACGCCCGCGCCGGCGACCTAGTGCAGGCGATCCTCGACTTCACCGAGGCGATCGCGCTGATGCCGAACTACGTCGACGCGTTCAACAACCGCGGCTTCGCCTTTGAGGTGCTGGGCGAACGGGAGCGCGCCGAGGCCGACTTCATCACGACCCATCGCCTGCGGCCGGACAACCCCCGCTTTCGCCGCAAGCTGCTGGACCTCGGACTCGGCGCCGCCCTCACCCAGTAGCTACCAGCGGGCGGTTTCTGGCCGGCGTCCTTACCGCCACCCTCGAGCAAGCCGGCCGCGTTGTCGAGATGATAGATCGCTGGCGGCTTGTGCTTACGCCACCGCGAGCGTGCCACGCTGGGCAGAGTTCGATATACCGACTCGCTGATGCGAATGTTGGCGCCGCGGCCCAACAGGAACGCCTGATTTACGCCGCGTCCAATAATGTCGCGGCCTCGCCGAGTCGGACCGCCGAACTCTCCTTCGATGACCGAGCCGATGTGGAGGTTGGCGCCGAGCAGCGACACCGGCATCCGTTGCTGGCTCGCCAGCTTCTGCACTGCGTCCTGCAGCTCGGTCACCGCGGCGACCGCCCCGGCGGCGTTCTCGCGGGCGAACACTGCCAAGCACGCGTCGCCCATGAACTTGAGGACGGTGCAGCCATGTCCGGTCAGCACGCGGTCGCGGGCTTCGTAGAAGTCCTGCAGCCAGATGGCGACGTCGATTTCGGCGCGCGATTGGAAGATCTTGGCGAAGCCGGCGAGGTCGACGAGGACGATCAGCCGCTCCACTTCCGCGAAGGGAGGAGTCGATGCGGAGGCCATGGGCCACCTCTTGTGCCTGATGCCTGAATGCTGCGGGGGTCACTCCCGCCGGTCCCGTCGCATCGGAGCAACGCTCCGAGTGGCGGGATACCTCGGTGACAGTATACGCCAACTAGAAGCGCAAGCCGGCCTCCACGCGCCAGCTCCGCCCCGGCAGCGGGTAGGCGTTGTAGGTCGTCGGCGTGCTGGAGCTGCGGACCGCGTAGTTGAAATAGCTCGCGTCGAACAGGTTGTTCACTTGCGCCGCAACCATCCAGGCGCCTTGGCGCGACGACACCTTCAGGTCCAGCAGCCCCTCTCCCGGAATGCGTGGCCCGGCAGCGTCATCGTCGTTCTCCATGCGGCGCCAGCCGAATCCCGTGACCGTTGTGGTCAGCGTCCATTCCGGCCGAAACTCCCACCACAGTGCCGCCGCGCCGGTCCACTTCGACACCAGAGGCAGGTCGTTCCCTCCATTTGGACCCTCACGGAACGTGGCGCGCGTGTAGGCCACGCCGAGATCGACTCCGAGCGTCCTGCTGAGGGCAACCTCGGCACCGGCCTCCATGCCGCGGCGGCGCGTCGGCGCCAGGTTCTCGTTCAAGAAGGTTTCGGCGTTGAAGTGCATCTCGTTCTTCAAGTCCATCTGGTAGAGCGAGGCACGCAAGTTGATCGTGCCAACCCGCCACCGGCTGCCGACTTCGGCGTCCCACGACGTCTGGGTGTGGAGAGCGAATGAATCGTATCTAGCGCTCGAGAGGACGCGCTCGTCTACGGTCGGCAGCCGGAAGGCGCGGCCCAGGCGGCCGAACAGCACCACACCGCCCGTCAGTGTGTGCTCGACGCCGAGGTGCCCTGCCCACTGGTCATCGTTGAAGCGCGCCGACTCGCGGTGGCCATCGAAGGGATCGCCGCCGAACGTAATCGTCGCCTGGGGATTGAGGATGTCGCCGCCGATAAAGCGGATGTGCTGCAGGCGCAGGCCGGCGGACAGGTCGGTCGCACGTCCCAGCGGGCGATCCCCCTGGCCGTAGACCGCCAGGCTGTGTTGCTTGAGATCGTAGCGGTGGACGAGGATATGGGGGTCCTCGCCATGGTTCAGCTGGTTGTAGTCGGAGTAGTAGTAGTCGAGCCCGACGATCCCGCGCGGCACCCGGCCGTCCGGCTCCCAGCGAATGCGGGGCGTGAATGAGTATGTCGCTAGGCGCGAGTTCGTGGTGGTGTCGAAGTCGGGGCCGAACGGGCTCTTGACGATCGAATCCTGCTGCTTGATGCGAACGCCGCCGTCGAGCACAAGCTCGCCGCCACCGGCCAGCAGGCGTGACGTGCCGACGACCGTGCGGATCCCGGTCTGATCGACGAAGTCGTTGGGTGTCGTCGCGCCCCGCGGGTTCAGCCACACCTCGAGGTCGTCTCCTTTGAGCTCGACCCGTCGCGCGCCGGGCAGGCCAAGGTGCTGCGCGTCCGCGGCGAAGGTCCCATACCACTCGCGGGCCGCGCCGAAGCGGCGCAACTCCAGGTTCACGCCCCTCTGTTCGAGCTTGTTGTTCTCACGCCACCCGTCGGAGAACAGAGTGTTGCCGTCGGCGGCAATGCTCCAGTCCCGCGACGAGCGTGCGGCAAATGCTCGTCCCTCGCGGAGTCCGAAAGCACCGATTGCACCTTGCGCCGCATTTCCCGAAGTTCCGCCGCCCGGACGCGTGATGATGTTGACGGAACCGCCCACAGCACCGTCTCCATACAGCACGGCCGCTGAGTTGCCGCGCAGAATCTCGATGCGGCGGATGCTGCCCGGCGGGATGTTGATGAACTCGACGCCGGCGTTGTCGATGTCGTTGAGACGCCGGCCGTTGAGCAGCGTCAGCGTATTCTGCGTGGCGACCGCGCCGAAGCCGCGCAGGTCGATGTAGGCGCGCGCCCCGCCGTAGCCGCCGAACAGGTCGCGGAACTGCACGCCGGGCTCTTGCGCCATTAGCGCCGGCAATGACTGCGCCGGAGAGCGCGCGATCGCGCCGGCATCGATCGTGTCGGCGGCAATGCCGGCCGGAATCCCCTCTTCGAGGTTCGGCCGGGTTACGGTGATCTCAAGCGGTTGGCGCTCGGTGGTTTCTTGAGCAAGTGCGCCGGCGGCCGCGCAGGCCAACGGCAGCACCAGGTACGTCGAACGGAGTCGCATGGTCGGATTCCCCTTGTTGCTTAACAAAGGAGTCCGAGCGAAAGCGTCCGCCACGCCGCGCAGAGCGGCCGCAGCATGTCGAAGACAGTAGCGAACGGGGATTGCGCCCCATTACCGGACCTCCCGCACGAACCCATGCGTCACCGCGCACGGAGGAGTCCGGACCTTGGAGCACCCCGCTCCGAAGGTAGGGTGACGCTGCGGCGGCAGGTCTCCTGGCTCGCGGGTCGGCGCCGGCGCCGGCCTTCCCAGGGTTCGTCACCCCCAGTGGCCATCTGGCGCAGGCTCGCCGCTCACAGTTGCGGGGGCAGCCGCGGATCGGTGGCGCGACGAGCGCGCTACCTACCGCAGTTCCCTATTGCGTCCCTTGCGGGAACCGTCGCGAGACGAACCTTAGCGACGCGGCGTGGCCTTGGCAACGACCGGCCGCGGCCTCTCAGCGGACGGGATTCTCCGGGCCGCGGCCGCGGAACTGATCGACGAAGGCGGCAGCCGGCGCGGGCTCGAACTCATTCAAGCGCAAGATCTTCTGCCATGCGGTCAGGATGACGCCGCCGCCCAGGTTGGCGCGCGGCACGACGACGAGCCCGTCCCACATGCCACGGTACATATTGGCCCACAGCGTCAGCAGGCGCACGCCTTCGGCATTCGGACGATCGATGGAGATGACGATGTGGCCGTGCTCGAGAGAATGCACCAGTGCCTCGTTGGGCACAGCCTGATTGTAGCGGCCTGGGTCCGCCCAAATCGGCCAATGATCGCCGGCAACCGGCGGATCGGTGCGGTAGCGCACGGGCGAGCCGACCGGCACGTGGTTTTGCCCATCGTTCGGGAACGTGTCGACCCGGGACAAGGCTGCCTGACCGGCGGCCACCAGGCGTCCGAACTCGGCCAGGGCTGTCTCCGATGGTGCCGCCGGGGCGGTGGGCGCGGCTGCTTGAGGCGCAGGCCCGGGTGCCGGTGGAGGTGTCGCGGGCGCCGCAGCGGCGGGCGGCGCAGCCGCCGGCGGGGCCGGAGGTGCCGGCGGCTCGGGCGCTGGTCGAAAGACCAGGAGGCTGACGACGACGACCGCAATCGCGCCGGCCGCAATCAGAAGTGCACGCATGGATCCGCCCCGCGTAGGTCTCGTCGCCGGCGCGATCTTACGGATACGCGCAGGCGAGCGCAGTCACGTTTACGAAAGACCGATCGCCCGGCACAGCCGTGAAGCGGTAGATCGTGTCGCCGGCCACCACCGAGTAATAGAGCGGCAGCTTGCCGGTGACATCCTGCGCCGCTCCACCGCCGATGCGATTGAAGGTGAGCGTCACCGGTTGCGCCGGGTCGTACCACGCCTGCGGGCGATTCTGTGCGTCCACTTCGGATACGCCTGTGCCCGTAACGGTGATGGCACCGTTCGCGAACCCAGCGACGTCGTTTCCGGCAGCGGTCGTCAGCGGCGTCCGCAGGATGAAGCGCCGTGTCACCGGATCCCCGGTGCACCGCCATTGCGCCGTCGCCGCGCGGATAACCTCGGCGAGGCGGTCGGCGGGAATGCCCGCGGTACGACGCGCGCGCACCAGTTCGACGATGCGGGCTGTCTCCGCGTCGGGAACGTCGCGACGATACTGAGCTTGCAGGTCGCCGGTGCGCACCTGCTCGGCCTCGAGCGCGCCGCGCAAAGCGGTGTTCTGCTCGCGAAGCTGGCCCACGGTCTCGGTCAGCGTCCGAACTTCTTCGGTGAGACGAGCCGCCTCTCGGCCAGCGAGGTCCGATCCAGTCTGGTAGGACCAGACGCCGATCGCAATCAGCAGGATCAGGGACAGTCCCCAGCCCACGACACGCCGTGGGCTGGGGCCACGCTTCTTGCGTGCGCCGTAAAGGCTGTTTCCGAAGGTCATTCGTCTGGCGGTGCCGTCCGGCGCCTCTCCGCGTGCCGGGCACCCTAACCCAAAGCGGCGACGGCGCGGAAGGATTCCGTCCCTCCACGACTAGCAGCCGATTTTGGCCGAAGTAGGACAAGTCGAAGCTGCGCTTCGAGCCCACAACGCGCGACTTCCCTTGACGGCACTCCGAGCCGTCCGTACACGGCAGGCTCCCACATCGGAGGCCGCATGGCGCACACCCGCAAGGACGTCGAGCTCCTCGGCAAGGAGCCTCTCCATCATGGGCGATACCGTTTCGACCGCTATCGCATGCGCTATCGCGCCTTCTCCGGCTCGTGGAGCAAGGACGTGTCGCGGGACATTCTCGACCGTGGCAACACCGTATCGGTGATTCCGTACGACCCGCAACGCGACTCGGTCGTGCTCATCGAGCAGTTCCGGCCGGGGGCCTTTGCCAACGGGGATGCCTGTCCCTGGCTATGGGAGATCGTCGCGGGGGCAATCGAGGAAGGCGAGCAGCCCCTGCAGGTGGCCGCGCGCGAATGCCAGGAGGAGACCGGCCTGGTGCCGACCGCAATCAAGGCGGTTTGCGAGTACTACACCTCGGCCGGCGCGCTCGCGGAACTCAATCGTCTCTACGTGGGACGGGTGGACGCGAGCCGGGCCGGCGGCCTGCACGGCCTCCAGGACGAGGGCGAAGACATCCGTGTCTTCGCCATGACCGCTGCAGAAACATTTGCGGCCATGGACGGCGGCAAGATCCGCACGGCGCCGGCGCTCATCGGCCTGTCCTGGCTCAAGGACAAGCGGGAGGAGCTGCGCCGCGAGTGGCGTTAGGCCGCAGGGGACCGCGGGCCATTCCACCTGCCCGGTTCCTTGAATGGTCCCCGGCGGCAGCGCTACAGTCCCCAATCACGTGTACTTGAGCGACCGAGCTACCGGCGCTCGCAGGAGCGCCGGGCCGACCGGCGCCGGAAGCGCGCCGCTCATGGATCTCCGCAGCAATCTCTGCGACCTCATTGGCAACACGCCGCTGGTGAAGCTGCGTCGCCTCTCGGAGGAAACCGGCTGCACGATCCTCGGCAAGGCCGAGTTCATGAACCCCGCCGGGTCGGTGAAGGACCGCCCTGCCCTGAAGATCGTGCGCGAGGCCGAGGCCGCGGGCCAGCTTCGCCCGGGTGGGGTGATCGTCGAGGGGACTGCGGGCAACACGGGGATCGGTCTTGCGCACGTCGGCCGCGCCCTTGGCTATCGCGCGGTGATCGTAATCCCTGAGACGCAAAGCAAGGAGAAGAAGGATCTCATCCGCCTCGCCGGCGCCGAGCTGCGTGAGGTCCCCGCCGTGCCCGCCAGCGACCCCAACCATTACGTGAAGGTGTCCGGCCGTCTCGCCGACGAGCTCGCGCGCACGGAACCGAACGGTGCGGTGTGGGCCAACCAGTTCGACAATGTCGCCAATCGGCGCTCGCATTTCGAGACGACCGGTCCGGAGATCTGGGCGCAGACGGGCGGCAGGGTGGACGCGTTCATTTGCTCCGCCGGCACGGGCGGCACGATTGCCGGCACCGGCATGTTCCTCAAGGAACAGAATCCGGACATCGTCGTCGCGCTCGCCGATCCGATGGGCGCGGCGCTGTATCACTACTATCGCCATGGGACCCTGAAGGCGGAGGGCTCGTCGATCACCGAGGGCATCGGCCAGGGTCGCATCACCGGAAACCTCGAAGGCGCGCCGGTGGACTTCGCCTTTCAGATTCCCGACGAGGACGCGCTCCGCATCCTGTTCGAGCTGGTGCAGGAAGAAGGCCTGTGCCTGGGAGGCTCGTCCGGCATCAACCTGGTCGGCGCGAAGCTTCTGGCGCGCGAGCTCGGGCACGGCCACATGATCGTGACGGTCCTGGCCGACCTCGGAGTGCGGTACCAAAGCAAGCTGTTCAATCCCACCTTCCTGCGCCAGAAAGGGCTGCCGACACCGCCCTGGATGTCCTAAGGAACTGTATGGCAATTCGTAACCCCGGCGTCATGGGAATTCCCGGCCTCACACCCTGGCGCATCACATTCCTGGTCTATGCGATCGGCTACGTATTGTGGGTGGCGCGTGCCATGTATTGGGGCATCGCCAACAACGTTGAGAACTACTGGGAAGGTGTCGCCTGGCACGCCTTCTTGTATGGTCCGATGTGGCCGCTGATGTTGATCTCCCGCATCACCGGCATGGTGATCAGCACGGTCTAGAGGTCCAGCCGTGCCCGCGCCCCCCCTTCCCGACCTGATCACCACGGAGTGGCTCGCCGCCAAACTCAGCGGGGTCGTCGTGCTGGACGCCACCTGGTTCGTTCCGACCGAAAGGCGCGTCGCCGCCGCGGAATACACCACCGCGCATATTCCGGGCGCCGCCTGGTTCGACATCGACGCCATCGCGGATAAGAACACCTCCTTGCCGCACATGCTGCCGGACGCCCGCACCTTCGCGCAGGCCATCGGAGCGCTCGGCGTGGGCAACGGCGACCGTGTCGTGGTCTATGACCGCAACGCCATGACGTGCGCTGCCCGCGTGTGGTGGACGCTGCGTGTCTTTGGCCACGACGCCGTTGCAGTGCTCGACGGCGGTTTCGGCAAGTGGACGGCCGAAGGACGAAAGGTGGAAGCGGGCAAGGTGGTTCCCGCTCCCAAGGCCTTCAGCGCCCAGTGGCGTTCGGACCTCGTCGCCAACCTTCCATGGGTCGAGGCCGCCTCGCGCCGCGGTAGATGGCAGTTGGTGGACGCCCGCACCGCCGGGCGCTTTCACGGCACCGAGCCGGAGCCCCGCCCAGGCCTGCGCGGTGGTCACATACCGGGCGCCAAGAACTTGCCGTTCCGCGCCCTCCTCAACGAGGACGGGACCCTGCTCAGTTCAATCGACCTGCGGCGCCGCTTTGCCGATGCCGGCGTGGACACGGCGAAGCCGGTGGTGGCCATGTGCGGCTCCGGCGTTACTGCCTCCCTGGTTGCCTTTGCCCTGCACCACCTCGGTGCCCGCGAAGCGGCCGTCTACGATGGTTCCTGGGTGGAGTGGGGCGGGCGTCCCGACACGGCGGTGGCGACGTGAGCAAAGACACAAAGGGCCAGGGCGATGCGACGCGTCTCGCCCATACTGGGCGCGGCGGCACCCGCCATCATGGGGTCGTCAATCCGCCGGTCTATCACGTCTCGACCGTCACCTTTCCTTCGCTGAAGGCGCTTAAGGACGCGACCGAGGGTCCGCAATCCGACCGTGCCGTCACGTACGGCCGACGCGGCACGCCGACGACATTCGCGCTGCAGGATGCGATCGCCGCCCTGGAAGGATCGGGATCGACGTTCCTGGTGCCTTCGGGCCTTTCCGCTATCACGTTGTCGCTGCTTGCCGTGCTCAACCCCGGCGACCACCTGCTGATGGTGGACTGTGCTTACGCGCCGGCGCGGCACTTCTGCGACACAGTGCTGCGCAGTCTCGCCATCGAGACTACCTATTACGACCCAGCGGTCGGCGCTGACATCGACAAGCTGTTCCGGCCCACCACCCGCGCCGTGTTCCTCGAAGCGCCGGGGTCTGTGACGTTCGAGATGCAGGAAGTGTCCGAGATCGCCGTAGCAGCGCGCGTGCATCGCATCGCCACGCTCATGGACAACACGTGGGCGACGCCGGTCTACTTCAAGCCCCTGGCCCACGGCGTCGACATATCGATCCAGTCGATCACGAAGTACGTCGGCGGGCATGCCGACGTGATGATGGGTTCGGTCACTGCGAGCGAGCCCTGGCTGTCCAAGCTGCGCCACTGGATCCATCATCTTGGCCTGTGTGTCGGCTCCGACGATGCCAACCTCGCCTTGCGGGGCCTCCGTACCCTGGAGACTCGCCTCGCGCGCCATCAGGCGACCGGGATCAAGCTTGCCGAATGGCTTGGCGACCGCCGAGAAGTCTCCCGCGCGCTGCACCCTGCCCTCGTCAACCACCCGGGGCACAGCACCTGGAAGCGCGACTTCACGGGGGCGAGCGGACTATTCGGCGTGCTGCTGAAGCCGTGCTCTGACGAAGCGCTCGCCGCATTCATCGACGGGCTGGAGTTATTCGGCATCGGCTACTCCTGGGGCGGCTTCGAGAGCCTGATCGCGCCACACGATCCAAGCCCCATCCGCTCGGCAGTGCCCTGGCGCGCCAATGGCCGTCTAATCCGTATCCACGCCGGGCTCGAGGATTCCGACGACCTGATCGCCGATCTCAGCGCGGGATTGGCGCGTCTCGCCTCGGCGTAGCCAGGGCGACGCTCGCCGCGAAAAGTAGCGCGGCAACGAGGACGATCGCCGGGCTGGCAGGTGTGTCCCACAACATCGATGCGCCAAGCCCACCGATCACCGAGACGACGCCGACCAGCGCCGCTACTGCCGCCATGCCTTCCGGCGTACGGGTGATGCGCCGGGCGGTCGCAGCCGGAATGATCAGCAGCGAAATGATCAGCAGCGCGCCGACGATCTTGAGGGACACCGCCGTGACCAGCGCAACGGCGAACAGGAACGCGAGGCGAATAGCAGCGACCGGCACCCCTTCCATGGCAGCGAGCTCCTCGTGCACCGTCATGGCGAGGAGCGGCCGCCAGATCGTCGCAAGCACTGCGAGAACCACGGCACCGCCACCCCAGATCCAGACCAGATCGACGGGCGCAACTGCCAGGATGTCGCCGAACAGGAAGCCGAGCAGCTCCGTGCTGACGTCGCTGACGTAGACCAAGAGGACGAGCCCGAGCGCGAGAGCAGCGTGGGTAACGATCCCCAGTACTGCGTCGTCGCTGACTCGCGTATCGCGCCGCAACGCGATGAACATTAGCGCCACGGCGAAACAAACCACGATCGCCCCCGCGGTAACGCCGATCCCAAGTACCAGACCGAGTACGACTCCCAACAGGGCGGAGTGGGACAGCGCGGAGCCGAACACCACCATGCGCCGCCAGAGGATGAGGCTGCCAACCGGCCCGGCAATCAGCGCCACGCCGATGCCACCAGCTAGGGCGCGCCAAAGGAAATCGAGCATGGCCTAGCGGTGCGGATGGTGATGGTGGTCGTGGTCGCTATCGGTATGGCTTAGCGGCATCACGGCGCCGGACGCTGCATGCGCGTGGTCGTGGTGATGGGTGTATACCGCCACGCCGTGCGGCACGCCACCGAACAGCGCGAGATACTCCGGGTGCTGGCTCACAGACTGGGGCGCGCCCTCGCAGCATACATGGTGGTTGAGGCAGACGACGCGTCCGGTGGTCGCCATCACGAGATGCAGCTCGTGCGAAACCATCAACACACCCGCGCGGCGCGACGCCGCGGCACGGGCGACAAGGTCATAGAGGTCCACCTGACCCGCCATGTCGACGCCCTGTGTCGGCTCGTCGAGCACCAGCAACTCCGGCTGGCGCAGCAGGGCGCGAGCAAAAAGCACCCGCCGCAACTCTCCGCCGGACAGCTCTTGCAACGCACGATCGTCCAGCCCGGAGGCACCAACCTCGGCGAGGCTCGCCGCGCGCTCGGCAGCGGTAGCCTTGGTACTCAGCGTCAACAGTCGTGCAACGGTCATCGGCAGGGTCGCATCGAAAGAGAAGTGCTGCGGCACGTATCCGACGCCCAGCCCCGGCCTGCGCCACACGTCGCCGCTATCAGGCACCAACAGGCCGAGTGCCACACGCAGCAGCGTCGTCTTGCCGGCGCCGTTCGGCCCGACGATGGTCACCGTCTCGCCGCGTCGCACCAGCAGGTCCACCCGGTCGAGCTGTCGCTCGCCGGAGCGCGCGACAACCGCGCCCCGCACCATTACGAGCGCGTCGCTGGGGACCGAATCGGATTGGCCTGGGCGCATGTCGCCCGCCGGCTCGTGCTTCACGCTGGCGCCGTTTGCTGACAGCGGCGACACAGTCCGCGCGCTTCCACCGTTTGTGCGGCAACGATGAAACCGATCTCGGCGGCACGGTTGGCAATCCTGCGGGCCAGGCCGCCGACCTCGATCTCCACCGCGTCGCCGCACCCTTCGCACAACAGATACTGCGCGACATGATGCTGCTCCGGCTGGGGACAACCCGCGAAGGCATTGCGCGACTCGATGCGGTGCACGAGCCCCTGCTCCATCAAGAAATCGAGCGCGCGATAGACGGTCGGAGGCGCCGCGGCCGCGCCGTACTTGCGCAGGGCTTCCAAGATTTCGTACGCCCCGACTGGAGCGTGGCTCCGCCACACCAGCTCCAGCACGCGACGGCGGTTGTCCGTGAGACGCCCACCGCGCTGGGCGCAGACTGTCTCCGCTCGCGCCAGTGCGTCGCTCACGCAATGGGCGTGATCGTGATCCCGCGCGAGAGGGGTCGCCGCTTTCACCTTTGCCAGATGCCGGGTAGGCTTCAAGTTTGTTACATTATGCAATCCGGCATCCGAGCCGGGGCCGCAGGGACCTCCCGTGACTCACCAGGAACCGATCGCACCACAACCAGGCAGCGCGCTCCTCGACGCCATCCGGTTCGATGAGCAGGGACTGGTTCCGGCGATCGTACAGCAGTGCGATACCGGCCAGGTTCTGATGCTGGCATGGATGAATCGGGCCGCCATCGAATCGACCCTCTCAACGGGCGAGGCGCACTACTTCTCGCGCTCGCGTGGCACGCAATGGCACAAGGGCGAGACGTCGGGGCAGGTGCAGACGGTGCGTGAAATCCGCCTCGACTGCGACGGCGACGCGTTGCTATTGCTGATCGATCAGACGGGCGTCGCCTGTCACACCGGCCGCCGCAGCTGCTGGTTCCATACGGTGACGGAGGGGCACATCCAAGTGATGGCCGATCCCGACGTGGACCCGCACACCTTGTACGCGCGCTCCTAGAACCGGAAGTCATATGGCTTCACGGTGTCCACCCTGATTCGATAGCCGGCGTCCGCCAGCTCCGTCACCTGCTCGATCCGGTCGAAAATGCCGGTGATCGTCATGGCGTCGAACAAGCCCGTGATCTTCACGCCCTTTTCGCTGCGCACGTAGATCACCTGGTTGGGCGGCGGCGGCGGCACGTGAATGCAGGCGCCGATGTAAGGCACCAGCAGGAACTCCTTCACGACAGTCGCGTCAAGATCGAGCGGCACGACGAAGCCCGCGATGGCAACGCGCTTGCCGTCGAAGTCGGGCACGGTGCCGACGGCGACAAGCGCGTCAGGATCAATTGCTCCGTGCTGCACCAGACCCATCGCCACGAAGGTCTGCAGGCCGGGAATGAGCTGCTCCCACTGGATCTCAATGGGCGCATCGGCGGCACGAACCGGAACCGCGAGCAGGGCTGCGGCGAGGATCACAATCAGCAAGCGACGAAGAGACATACCGTCCTCCTAGGTCCGAACCATCATTCCATCTGCCAACGACAGGCGATAGGCGCGCACTGCTGGAAGCATAGCCGCAACAACACCGGCGCCGATAACGCCGATCAGGGCAAGCATTTCGCGCGGATGCGGCGGCTCGAGCGGGATGTAGAGGCCGAAGCGCGAATCCACCCACGGCCGTGCCGCGGCCAAACCGATGTACAGCAGCACAATGCCGACGAGCGCACCCGCAGATGTCAGGATCAGGGCCTCGGCCGTCAGCAGGCCGAGGATAGTACGAGGACCCGCACCGACGGACCGCAGGATGGCCATTTCCCGGCGCCGTTCTCCGAGTGTGGCCAAGAGCATCGCGGCCATGCCGAGCAGCGCGGTCACAACCGTGAGAGCGGAGACGATCGCGAGCGCGGACTCGGCGGTGCCGATCAGCCCCCACAGCTCTTGGAGGGCTACGCCTGGCAGTACCGCCGTAAGGGGCTCCGCGGCGAACTCGTTGATGGCGCGCTGCACGCGGAACGCCGTCAGGCGCGACTTCAATCCGATCAGTACGGCGGTAACGTCCTTGGGCGTGAGGTCCATCTGGCGCAAGCGCTCGGCCGGGGTGGTCAAACCAGGGATGCGCGCTCCAGCCTGCCAATCGACGTGGATTGCGGTGATCGCCTCCAGGCCAACATGCACCGAACGATCCACGGGAGTACCAGTCTTCCTGAGGATCCCGGCGATGGTGAACGGCCGGTCGTCGTGCAAAGCGAACGAGGTGTTGCCAAGGCCGTGGGCGATGACGATGCGATCCCCCACGTCGTACCCGAAGGCCGCGGCTACGTCGGCGCCGACCACGGCCTCGAAAAGGTCGGCGAACGGCGCACCGTCGCGGAATTCCAGGGCCCGGTCGCGGCGGTAGCGGTAGTACTCGAAGTACGCCGGCGTCGTGCCGACAATGCGAAAGCCGAAGTGGGAATCGCCCAGCGACAGCGGCACCAACCATTCGATTTCCGGGCGCGCGGCAATGTCCTGCACGGTGGTCCACCAGATATTGTTGGTGGCGTTGCCAATGCGGAAAACCGAATAGAGCAGCAAGTTCACCGGGCCAGAGCGCGCACCGACAATCAAGTCCGTGCCGGAGATGGTGTTGGCGAAGCTTGCCCGCGCCCCGTTGCGCACTTTCTCCACGCCCAGGAACAGCGTGACGCTGACCGCAATGGCGAGCGCGGTGAGGGTCGCCGTAGCCCAGCGGTTGGCCAGAGAGCGTAAGGCGAGACGGAATATCATTAGCCCCGCTTCACGGTGGCGATCGAGTCGAGCGCCACGACCCGGTCGAAGCGAGGCGCAAGCGCCGGGTCATGGCTTACCGTCACCAGCGTGGCGTGGGTGCGGGCGACCTCAGCGAACAACAGGTCGAGAAACGACGACTGGCTTTCGCGATCGAGCGCCGAAGTGGGCTCGTCGGCAACGATAATCTCGGGATTGCCGATCAGTGCGCGTGCCGCGGCGATCCGCTGCTGCTGACCAACGCTGAGCCGGGAAGCAACACCCTGGCGCGCCGTGGTGTCGTCGATGCCGAGGCGCGCGAGCAGGCGGACGGCCTCGCCGCCGTTGCTCGCCGCCCGCACCCGCCGTGCCGGGGCGAACCGCAAGGGCAACACTACGTTGTCGATCACGCTGGCGTACGGCAACAGGTTGAACATCTGGAACAAGACGCCGAAGTGCTCGCCGCGGAAGCGGTCGCGCGCCGCACCCCGCATGGCGCCGAGATCACTACCCAACACCGTGACACTGCCAGCGTCCGGACGCACCACGCCGCACAGGAGGCTCATTAGCGTGGACTTCCCGGCCCCGGATGGACCGACCAGCAAGAGCTTCTCCCCGGCCGCAACCGTCAGGTCGGGTACCGCGAGCGTGAACGGCGGCGCCGACGGCCAAGTGAACCGAACGGCGCGCAACTGCGCGGCTGGCGCATGGGAAACTGCCACGCGGACGGCTACCGCCCGGTCAGCCATCGCCAGAGCGCGTTGCCGCGATCAACTCTCGGCTTGTCGCGGGTGACTTCGTAGACGGTGGGACCGCGGTCGGTGACCAAAGTCACCTCGAGCTCGGCGCTATTCGGGAACTTGGCAAAGAATGGAAACCCGATAACGCGAATGGCACTTGGATCCACGCAGGTGAACATGTAGGCCGCTTCGAATTCGGTGTGAGCAGCGGCGGGAGCGCCAGCGGCAGGAGCATCATATCCTTCCACCGTGACCTCCGCCTCGTCGAGCGTGCACCGCGCGGCGGCCGGCAGATCGATCAGAGCCGAGGGGGTCTTCAGCAGCGCGACGGCGGCCGCCAGCGCCTGCTGCTCGGCAGCTGATTGTGGCGGCCGCTCGTAGCCGACGATATCCGGACCGGGTGCCACCACCTCGATAGCGAGGCGTTTGCCCTCGAACGTGATCATGACGGTGCTGCGGCCGTGCTGGTGTGCCTGCGCCAACGCCAGGGATGGAAGGAGCACCGCCGCCAAGGCGACGCCGCGCATGGGCATCTCGCGCCTCCGTGTTATACCGTAACGTTATAAAGTAACTTTCCGCGGCAACCGTCAAGTGGTTGTTGGCAGCAAGCGTTGTATCGGCTTGTATACAACCATCTTCGGTGGCCGCGGAGCGCGATGGACAGATCGCCGGCGCGGCCTATGTGTCGTATCCGACGGAGAATAACGGACCGGCACGGGCTCCCGCTCGCGGGCAGCATCGAAGCGAGTGCCTATGCGCGGACGATGGACCCTCCCTCCCATCGTCCGCGCCGCCGTTTCTTGGATTGGTATGTCTCCCTCACTGGCGCAGCTTCGGCCGGGACGCTAGCCTGCCCCTCATGACGGGGGCTCGCTCGTGGGCCGCCTGGCTCGGCATTTTCCTGTTGCTGGCGGGGGCGGCACCCGGCACCGCCCAGCAGACCCGGCCGCTCACCGAGAACGAGCGTTATGTCAGCTTCTTCGACTACATCGTGTTCGGCAGCGAGTTCCGCGGCCGGGCGTCCACGACCGTGCGCAAGTGGACCGAGGTTCCCATCAAGCACAAGATCGGCGCGACGCAGGCTGTGCATCCGCGGCGATCGCTCGCTACCGTCCGGTCATCGAGCGCCACCTGCGCGTCCTCGAAGAGTACACGCTGCTGCGCTTCGAAGAGATCGGGCCGCGCGATCCGGGCGAAAACCTCGTCATCTACTTCTCGACCTATGATCGTATGATCGATGACGGTCGCCTCCTGGCCCGGAATCCCGCCGAGATCGATGCGATGAAGCTCGGCACGGCGAACTGCTTCTTCCTCTCGTATTCGCTGGAAAGCCAGATCGTCGCCGCGCGCATCGTGGCAAACTCCCAGCTAACCGAAATGGAGATCACCCATTGCCTGCTGGAGGAGCTAGCGCAGAGCCTGGGGCTTCCGAACGATGACGAACGGGTGGCGCCGTCGCTGTTCAACGACAGCCTCAAGCTGACCAGCCTGTCCATCGTCGACAAAGTCCTGCTGCGGTTGGTGTACGATCCGCGCATGAAGCCGGGGACACCCCGGGCGCAGGCATTGTTCGCTTGCGCGCGCAATCCTCACTGAGCTTAACCCTGGGGCGGCTGAGAGTACGCACCATGCTTGCGACGTTGTCTATCTGGGTGCTCTGCTCGGCGGTGGTGTTCGTCGGCCTCTTGTTCGGCCGCACCTCGCAACTCCACCGCCGGCTGCGCATCGCAGATCTGGATTGGAAATCCGCGCTGGTGATGTCGTTGATCGTCGGCGCGGTACCCGCATTCGTCTTCGACCAGGTCAACCACCGCCCCGTCGACGTGCCGGGTTCGATCATGCCGGTGCCACTGTTGCCGCCGGCGCGCTAGCCGCCGCGGTTCGCCCGTTTCGGACTAGACGTCGACCCCGAACGCGGCGTAGCCGCGCTTCCATTTGGTTCCGTCCGGCTCGCGGAAGATGAGATCTACGTCCTGCGGTACGACGAACCAGTCGCCGGTCGTGATCTCGCGGTCCAGCTGGCCGGCACCCCAGTTGGTGTAGCCGAACGCGAACAAGGTCGAGCGCGGCCCACGGCCTTCGGCAATGGCCACGGCGATCGCCTCCACCCGGCTGATGGCCAGATTGCCTGCCACCATCAGCGCGCCATTCAGGCCGTAGTCGGTGCTGTGGAGCACAAATCCGCGGCCTGGCTCGACCGGGCCACCCCAATAGACGGTGACGCGCGCGTCGGTGGGCTGTGCACGCAGGCGGAAGGCGCGCAGCACCTGTTCCAGCGGTCCCGCACCCTGCGGCTTGTTGACGACGAGACCAAATGCGCCCTGGGCATCGTGGCGCGCGATGTACACCACCGCGTCCTTGAACCGCGCGTCCGCCATGGATGGCGCCGACACCAGGATCCGTCCGACGAGGTCGCGCGGACGCGCGGGCACATCAAGCATCTGCGCCGCGGCTGGCGTCACCACCGACAGGCAAACTACCGCAAGCGCAAGCCAGCGTGTGCTGAACCGAAGCGGTTGCGGCGCCGTCCTCATGGAGGGAAGCCTAGCCAAAACCACCCGCAGTGCCAACGCAGGGTGCAGGCCCCTTACGGCCTTGGCACGCCGCGTTCACGCGCTAGTGCGGCCTGGACCGCCATCGCGTCGGCCTCCCGAGCGTCGCCGGCACGGCGCAGCAGGCGAACGTACTCCACGAGCTCGTCGGCGAAACGATCCCCCCGCTCGCCTTCCTGAACGCCTCGCACCACGACGACCTGCCGCTGATAGTCGGCGGCGTCGCGATGGCGGCCCAGGCTCTGGGAGACATCCACCAGCGCCTCGAGCGTCGCGATCAGCTCGTCGGGGGGCGGCGGACCGCCGGACCGCCAGATCGCCAGAGCGCGGCGCAACACCTGCGCGGCATCGAGGTTCCGGCTCACCGCCATGTAGGCGATCCCCTCCCGCGTCAGCGCCGGCGCGAGGGAGCGATGTGTCAGGCCGAAGGTCACCTCGCGGATCGCGACCACCCGGCCGAAAATCGCACCCACCTCTTCGTATTGGCCGAGATGCATGAGGACGTCGCCAAGGTGTTCTAACACGATGGCGGTGAAGGGGTGGTCGGGACCGGCGATGCGCTCGATGCGCGCGATTGCGTCGCGAAAAAGCTCGGCGGCCCGACCGGCGAAGCCGCGCGCGGCATAGACCTGACCCAGGGCGTCCAGGGACATGACGATGTTGGGGTCGCCGGTCAGCTCCTGCAGCTGAATCGCCTCGAGATAGTAGATCTCCGCCTGGTCGAAGCGGTAGAGCCGGCGATATGCGACGGCGACGTTGACGAGGCTGTTGATACGGCGGGAGTCGTCGGGGGAGAACAAGCGCGCGGTATCCAATGCACGCAGGAAGCGGTCGAGAGCAGTGGCGTCGTCGCCGCGATTGAGGGCCTCGACGCCCTCGATCGCCAGTGCCTGCCAGACGTCGGCTTGCTGCGCGGCGCCACCCGGCGACCGCAAGAGCGCCAGGGCGACGAGGAAGACTGCAATTGCGCGCCGAACTGTCATGCCGAGCGTTGCGGTGGCCGGAACGCACCCCCGTCGAACCGTACACCAGGGCATCGGGGCACGGAACAAATGGCTGGGATTCTCCGGCGCAGGGCCAGGCCGCGGCAGCGCCTTGCCGCTGGCCCTCCATAGGGTACGGTGTTCCGTATTTGTACTAGGACGGCGCCATGTCAACGGCCGATCGGCAAGGCGTCTCGGGTGAACGGGTGCCGCACGCCCTTGCCCCACGCATGTATCTGCCCGACTCCTCCCAAGCGGTAGCACCGCGGGGTTAGGCGGACGCGCCCATCTGGGTGGGTGCTGAGCGCCCGCGGCAACGCCATGTCTCTCCGTAGAGGCGCGACGACTTGCCGCGATGGACGCTGACTTGCGACGAAGCCCGCGCCACGGCCGTCGCGAACACCGACTGAATGCTGGGCAGCGGCCGTCCCGCCGCTGCGTGGCTCAACGCAAAGGCAGATCGCCGGCGCGTACCAGCAAAGGAGATGCAAGATGACCGCATCCATCGACAGAACGTTCGACACCACCTCCGAAATGAATCGCAGCGAGATTCCGCGCGCGGAAGACACGACGGTTTGCGAAGCCGTAGGCGTGTTCCACGATGTCGCAGCCCTCGAGCGCGCCATCGACGAATTGCTAATGGAGGGCTTCGATCGTGCCAGCCTCAGCCTCATCGCCAGCGAAAGCAACATTGAGGAGAAGTTGCGCACCGCTACGAGCGCGCCGTATCCGAAACCGACCGGCTCGACGACGCCACGGCTCCGCGCATGGCGTATGTGGACCGCGACTCGCTGTCCGAGGCCAAGGCCGGGCTCGCAGGAGGCCTCGCGTATGTCGGTGCGACCGTGGCAGCGGGAGCCGTTGTGTTCAGCGGCGGCGCCGCGGGCCTCGCGGTGATGGCGGCGGTTGCCGCCGCCGGCGGCGGCGCCCTGGTCGGGACGCTGCTGGGGCGCTTTATCGTCAAGCGCTACGCCGACACCCTGCACGACGCCCTCGAGCGCGGCGGCATCCTGTTGTGGGTTGCCTGCCCAGACAAGGACAAGAAGAACAAGGCGATGAACATCCTTCGCAGCCATGGCGCGACGGAAGTTCATACCCACCAGCTGCCGTCTCCCGATCCGGCGCTCTATACGCCGGGCGGCGTGTCGTACGACCTTAGCTTCATGAATCGCATCGGCCTCTAAAGGGGCCGACTTGAGCGGCGCAGACGGCCGGGAAGAGCCTCCCGGCCGCCCGCGCCGAACCCATGTGCCGGGGTCGTCCTCCGCCGTGCGCGGCGCCCGACGCTCCGCTACCATGCGAGCCTCACTCACACCCAGGAGCTCGTTATGGCATCGAAGCGCACCGCGTCCGCCACCTGGACCGGCGGCCTCAAGGACGGCAAGGGAACGCTAGGCACCGGCAGCGGTACTCTGAAGAACACACCGTATACCTTCGGCATGCGGTTCGAGAACGCCCCCGGCACCAACCCCGAGGAACTGATCGCCGCGGCCGAGGCCGGCTGCTTCGCCATGGCGCTATCCGCCGACCTCGGCGGCGCCGGCTTCACGCCCGACCGCATCACGGCGCAGGGCACCGTCACCCTCGACACCGTCGACGGCAAGCCCACGCTCACCAATCTGCACCTCGTGGTGTCGGCCAAGGTGCCGAAGATCGACGCCAAGAAGTTCGCCGAGATCGCCAACGGCACCAAGACCGGTTGCCCGATCTCGCGAGCGTTGAAGGTTCCCATCACCCTCGACGCCAAACTGAAGTAAGCGCGGGCTCGATACTTGGAAAACGGCGGTCGCGCATCTATGTTCCGCGCCTCGCTCTGGCAACCTTCGCATCGTAGGAATCTGCAAGGAAATGGCTCTTCCCACGCACCTGGTATCCGTCGCCGTGTTCCAGCGCATGCTCAACAACCTGTTGGGCATCCTCGACAAGGCCGCCGCGCACGCTGCGGCCAAGCGCTTCGACCCGAACAACTACCTGGCCATTCGTCTCGCGCCAGACATGCTTCCGTTCGTGAAGCAGATCCAGCTCACGAGCGACCACGCCAAGCGTGCCACCGCTCGCCTGGCCGGAGTCGAAGCGCCGGCCTACGAGGACAACGAGAAGACCCTCGACGAGTGCAAGCAGCGCATTCAGAAGACCCTCGACTACGTCAAGGGCTTCAAGCCCGAGCAGTTCGAAGGCGTCGAGAAGAAACCGCTGGTGGTACCGGCCGGTGTCAACAAGAAGCGCACGTGGGTCACTGAGGACTACTTGCTGGTGAACGCCATTCCCAACTTCTTCTTCCACCTCACCACGGCGTACGCGATCTTGCGCGAGTCTGGCGTCGATATCGGCAAGGCCGACTACATCGGCCCGCAACCGCCGGCGGCCTGAACGTCAGCGCATCGTCGGTCGCCCTACGCGGAATGCTTGAGCTTCTCGCCGAAGCTTTCGCGCAGAGCCTCAACCTTGGGCCGCGCCACGGCCATCACATAGCCATGGCGCGGATTGCGGGCGACGAAATCCTGGTGATACGCCTCCGCGACGAAGAACTCCTTCAGCGGTTCGAGCGCCGTCTTGATCGGCGCAGAGTACACCTTCGCCGCCTCCAGCTGCGTGATGTAGCGCTTGGTGACGTCGCGCTGGCGCTCATCAGCGAAGAAGACCGCCGAGCGATACTGCCGGCCGCGGTCGTTGCCCTGGCGGTTCATCTGCGTCGGATCATGGGCCACCGAGAAGAAGATTCTCAGCAGCTGCCCGAATGACGTCTTGCGCGGGTCGTAGGTTATCTCGATCGCCTCGGCGTGATCCGTCGTGCCAGAGCACACCGCATCGTAGTTCGCCGTTTCACGCGTGCCACCGGCGTAGCCGGAGCGCACCGTCGCAACTCCGTCGAGCTCCTTGAACACTGCCTCGGTGCACCAGAAGCAGCCGCCGGCGAGCACCGCCTTGGCGCTGTTCACGCCCTCCGGCGGTGGATCGTAGGTGGGATCCGGCATGTCGGCGGGATCGATGCGTAGCGCCCAGAAGCCAGCCATTCGAGGCCTCCTTGTCGCAAGGTCCGCCTAGATATGGAGGAATGGGCCTGCCAAAGCGAGGGCGTCACGATCCGTTGATGCGTGCGGCGAGGGCTGCCTTGGTCATGTTCCGCTGCGGGGCCACGTGCCAACGCCCAGCTCCTCCGTCATCGCGGGCAGATTCCCTGTCTAGACCCGCGCCGCAACCGCAACCATTCGTCGCGCCGCGTACGCTCGGTTACGTGCTAGAGCGCGCCTTGGGTCCGGTCCGCGGCGAAGCCACCAAGGTCCTGCAGGGGACCAAGGGGATTGGGTGTCTGCCTTGCCGGCGGGGGACGTAATGGCGCGCGACGAAGTCTTCGGCATGCACAGCCCATTGGCCGTCACGATCGCGACGACAACGGGCGTGGTGCGGTTGCCGGGCAGCCCGCCCACCGAGTGCTTGTCGACGACGACAGGTTCGGGCCACCGGATGCGCTCGCCCGAATCGATCATGGCGCCCGTCAGCGCGACGACTTCGTCGAAGTCGAGCGGCCTCGCCGTGCATGCGGTGACGAAAGACGAGATGTGCGCGTCCGCGTACTGGCCGGCGACGATGTCGGAGACGATGCTGCGCGCCGTGTTTTCGTCGAGGCGGCGTCCATACGCCTTGCCACGCACGGCCGCCAAGGAGCGCAGTGGCTCGGGATGGTGGAAAGACACCAGCGCGCCATCCACCAGGTGCAGGTTGTGCCAGGCGGAATCTGAGAAGCCGGCCTGGTCCGCGGCAAGCAGGTCGGCAGTCGCGTGATGGAGCGTTGCATGAACGCGGCGACCGGCGTGGCGGACCTCCACGCGCGCTCGCGAAATGAAGCCCTCGGAACGGCACACGGCCGAGTCCGCGCGCATGAACACGACGGCCTCTTGATGGGTGTCGATCCCCAGCCGCACCGCCCGTAAGGTGTTTTTGCTGGGGTGCCGCGTGCGCCTTGGAAGGATCGTGCCGGGGCATTTTCAGGGAGCGCATAGGACGGCGGCGCTAAGCCGTTCGCAATCCGGGCAACTGCGTACCGCCGCGTTGCGAAGACCGGCGCCGGTCTGCGGCCAGGGCCAAATACCATGGGACCGTTCACACTCCAACCGCCACGACTCCGGCTTTCCCGCGCGTGACTTTGTCCCTGGCGAGACCGGCAGGAGTTCAAGCCCACACAACTGGTTGATATGATTGAGGCGCATGCCCAATCCCCTGCCCGTCATCGCGGCCGACTTCAAACAAGCGAAGGCGGGCATCCTCGCGGTCGTGGCGTTGATCGCTCTCGCGGTCGGCTTGGGCGTAGGCGTGTCAGCGCAGGAGCGAGCGTTCCGCGAGGGCAGCACGCGCGCCGCCGATGCCTTCGACCTTCTAATCGGCGCGCGAGGCAGCGAGACCCAGCTCGTGCTGTCCAGCATCTACCTGCAGACGAGCCCCCTCGACCTGATCGACGGCAACATCCTGCAGGACCTCATCGAGAATCCGCGGGTGAAGTTCGCGTCGCCGATCGGCTTTGGCGACAACTATCGCGGCTACCCCATTGTCGGCGTCACGCCGCAGTTCGTCACCGACAACACCGGCACCTTGGTGGAGGGGCGGGTGTTCCGCGCCATCAACCAAGTGGTGGTCGGCCATGACGTGCAGCTGAGGGTCGGCGATACGTTCGAGCCGAGCCATGGGCGGATGACACAAGCAGGTGCGCAGGAGGAGCATGGGCACCTCGCCTACAAAGTGGTCGGACGCCTGAGCCGGCTCGGCAATCCATGGGACCGCGCCATCCTGGCACCCATCGAGGCGGTGTGGTGGGTGCACGGCCTTCCCACCGGGCATCCGGAGTATGCGGACATCTTCGATCTCGGCGAGGGGCACGCGGAAGGCGCCGGCGGCCCGAAACTGGAGGCGCTCCCTCTCGGCCCTCCCTTCACGCGATCGCTGCTGCCGGGGGTGCCGTCGATCGTGGTCGAGCCACGCACCTTCGCCGCCGCCTACCAGCTGCGCCAGCAGTACCGCAGCGACGACCGCACCATGGCCCTGTTCCCTGCCGAGGTGCTGCTGCAGATCTATTCGTTGGTCGGCGACGTGCGCGACCTGCTCGCCGTCATCTCGGTCATCACGCAGGTGCTCGTGGTCGGCGCCATCCTGCTGGCGGTCCTCGCCGCCCTGGCTCTGCGGCGCAAGACCATCGCGGTGCTGCGCGCCATGGGCGCCTCGCAGGGCTACATCTTCCTGACGGTGTGGCTCAACGTGACGCTGATGATCGCCGCAGGCGCCGCTCTCGGACTGCTGGTCGGATGGGGGACCGCGAAGTTGCTGTCGGCGGTATTCGCCCAAAGCACTGGGCTACTTCTGCCGGTGCGGTTGTCGCTGCAGGAGTACGCGCTGGTTGCGACCATCATCGCGATCGGCCTGGTGCTGGCGGCGATCCCGTCGCTGCTGACCTACCGCCAGTCGGTCTCCGCCGCGCTGCGGCAGTGAGCGATGACATCGAGAAGTGGCGCGCCCGGCAGGATTCGAACCTGCGACCTCAAGCTTAGAAGGCTCGTGCTCTGGTCCAGCTGAGCTACGGGCGCGTAGGCTTCGGCAACATTACTTCCGCGAACAGGGGCGCCGACTGGCCGGCGCGCGCCTCGATGCGATCGAAGCGGAAGTTGTCGGCGTAGGACTTGGGCCGCACACGTCTCTCGCGCGGCAGGTCGACGGTATACGAGACGCCGCGCTTCTTGGCGAAGGCCTCGGCGGCCTCGCGGGCCGGGAACTTGAGCTTGAGCTCGCGGTCCATGTCGCGCGTGGCGGTCCAGCCCATCAGCGCCTCGACCTCGCGCCGGTACTTGGGCTCGAACTCGAGCACCCAATCGCGCGAGGCGCGGCCGGACTGCGTGGCGGTCTTGGCGGGCTGGAAGATGCGAGCTTGCATACTGTGTCTCTCTTCTACGCCCCCACCCTACCCTCCCCCGCGAGCGGGGGAGGAGGACTGTTGTTGGTCGGGGAGACTGGATTCGAACCAGCGGCCCTCTGCTCCCAAAGCAGATGCTCTACCAGGCTGAGCTACTCCCCGGCCCCGTGCGGAATATAAGTCACGGCGCGGCGGCCGTCCCGAAGAAGGGGTGCAAGACCCGGTTGCCGGGGCGGATGCGCAATCGCGCCGCGGTGCCCCCCACCAGCTCGACGACGCCCACGGCGGGCGCCGCCGAGGGGACGATGGTCAGGCTTTCCGGCACCGTGCGCTCGGCGACATTGATGACGCGGCCGTCGGCCCCGACGAACACCATGTCGAGCGGGATGTAGGTGTTGCGCATCCACATCTGGATGATCTGCGGCTGCTCGTAGGTGAACAGCATGCCGGCGTCGGGCGCCAGCTCGCGGCGGAACATGAGGCCGGTCGCCTTCTGCTCGGGCGTCACGGCGACCTCGATGCGGAAGGGATGGCGACCGCTCGCGGTCTCGATGAAGAGCTGGTCGGTCCGCTGCGCCGCGGGCGCCTGCGCCTGGGTCTGCTGCTGCGCATTGGGCTCGCAGGCGGCGAGCGCGACGGCGGACGCGACGAAGGCACCGAACAAGAGACGCTGCATCACAGCCAACCCCGCTTGCGGAAGTAGAGGACGGGCAGCACCGCGGCGAGCGCGATGGTGACGAGCGCCACCGGGTAGCCGAGCGGCCACTGCAGCTCGGGCATGAACTCGAAGTTCATGCCCCAGACGCTGGCGACCAGCGTCGGCGGCAGGAACACCACCGCCACCACCGAGAAGATCTTCATCACCTCGTTCTGCTCGATGCTGATGGTGCCGAGAATCGCCTCGAGCAGGAAGGTCACCTTGTTGGACAGGAAGGTGGCGTGGTCGGATAGCGAGGCGATGTCGGCGTTCATGGTCTTGAGCGAGGGCCCGCTGTTCGGCCCTTCCGCCTTGGCCATCGCCTTGACGGTGGGGCCATAGAACGTGAGCAGGCGCCCGATGGTCACTAGGCTCTCGCGGCCCTTGGAGGTGAGGTCGCCGATGCGGCCCACTTGCCCGAGCAGCTTCTGGTGGTCGCGGCTGCGACGGCGGGCGCGGCGGTCGGCGAGGAACACCTCGCGCGAGATCGCGTCGACGCCGGCGTTGGCGCGCTCGAGGATGTCGGCGAGCCGGTCGATGATCGCCTCGAGGATGCCGAAGAAGGCGAACTCGCCGTTGGCGCAGGCCTGCGGCCGGCGCTCGCACACCTGGGCGAACATGCGGAACGGCTGCGGGTCGGCGTGGCGGACGGTGACCAGCACCCCGCGCACCAGGACGAAGGTGATGGCGGCGGCCTGGGGCGCGTCGGTCTCGGCGCCCTGGATGACCGTCGCGGTCATGAAGGTGCCCTCGTCTTCCTGATAGAGGCGGCTCGAGACCTCGATCTCGGCCATCTCCTCGCGGCTGGGGACGCTGACCTTGAGCGCTTCCTCGACCGCCTTCTCTTCTTCCTTGGTGGGATTGAGAAGGTCGATCCAGACGGCGTTGGCGGCGTACTTGGCGCTGTCGTCCTTGACGATCCCCCCGGCCCCCACGCGGTACGTTCGGATCATTCACGCCCCCGCAGACTGTACCTAGCGCGCGGACCTACCCCCATTTGTGGCTTGAGGCAAGGCCATCTATAGTCTCGCCGCTCCACTAGGGGGAGCCGGGCAAGCCTCGATGCAGGCGGCGCGGCTGAGAGGTCCAGAGAGGACGACCCCAAGAACCTGATCCGGCTCGTACCGGCGTAGGGAATAGTGCCGATGACGCCAGCTTCCGAATACTTCGGCGGCTCCGGGGGACTTGCCTGGGGCGACAACGTGCCCGCCACCCCCCCCGGCGAGAGCATCCCGCCGGTGCACATCCACGACGCGCGCGTCGAGTTCGGCTCGGACAGCGTGCGCAAAGGTGCTCTGTTTGCCGGGCTCGAGGCCGAGTTCGCCGCCGGCGTGTTCACCAGCATCCTCGGCTCGTCGGGCGTCGGCAAGTCGAGCCTGTTGCGCCTGATCGCCGGCTTGCCGCCGCGGCGCGGCACGGCGACCGGCGCGGTGACCGACGGCGACGGCAAGCCGCTGACCGGGCGCGTCGTGTACATGGACCAGCGCGACCTCCTGCTGCCGTGGCTGTCGGTGCTGGACAACGTGCTGCTCGGCGCGCGGCTGCGCGGCGAGCCGTGCCAGCGCGGCCGCGCCCTTGGGCTGCTGGCGGCGGTCGGACTTTCGGGCTGGGAGGACGCGCGCCCCGACGTGCTGTCGGGCGGCATGCGCCAGCGCGCGGCGCTCGCCCGCACGCTAATGGAGGACCGCCCCATCGTGCTGATGGACGAGCCGTTCTCGGCGGTGGACGCCATCACGCGCCTGACGCTGCAGGATCTGTCGGCGCGCATGCTGGCGGGACGCACGGTGATCCTGGTGACGCACGACCCGATCGAGGCGCTGCGCCTGGGCCACCAAGTGCAGGTGCTGGCGGGCTCGCCGGCGTGGCTCGACCCGCCGGTGGCGCCGCCGGGCGTGCCGCCGCGCGACCCCGCCGACCCGGCGTTGGTCGGCTTGTA
>Ga0194132_10001893_pt1 | contig 41081 bp, 42 predicted proteins | sample TA2KigOf80mmetaG_FD_148612 | JGI IMG/M metagenome (GOLD analysis project Ga0194132, IMG submission 148612) | Freshwater microbial communities from Lake Tanganyika, Tanzania - TA2015054 Kigoma Offshore 80m | ecosystem: Environmental > Aquatic > Freshwater > Lake | place: Tanzania: Lake...
CGATGTGAGGTGGTCGCGGGGGAGCCGCGGCCGTCGAGCGACGTCGACCTCGTTCGTTGGTTCCCGCTGCGCCGCGTTCCCCGGATCGCGTTCCAAAACGGCATCGAGGCGGTGCGCGCGCTGCGCTGTCAGCTCGAAAGCCGCCGAAGGGGCGTTTGAACCCACCCGTCCTGCGTGCTAGACGCAAACCTCGATTCGACCCGGGCTCGCCGCGACCGCGGCGGCCACCTCACCAATTTCGGCTACCCATTCGACGCCTTCCCGCCGCATGGCGGCCAGGAGCGACGGCAGTCGGTCTTCGGCGACGGCGATGAGCAGCCCGCCGCTCGTCTGCGCGTCGCACAGGATCGTGCGCTGCAGATCCGTCACGGCATCGGACCAAGCGACATAAGTATCGGCCAGCCGGCGGTTGCGCATCGTACCGCCGGGCACGACGCCGGCGCGGGCGAGGTTCCAAGCCGCGTCGATCACCGGCACAGCGCCTGCGCGCAACCGGGCTGCGACCCCGGACCCGGTCGTCATCTCGTGGAGATGCCCGATGAGCCCGTAGCCCGTTACGTCCGTGCACGCGTGGACGCCGACCTCGGTCATGGCGTGGGAGGCGGCGTCGTTGAGCCGGAGCATGACGCGGATCGCTTCTGCAACGGCGGCGGCGGGGGTTTGCGCCCGCTTGATCCCAGTGGTAAGGACGCCGAGTCCAAGCGGTTTGGTGAGGATGAGCCGGTCCCCCGGCCGTGCGCCCGCGTTCGTGAGGACCCGATCCGGGTGCACGCGCCCGGTCACCGCGTAGCCAAACTTGGGCTGCGGATCGTCGATGGAGTGCCCGCCCGCGACGACCACGCCGGCTTCGGTCATCTTCGATAGCCCGCCCCGGACGATTTCGGCGACGATCTCGTCGGCGAGACGACCGGCCGGAAAGGCCAGGAAGTTCAGCGCCAGGAACGGCTGGGCGCCCATGGCGTAGACATCCGAGAGGCTATTGGCGGCCGCGATAGCTCCGTATGCATGCGGATCATCGACCACGGGCGTGAAGATGTCGACGGTCTGCACGATCGCTTCGGTCGGCGACAGACGATAGACGGCGGCGTCGTCCGACGTAGAGACCCCGACCAGCAAGTTCGGATCCCGAACCGCCGGGAGCTGCGCGAGCACCTTGTCTAGGTCCTCCGGACCCAGCTTGGATGCTCAGCCGGCGCAGTCGACCAGGCTTGTCAGTCGGACTCGTTCCCGCTCGGTCACCGTTGCTCCAATTCTGCCACCAAAATGGCTGCGTGGGCTGCCCGCCGAACCCGAGAAACCGCTTTTCGATTCGCGAATTGCGCGTTTTCATTGCTGGGTACGACCTCTATAGTAAAAACAAGATGCTCAACGTTCATCAACTAAAGATCTTTCATACGGTTGCCCGGGCCGGTTCCTTCTCCCGAGCAGCTGAGGAGCTGCGAATCACGCAGCCTTCGGTGAGCATCCAGGTGCGAGAGCTGGAACGCACACTGGGCGTTGAGTTGTTCGATCAAATCGGCAAGCGGATCTTCCTCACCGAGGCCGGCAAGATTCTCGAAGACTACGCCGTCCGCGTGCTCGGCTTGTTGAACGAAGCCGAGCACGCAATTCGCGACGTCAAGGGTGCGACCGGCGGTCACCTGCGCGTGGGCGCGACGTCAGTGCCGGGCGTCTACCTATTGCCTCCGGTCCTCGGCCAACTCCGCGAACGTCTCGCGAACACCGAGGTCACGCTCGAAATCGGCTTTGCGCGCCCCATCCAAGAGCGCCTGCTGCGAAACGAGCTCGACATCGCCGTCCTCGGCGGCGGACAACGCCACGAGGCGCTCGTGCACACGGCGTACCGAACCGACGAGATGGCCGTCGTCGCGGCACCGCGCAATCCCCTGGCGTCGCGCCGCGATCTGGCCGCGAACGATCTTGCGCGCGAGCGCTTGATCTTCCGGGAGCGCGGATCCGGCATGCGCGACGCGATCGATCAGGCGTTTGAGGCGCAAGGCCTCTCGCCGCTGCCGGCGATGGAGCTCTCCAGCATCGAAGCGATTATCCACGCGGTCACGGCGGATCTCGGCGTCAGCATTCTTTCTCATTTCGCTGTCGAAGAAGCGGTGCAGCGCGGCCACCTCGCGATCGTGCCGGTCTCCGACTTCCATCCGCGTCAGACCTTGTGGATCGTCCGGCACCGGGAGAAGCGCATGTCTTCGGTGGCGCGTGCGCTCCTCGACCTGCTGGCGGAAACCAGTCCGCCGGCCGCGAACGTGTCCACGGTTACTCCGGCAACGGCATAGCGAGGGAGCGCCCGGCGCGTGACCTTCGAGATCCTCGAGCATACGGCCGAGGTGGGCTTGTTGGTTCGGGCGCCGACGCTCGCCGTTGATTGGCTGAACGAGCTCCTCTACCTTCACGACCGCGACGGCATGCTGGCGGCCGCCGTCGACGTGGAGCGCTCCAGCGAGACGTTCGTAGAAGCTTCGGTGCGCGGAGAGCGTTTCGACGCGGCGAAGCACGATCAACTGCTGGAAGTGAAGGCCGCGACCTACCATCAGCCGGAGGTGAAGCGAGGCGACGACGGTTGGACCGCCCGCGTGTACCTCAATATCTGGGCGCAGGGGTCCCCGCCTCGATCGGGAATTCTCGTCCATCATGATCGAGCTGAAGAGGCTACGCGAAGAACCGGAACTCTACCGTGAAGCGTTGCGCAAGAAGCGTCGCGATCCGGCGCTAGCCGAGTCGGCGCTCATGGCGGACCGCGAATGGCGGGACGCACTCCAGAAAATGGAGACGCTGCGCGCCGACCAGAACCGCGCAAGCGCGGCGGTTCCGAACCTGCGCGCCGAGGAGCGACCGGCGCGACTCGCCGAGCTGCGCGCGCTGTCGGCCGAGCTGAAGACCTTGGAGCCCGTCGTGCGCGAGCGCAAGAAAGCGCTCGATCGGGTGTTGATGCGGATCCCCAATCCGCCTCACGCCAGCGTTCCCGAGGGCGCGGACGGCAATGACAATGTGACGCTGCGCCAATGGGGAGAGCGGCCCGCCTTTCCGTTTCCGCCGCGCGACCACGTCGAGATCAGCCTGGCACTGGACGTCGTCGACTTCGAGCGGGCCGCGCGCGTCGCGGGCACGCGGTCCTACTATCTGAAGAACGAAGCCGTTCTCCTGCAGCACGGGCTCGTTCGATTCGCCATGGAATTCCTCGTCCAACAGAACTTCGTCCCCGTGTTGACGCCCACCATGGTCCGACGTGCCGTCGTGGTCGGCACGATGGGCGGGCCGGGCCTCGACGAACAAATGGTCTACCGCATCGAGGATGAAGACCTGGCGCTCACGGGAACGTCCGAGGTGCCGCTGGTCGCGATGCACATGGACGAAGTTCTCGACGCCGCCAGCTTGCCGCTCCGCTACGTCGGCTACTCTCCTTGTTATCGTCGAGAGGCTGGTGCGCACGGGCGCGATAGCAAGGGACTGTTTCGCGTGCACCAGTTCGACAAGGTCGAGATGGTGTCGTTCACGCGGCCCGACGAGTCGTGGCCGGAGCACGATCGGCTCCTGGCGCTCGAGGAGCGCATCATGCAAGCGCTGGCGCTGCCATACCGCGTCGTCGACATCTGCGGCGGCGATCTGGGCGACCCTGCGGCGAAGAAGTACGATATCGAAGCGTGGATGCCCGGCCGCGGCGACTACGGCGAGACCCACTCCTGCAGCAACTGCACCGACTATCAAGCACGTCGCCTCGCGATCCGGTTTCGGGATGGCGGCAATGTGGAGACGTTGCACACGCTCAACGGTACGGCCATCGCGACGACCCGCGCGATCCTGGCCATCCTCGAGAACGGACAGCAAGCGGATGGCAGCGTTCGCATTCCCGATGCCCTCGTTCCTTACGTCGGCTTCGCCGCGATCGAACCGCGCCGTCGCAGCGCCGCGTCGCCGACCGCGAAGGAGGTTTCGTGAATCCAGAGCTCCAAGCACGGCTCGCGGAAGGGGAACGCCTCCTAGATGAAGGCGCGCTCGAGGAAGCCGAACGAGCGCTGCGGCAAGCCATCGCGATCGACGTCCGGTATGCGCCGGCGCACAGCAAGCTCGGCGTGACCTTGGCGCGCAGCAAGCGGTACGACGAAGCGATCGAGTGCTTCCGGGACGCCTTGGAAGTCGATCCGCTATTCGCGGCGGCCTACTCGAATCTTGGGAATGTGTACTACGAGCAGAACCGCGAAAGCGACGCGATCGCGGCCTACAAGAAGGCGGTCGAGGTCGATCCAGACTATTGGATCGGGTATCAGAATCTCGCCGCCGTGTACAAAAAGCAAGGCAACTATCACGAGTTCGTCCGCAACATGAAGAAGGCAACGGGATTGTCGGCGCGCGCACCGGAGCGCCGATCATGGTCAGGGGAAACGCCGGCGAGCGGCGGCGGCAAGCGCCGGCGATGGGGATGTCTGCCTGGGGCCGCCATCCTCGCGATTGCGGCAACCGCTGCCTGGCTGCGGTTCTCGTAGCATTCTTCGACGCGAGCCTTCGGTCGAGCCGGTCGGTTAGGCGCCGGGGCCGGGCGTCGGACCTGTGTCGGCCGAAGTGTCACGCCCGTGGCCGGCATCGTCGGCGGAGGCGTCGCTCGGCCGGCGTTCGGCGGGCCGGTCAGCCCCCAGTTCGGTGCGGATCCGAATCAAGTACATGAGGTCGGATCGCGTAAGCAGCCCTTCCAGCTCACCGTGATCGCCCATTACCAGCAGTCTACCGACGTTGGCGCGCAGCATCCGCGCCAACGCTTCGTAGGCGCTCGTTCCGGTGCGGACGGTTTGCGCGCGCGCGATCGGCGTCATCACGTCGCGCACACGTAGATCGCTCCAGGTGTCGCGTGGGTGCGGCTTAATGTCGTGCAGCGTGACGATTCCGACGACGCGGTCTCCGTACGAAACGGGGTACCCGCCGTGCTTGTGTCGGAGAAAGTGATCCATGACCGCTTGCTCGACGGACAGCGATTGCTCGATCGTGATGACCTCTGTCGTCATGACGTCGCGCACGCGCACCCCGCGTAGGGCGTTGCGCAGCAGCAATTGCTGGTACGATGCGCCGGCTCCATGATCGAGGAACCAGCCGATCAAGATCATCCAGATACCCTGGATCAGCTGCCCGCCCAAGACGGTGACGACGCCTAAAACGATCAGCAAGTTCGCGGCGATCCGGCCGAGTCCGCTGGCGATGCGGGTCGCCTGCTCCAATCCCAGGAAGCGCCAGAGCACGGCACGTAGGATCCGGCCGCCGTCGAGGGGGAGGGCCGGAAGCAAGTTGAAGCCGCAGAGGATCAGGTTCGCCAGGGATAGGTATTCCATCAGGATCGCCGCTGGCACGCGTTGACCATGGGGCGTGATCAGCCAGAAGAACCCGGCGAGGAAGAAGGACGTGATCGGTCCCGCGATCGCGATCCAAAACTCCTGGCGCGGATCCTCGGGCTCGCTCGTGATCTGCGCGACCCCGCCGAAGAGGAACAATGTGATGCTGCGCGTCGCGATGCGAAAGTGACGCGCGGCCAGCGCGTGTCCAAGTTCGTGCAGCATAACCGACAGGAACAACAGGACGGCGCCTGTGATGCCCATCGACCAATACAGATTCGCCGGCAAATTCGGCATTTGTGCAGGGAATACGCCGCGCGCCAGCGTCATCGAGATGACGCCCAGCGCGACGAACCAGGTCAGGTGGATTTGGACCGCTATCCCGGCAATCCGGCCGATCTTGATGGCGCCGCCCACGGATTCCCTCGCGACTTCGATGAGTCTCGCTTTCCCAGGGTACGGTAATTCAGGGACGCCGGACAGCGCGGACGGCTGTGTTACCATGGGCCGGGCGGGAATAGTGCAGTGCGTTCCCGCGTTTCCACGATTCGGAGAAAATCCGCGGGCGGTCGTCCAGGTTTCGTGTCGAGGGAGGTGCGGGATATGGCAGGTAAGCCGTTCGAGACAACGGACGCGAAGTTCGAAAACGAGGTTCTGAAGTCGCAAACGCCCGTGGTTGTGGACTTCTGGGCGACCTGGTGTGGACCTTGTCGGATGATCGCGCCCATCGTCGAGGAGCTCGCGGGTGAGCTGGAGGGGCGCGTGGGCTTCGCGAAGCTCGACGTCGACCACAATCCCGGAACCGCGATGAAGTACAACGTGATGTCGATTCCAACGCTCGGCGTCTTCAAGGACGGCAAGCTCGTCGATCGCATCATCGGCTACATGCCGAAGGCGCAGTTGAAGCAGAAGATCGAAACGGCGCTGACCTCCGTCGCCTAGTTCCGCCGGGGCAAGCGAGTTGACGATCGGCTTCGCAGTCGACCGGGAGACTAACGGCGCATAGGCGAAGGAGCCCGGCCGCGGACGGCGGGCTCGTTTTTCATTCTCCCTGTTTCGGTGGTGCTAGGCACTGGCCGTGTCCATGTACTTGCGCGCGAATTGCGTCACGAACGGAATTTCGAAACGCTCCCCGCGATTGTCCTTCATTGCGTAGAGGATCGACAGCACGAACCAAGCGAGCCACAGCAGCGGGAGCAACGGCAGGAGGAAGAGAAACAGCACGCCGACGAGCGGAATCGCCCCGAGAATCGACGCGAAGATCGATAATGCGAAGCTAATGACCGCGACGCCCAATCCGAAGAACAAACCCTGGCATCCGTGATTCCGCATGAAGGCGTTCTTCTTGAGGGCGGACACGACGATCACGAACGCAATGATCCAGATCGGGTGCGCGAGCGCTGTGAGAAGACGGTTCTCGTCGGCTACGGACTCTATGGCACCCCTCCCCGCAGTGTAATTACCAGTCCCTTTTTCGGCTCGCGGCGCGTGATCCTCTCCGATCTCGCGTCGGCGGGCGCCATTTCCGTACGATTTGGTGGTTACTGCAGCCAGCGATCCTCGCCGCCGGCGTGCGGCGCGGTCTCGCGGGGATCGGATTCAGGCGTCATCGTCACGACCAGCGCGAGGCAGAAGAGGATGGTGGTCCAGAAGATCACGGGCTCGACCACGACGAAAACCCCCCATGCACACTATCGGCATGGGAGATCGAAGCCTTGAGCTTACTCGTTTGCGCCTAGCCAACGCTCGGCTTCCATGGCGGCTTGACAGCCGTAACCGGCCGCGGTGATCGCTTGCCGGAAAACGTGGTCGTGCAAGTCCCCGGCCGCGAACACACCGTCTACGCTCGTCATCATCCCGGACCGCAACCGAATGTATCCCGTGTCTTCGAGCTCGACGTGTCCTTTCAGAAACTCCGTATTTGGGATGTGTCCAATCGCCACGAAGATGCCGTCCGCAGAGACGGCGCGGGTCTCGCCGTTGCGCACGTCCCGCAGTCGCGCGCCGGTCACCTTGGATTCCTGTCCCAGCACCTCATCGACGACCTGATGCCACTCGAAACGGATCTTTTCGTGCCGCATCGCCCGGTCTTGCATGATCTTGCTGGCGCGCAGATCGCCTCGCCGGTGCACGACGGTCACGGAGGAAGCCAGGTTTGCGAGGTAGAGCGCTTCCTCTATCGCCGTGTCACCGCCGCCAACGACGATGATCGGTTTGTTGCGGAAGAAGAATCCGTCGCACGTCGCGCAGCTCGAGACCCCGAACCCGAGATACCGCTGCTCCGAAGGGATACCCAGCCACTTCGCCCGGGCGCCGGTGGCGAGGATGACGGCCCGGCCCTCATGCCAGGCGGCGCCGCCGACCTCCAGTCGGAAGGGACGCCGCGTGAAGTCGATGTTCGTCACGTCGTCGGTCACGAACTCGGTGCCGACGCGCTCGGCTTGCTCGCGCATCTGCTGCATGAGCTGAGGTCCGAGGATGCCGTCCCGAAAGCCAGGGTAGTTTTCAACTTCCGTCGTGAGCATCAATTGTCCGCCCGCCTGGCTGCCTTCGATAACCAAGGGGCCGAGATTTGCTCGCGCCGCGTAGATGGCGGCGGTCAAGCCTGCCGGGCCTGACCCGACGATGATGACATTGCGCACGTTCCTGGCCTCCATTCCCAACTAGTTGGGGCAACCTGGTTGGGGCAACGTTCCGCGAGCCCGACTCATTTCGCGAGGCCTGGTCCAAGAATTGCTCGTTCGGCTAAGATCGGATCCCAGCGCCGAATCTAAAGATACTAGTTTTTGGAGGCTTTGCCTTGGCGCGCGTTGAGTTCCCAGCCGACGTCGACTATTACGAAATCATGCACGTCCACCTCAAAGCGCACCCAGCGGTCATCCGCAAGGTCTACCACGTATTGATGCTGGAGCTGAAGAATTACCCCGATCTGGGCGGCGACGTCCGCGCAGCCCAGATGATCCACGAAGCCTACGCGGTGTTGTCCGACAACGACAAGCGCGACGAATACGATCGGTTTCGACTACGACAGACCTTTAACGGCGAAACGCCGCCCCAGCGCCTGTCATCCGCTGGGGCGACTTCGAACGCCGCCTCGGCGGGTGCTGCTCATAGCGGAGCGGCCTCGAGCCCGCCGAAGGGTCCATCTGCTGCGTCATCGCAAGGGCAACAGACGGCTCCGAAGCAGGCCACGGTCTCGATGAATCTCCTGCCGGACCTCGAAGACGCGCTCAGCACCTTGTCCGCCTCGGCGCGTCACGCCGCCATTCTGCAAAGGTCGTGTCGCGTTGCTGGAGAGAGGTCCGCTTCTCAACCGCTTCGGATTCCTGCCGGCCGGCGTGCTGGCCGCGTCCGACCCGAAGGTTTTGTAAGGGTTCGATCTCCGCGCCTACGTGCAACCCAAGAACGGCGCGCATTTGGCGGCCCTCTCGTACAACGGCATCATCCTCGCGGGGGATTCTCAAGGCCGAACGAGAAGCCATGAAGACCGACGGCCTCATGAAGGGCTTCGTCGAGGGCGATCCGGCGACGGCCTCGACGTCGACCCCGTCGTGCAGTTGATGAACGCCGTCGAGTTCCTCGATACAGGGGAGCGGCGACGGCGGTCGAAGGCTCTTCGGTTATGGCTTGTCTCGGTCTCGCGTGGCCCCAAGTACAACGGCATCGTGCTCGCCGGATATCCGTTCTCAGCCGGGCCCGGCGGCCGCCGCGATTGGAGCGGTGCGTGCGTGAAGCTCAGTGGATCGGACCTCCGTCATGTGGGTCTCGCGCTCGCAGCGGTTCTCCTCACGCTCGTCGCCCGGGCGGCCGGCCTCGGGGCGGCGCCGGCATCTGGAGAGTCGACCGTCGTGCGCCTCGTCGCTCGGGAATTTCTGTACGAGCCGAGATCGGTCGTGGCTCCTCCTCCCGGGGCAATCAAGTTCGTCCTGGAAAATCGGGGCGCCGTCGAGCACGACCTCGTGATCGAGGGGTCGCGCCGCCGCAAGCATGCCGAGATCCTGCGGATCCTGCCCGGCAAGACGGAGGAGGTCACGGTGATGCTGACACCTGGCGCGTAAGCGCTGATTTGAGCCGTCCCCGGCCACCGGGAAGCTGGAATGGCTGGAACCCTCCGGGTCAGCTCGCCCGAGGCTTTTCTGCACAACACATCTGTCGGAGGTCCATTGATCACGAACGCATTGAAGGCGAAACTCGCCCGTGGGGAAGTGGTCGTCGGACATTTCCTGAACTTCTGCGATTCCTCCGTCGCCGAGTTGCTCTCGCGCTACGTCATGGACTGGCTTTTGATCGACGCGGAGCACGCACCGGCCGATCTGTTGACGATCGAGAACCATATCCGCGCGATGGCGAATGCGGACGTCGTTCCGCTCGTACGCGTCGCGTCCAACGATGCCGCGACGATCAAGCGCGTGCTCGATCGCGGCGCGATGGGTGTGCTCGTTCCGTTGGTCGACGGCGCCGAAGAGGCGCGCGCCGCCGTCGCCGCGGTAAAGTTTCCCCCGGACGGCATCCGGGGCGTCGCCGGGACCAGGGCATCCGCGTTCGGCGCGGACCTAGAGGCGTACGTGGACAGCTGGAACCGCGAATCGCTCGTCGCTTGCCAGATCGAGACATCGGACGGCGTCCGCCACGCCGACGCGATCGCGGCGACGCCGGGCGTCGACATCGTGTTCATCGGGCCGAACGATCTCAGCGCTACGCTCGGCGTCTTCCGCCAGTTCGACAGCGCGCCGTACCGCGCGTCGATCGACATCGTGCTTGCGGCCGCGCATCGCCACGGGAAGGCCGCCGGCATCATGACGACCTCGGCGGAGGAAGCGCTCGCGGCCGCCGAGTTCGGGTTCCGATTCATCGCCGCCGGCACGGACGCGCGGCTTCTGGCGGGTGCGGCCTCAGTGATGTACACGAAGATCCGGGACGGACTCGCAGCGCGTCTGCCCCGCCGCTGACGCGGATGGCCGAGGTGCTGCTCGTCGGCGACGGCCAGACGATCCCTTCGCCGGTGTTGCATCGGCATCAGGAGCACACCGCGACCCTGTCACAGCCGCGCCGCATTGCCTACCGGTGCGGCGTCCACCCGACGATGCACGGCGAGATCGTCGTCCAACCGCGCTAGTCGCCTCCCCGACACGCCGCGCGCGGCGGGTCGCGCCGGAACCGCTATGCTACGCTACTGGTGCGCTCGCCGGCTGTCGTCTCCCGGTACGGGCGCGGAGGAACGGTGGAGTCGTTGATCACGGCCCCCACGCGCCGGCGCTGGCTTCGTGCGGGGGCCGTTTCCATTGTGATCGCCGCGTTGCTGACCGTGTTCTTCGCGGCCATGCGGCTGCAGCCACCTCACCGGAACCCGCAGCAGGGTCGAACCGCGCCGGTATTCTCGCTCTCGTTGTTCGACGGCGGCCGCTTTGATCTCGCGGCGGCCGGCGGACGGGTTGTCCTCGTCAACTTCTGGTCGTCATGGTGCCTGCCGTGCCGCGACGAGGCGCCGCTTCTCGAGGCCACTTGGCGGGCATATCGGGGGAACGGCCTGGTCGTTGTCGGCGTAAACTTATGGGACGCTGAGCACGAAGCGCGCGCGTTTCTGCAACGCTACCGAATCTCGTTTCCGGCGGGGTCCGATCCAAAGGGGCGCACGGCGATCGCGTACGGCGTGGCCGGCATCCCGGAGTCGTACTTCGTCGAGCGCTCGGGGAGGATCGCCGTGCGTGTACCGGGATCGCTCACCGCCGAGAATGTCGCGACCACCTTGGCGAGCCTGGGGTTTCGCCGGCCGTGACGGAGGTTGGTGCGGCGGCCGTCTGGATCGCCCTCGCGGCCTGCGCCTACGCGGCCGTCGTGCTCGCGCTCGGTCTTCGGGCGGATCGGACGCAGTGGATCGAGAGCGGTCTCAATGTGGCCATGGCACCGTTCTTCCTCCTGATCGTCGCGGTCGCGGCATTGTTGAACGCGCTGCTCACGAACGACTTCTCGCTGGCGTACGTCGCGCGAAACTCGAGCTCCGAGACGCCGTTGTTATACAAGATCTCGGGCATCTGGGGCGGCCAAGCGGGTTCGCTTTTGTTTTGGAGCTTCCTGATGAGCGCGTTCGTTTCGCTCGCGATCGCGCGCCATCGCAAGACGGAGCCCCGACTCACGCCGTGGGCGTGCCTGTCGCTCGTCCTCGTCCTGTCATTCTTCTTGTTCCTGAACGCCTGGCTGGAAAGCCCGTTCCGCAGACTCGCGCTGCCGCCAGCGAATGGGCGCGGTCTCAATCCGCTGCTCGAAGATCCCGGCATGATCATCCACCCGCCGATCCTCTATCTTGGATACACGGGCGTCGTCGTGCCGTTTTCCTTCGCGATGGCGGCGCTCATGACGCGCCGACTCGACGCCGAATGGCTGGCGGCGACGCGACGGTGGTCCTTGTTCGCGTGGGGCGCGCTCGGCATCGGCATCATCCTGGGCGGCTGGTGGGCTTATCGCACCTTGGGGTGGGGCGGCTACTGGGGCTGGGATCCCGTCGAGAACGCGGCCTTGGTACCCTGGCTGACCGGAACCGCGTACATCCACTCGGCGATCGTGCAGGAAAGGCGCGGTCAATTCGTGGCGTGGAACATGGCTCTCGTAGTATTGACGTTCTCCACGGCGATGATCGGCACGTTCCTGACCCGCAGCGGTTTGATCGCGTCCGTTCACACGTTCGCGCAGTCAGAGATCGGCGCCTACTTCCTCGCGTTCCTCGGTGTGCAGCTGTTGGTGTCGTTCGGGCTCATCGCGCTGCGCTGGGACGATCTGCGAACGCGCGACGAGCTGGACTCGCTCGCCTCCCGCGAAGGCGCCTTCCTGTTCAACAACGTATTGTTCCTCGGCTTGGCGCTCGCGGTGCTCGTCGGTACCGTGTTCCCCATGATCTCGGAGGCGGCGCGGGGCGTGAAGATCTTCGTCGGTCCGCCCTACTTCAACGCGATCACGGGACCGGTTGGCGTCGTGCTGCTGCTGTTGATGGGTGTGGCGGTCGCGCTTCCCTGGCGCCGCGCGTCACCTGCCGCATTGCGCGCGCTGCGGTGGCCGATCGGACTCGGCCTGATCGTCGGCGTTGCCGCCGCCGTCGTGCTGCGCGCGCCCGGCGTCGTCGCCGCCCTGACGGTGATCGGCTTCGCGTTCGCGGCGACCCTGGCGGAATATCGTCGCGGCGCGGCGCGATCAGCGCCCGGTCAGAGGATCAGCACGGGGCTGGTTCGCCTGTTCGCGACGCAACGCCGGCGATACGGCGGCTACCTGGTCCACTTATCGATCCTCGTCATGACCGTCGGTATGATCGGTAGTCAGATCTACGTCGTCGAGCGAGAGGTTTCGGTACGGCCGGGCGAATCGTTTTCGATCGGACCGTACTCGATACGTTACGTCGGCCTGGAACGGGGCGAGGCGCCGAACGCGTCCGCGACATGGGGCGTGCTGCGCGTCGACGACGGCGGTCGAGGTTTCGACCTGCGCCCGTTGCGGTTGTTCTATCCGAGCTGGCAGCAACCGGTCAGCCGGCCGGCCATTCGATCGACGTTCGGCGACGATGTCTACGCGATCCTCGCGGCGTTCGAGGCCGACCAACGGGCCGCGTTCCGCGTCTGGGTGAACCCGCTCGTCCGATGGGTCTGGGTCGGTGGTGTCTTGTTCTTCGTCGGCGTTCTCGTCGCCGCATGGCCGTCGCGCCGATCCCGGCACGTGAGCGCGCGCACGCAGTGGGCGATCGAAACGTTGCGCGACCTCGAAGCCGATCACGGGGACGGGCGTCTGACCGCAGCCGACTATCGGCACGCGGCGCCGGCCCTGCAACGCGCCGTTCTTGACGCGCTCGATCGCGGGCGCCCTGCGGATCCGCTCGAGCCGGCTACGGACGCGACGCGACGAGAGGCTGAGGCGCCGGAGCGAGAACCGTCCGTTGGGGAACGAACGCGATGAAGCGCGCCGGCACGCCGATCCTCGTCTTCCTGTTCGTGCTCCTTACGCTCGGGACGAGATCGGTGCTCGCGCGTGCGATCGACGATCAGATCCGCGACGTAGCGTCGCAGTTGATGTGCCCGGTCTGCGAGGGACGCACCGTGGCGGAGTCCAACTCACAGCTGGCGACGCAAATGCGCGACCTCATCCGTCAGCGCCTACTCGCCGGCGATCGGCCGGAGACGATCATTCGATACTTCGTCGAACGATACGGCGAGTCGGCATTGGCGACACCGCCAACGACGGGACTCGGGGTCTTGATGTGGTTGCTGCCGGCGGCGGGCGTCGCGGCCGGTGTCGCTTGGGTGCGCGCGCGGGTGCGCGTGGGGACCCCGCGCGCGTGGGAGGATGACGTCGCGCCGCTGAGCCCGGGGGACCTCGAGCGCCTCCGTCGTGGATTGGACGAGGCTCGATGAGTTGCCGAGCGAGGCTGTGGATCGCCTTGGCGCTCGTCGCGGGTGTTTTTGGAGTGCCGTTGGCGGCCTCGCAAGGGACGTCCGCGGTGCCGTCCTCGTCGATGTCGACGGCGGCGCGGGTGGAGGTCTCGGGCCGCGTCTTGCACGCCGACACACGCCGCCCGGTCGCCGGCGTCTCTGTTCTCGCGTTGCAGATGCGATCGGGCGGTTCGCCGGCGGAAGCGAGCGCGCGCACGGGACCCGATGGACGGTTCCGCTTCCGGCTCGATCCGCAAGGTAATCCGCCAACGATCTTCCAAGCGATCTATCGCGAGGTCGCCTATACGTCGGGCCCACACCGATTCGGGGACCGGCGTGCGTTCGCGACGGACATCGTCGTCCATGAGACAACGGCGGATTCGCGCGGGGTGTTCATCGGCGACCGCGCGATCCTCGTGGAGCAAAACGTGCCCGGCGTGATCGAGGTGCGCGAAGTCGTCGCCCTGGGTAACGCATCTACGCGCACTTACGTCGGCACGCACGCCGCCCCCGGTGGGGCGCGCACGACGTTTCGCCTTCCGCTCCCGAACGGTGCGGCGCAAGTCGATATCCGGCAAGGGTTGGCGCCGTCGGGACAAGGCGCCGACGGCGCCGTTCTCGATACGATCCCGGTGACGCCCGGGATTCGCCAAGTCGTCTTGACGTATCGGCTGCCGGCGACGTCCTCGGAGATCGATGTGCGTTTGACGACAGGGTGGCCGACGCTGGCGCTTCACGTCTTTGCGGCATTGCCGCTGCGCGTGACGAGCGAGCACCTTCCGACCCGCGAGGAGCGCCTCGTCGATGGCCGTGCGGTGCAGCGTCTCTCCGGCCGCCACCTCTCGGCGGCGTCGATCGTGATCGTGCGGTTGTCGGGCGTCGCCGTCCGAAGCATGCCAAACGCAGCCATACCCGCGATCGCGATGATGATCGCCGCGGTCGTGCTCGCGGCGGCATGGCCGTGGGTTCGGCGTCGGCGGGGCGACGCTTCTGGCTCAGGTCCGGCGTAGATCGTCGACGACGAGGTCGAGGTCGATGTGCGATTCGCACACGAGGCCGTCTTTCAGTCGGTTCCGATACAGCGCGCGGTGCTTGAGCAACCGTGCCGTCGGCTGCACATCGAAGAACTTGCCTCGATGCGTGCCGCTGACCTCGAACGCGGCCGCCATCTCCTCCCCGTGATCCGTGGGATAGGAGAATTGGACGCGGAGATCGGGAAACGCCCTTCGCACTTCCAACACGCGGTTCTTCAGCTCGTGCCGGCCGGTCGCCAGCACGACCTCCCTCCGGCCGCGCCGCGCGAACAGGTGGTAATCGGGAAAGACGATCTGCTCGACGAGGGATAGATTTCCTTTGCTCCACAGCCCCTCGACAGCGGTCAACAGGGCGGTGCCGGCGACACGCAACTTCGTTGCCCCACCAATCTGAGCACGCACCGCGGACTCGTCCCAATCGATGCGGACCTCGCGAACCTCGCCTCTGAGCTGCGCGCCGTCTTCACCAGATCCGCGCGCCGTAACGACGCCGGCGGCTCGGCCGCGCGGGCCGGTAAGGACCGCCAAGCGCAGGCCGGCGTCCGCCCGCGGCCTGCGAAGCGTTGTCGCCCTCACGCCTTGACCTCGATCGGAACCGGCGCTAGACTCGCTCCATATCCCCTCCCTAAGGGGAGGGGGGAGGCAGTCATGGCGCGGACCCCGCTTCCGCTTCTCGAAGCGCCGCAAGACCCGGAGACCCGCCAGCGGGTGGTCACCCGCCTCCGCAGCATCGAAGGGCACTTGCGCGGCATCATCCGCATGGTCGAAGAAGACCAGTACTGCATGGACGTCCTCACCCAGACGCACGCGGTCCAGCGCGCCCTCGACAAGGTAAACGCGCTGCTTTTGGAGCGCCACCTCCATCATTGCGTGACCGCGGCAATTCGATCGGAAGACCAAACGGCGCGTGATCGCGTGATCGCCGAGCTGCTGGACGTATTCGAAGCCGGCAAGAGCGGCAGGAAAACGTAAGGTCACCATGCATCTGGCTACGACAGCACAACGACAACCGAACGCGGCGACCGTGGACGCCCAGATTCCCATTGCCGGGATGAGCTGTGCTTCGTGCGTCGCCCGGGTCGAGGACGCATTGCGGCACGAACCGGGCGTCGCTGCGGCCTCGGTCAACTTGGCGACGGAGCGCGCGACGGTGTCATTCCGTCCGGACGCGACGTCTCTCGAGGCGCTGTTCGAAGCCATCGAACGTGCCGGGTACGAGCCGATCCGACCGGCGCCCGAGGCCGATGGCACGCTCGACCGGGAGCGGGTCGCACGGGCCGCGGATCTCGCCGACGTGCGCCGTCGATTCTCGGTCGCCGCCATCCTCACCGTGCCGATCGTGGTCGCGGCGCTGCCGCACATGCTCGGCTTCCATCTCGCGTGGATTCCCGCGTGGTTGAGCGATCCGCTCACGCAATTTCTTCTCGCGACGCCGGTGCAGATCTGGTCCGGGTACCGGTTCTATCGCGGGGCGTGGGCGACGGCGCGCCACGGAACCACCGACATGAACACGCTGGTCTCGGTGGGCACGACGGCCGCCTACGGCTACAGCGTCGTCGCCACGTTCGCGCCGGAAGCTTTCGTCGCCGCCGGGTTGACGCCGGTGCTGTACTACGAGACCTCGGCCGTTCTCATCACCATCATCCTCCTCGGCCGCCTATTGGAAGCGCGGGCCCGCGGACGGACGTCGGAAGCGATTCGCGCGTTGCTCGCGTTGGGCGCGAAGCAGGCGCGCGTGCTTCGCGACGGTTCGGAGGTCGAGATCCCGATCGAGGCAGTCGTTGCCGGCGACGTCGTCTTGGTTCGACCGGGGGAGAAGATACCCGTCGACGGCGTCGTGCTCGATGGCCGGTCCACGGTCGACGAGTCGATGATCACGGGCGAGAGCCTTCCCGTGGAAAAGAATGCCGGCGACGAGGTCATCGGTGCGATCTTGAATCGAACGGGTTCCTTCCGATTCCGCGCGACGCGCGTCGGCAGCGACGCGACGCTCGGACAGATCGTTCGGCTCGTCGAGGAAGCGCAGGTCGCCAAAGCACCCATTCAGCAACTGGCCGATCGCGTCGCCGCGGTCTTCGTGCCGGCGGTCATCGTCCTCGCCGCCTTGACGTTCGCTGCGTGGTGGATCTGGGGGCCCCAGCCGGCATTCCCGCTGGCGCTCGCGAACTTCATCGCCGTCCTCATCATCGCGTGCCCGTGCGCGCTGGGGTTGGCGACGCCGACCGCGATCATGGTCGGCACCGGTCGCGGTGCCGAGAAGGGTGTGCTCATCAAAGGAGGGGACGCGCTGGAGGTCGCGCACCAAATCCGCGTCATCGCCCTCGATAAGACCGGCACATTGACGAAGGGAACTCCGAACGTGACCGACGTCGTGCCCGCGGCCGGATGGACGGAGGACGCGTTGCTCGCGATCGCCGCGTCCGCGGAGGTGGGAAGCGAGCATCCGCTCGGTGAAGCGATCGCCGCCGCCGCCGCGGCGCGTGCGTTGCGCTTGACGATCGCCACCGCGTTCGAAGCGATCCCCGGCGAAGGCATCATCGCCCAAGTTGAGCGCAGCGCCGTGTTGCTCGGAAATCGAAAGATGTTAGCGGATCGTTGCGTCGTCCTATCTTCGCTCGATGCGACGGCCGAGGCGCTCAGCGCGGACGGGAAGACGCCGGTCTACGTCGCCGTGGATGGCCGGCTCGCGGGCATGCTCGCGATCGCCGACACGTTGAAAGAGGAAGCGGTCAAGGTGGTCGCGCGCTTGCGGCGAATGGGCCTGCGGACCGTCATGATCACCGGCGACAACCGCCGCACAGCGCAGGCGATCGCCCGCGCTGTCGGTATCGACGACGTGCTCGCCGAGGTCACGCCCGGCGACAAGGCGAGCGAGGTGAAGCGATTGCAGTCCAGCGGCGCGCGCGTCGCGTTCGTCGGCGACGGCATAAACGACGCGCCGGCGCTGGCGCAGGCTGACCTAGGTATCGCCATCGGTGCCGGAACCGACGTCGCGATCGAGTCCGCGAGCATCGTTCTCGTCGGCGATGACCTGCGGGGCCTGCTGACGGCGATGCGGTTGAGCCGCGCGACGATCCGGACGATCCGCCAGAACCTGTTCTTGGCGTTCGCGTACAACGTCGCCTTGATCCCCCTGGCGGCCGGTGTCTTCTATCTGCTGTGGGGTTGGCTGTTGAATCCGATCTTCGCGGGCGCCGCGATGGCTGCAAGCTCGGTCACGGTCGTCGCGAATAGCCTGCGGCTCCGCAAAGCTTGATCGAGGCGGTCGCAACGCTTCGGATGCGCGTTTTCGGAAGCCTGTGTTGAAAGAAGGGAGAACTAGGCGATGGACATGACGTTGAAGGTGCCGAAAATTCGCTGTGACGGCTGCGTCGCGACGGTCAAGCGGACTTTGTCCGCTTTGCCCGGGGTCGAGCGCGCCGCGGCGAGCGAGCAATCCAAGGAGGTACGTATCACCTTCGATCCCGCGCGCGTGTCCGAGGCGCAGCTCCGGGCCTCCCTGACGAGCGCCGGTTACCCCGCCGCTTGAACGAAGCGGAGCGCACGACGCTTCGCTTCCCACACGCCGAGTCCCGCACGGCAACGCAGGTAGGCCAAGGCGACGAACGCCCCAGGAGCGGGCGTTCGTCGCTTTTTCGCGTGACACCAGCGCAAATGCGGAACTCTTTCGTTGTTGTAACGAACGTCCCCGCCGCTGGACCAACGGTGTGAGGCCCGGCACGCACGCGACCTTAGGGAATCCGAACAGAGACCTTATCGGCCGCTTGCGCGCGCACCTCACGATGCGATGGCCAGGGCTGGCCCGTGGATCGATCGCGGACAACGGTAAGAAACGCGAGGCGCCGGGGTGCTGGTCGGCCCCTAGCAATCCGGAGGCCTGTCTTTGCGAATGCGAACTTGGAAAGGCGGCGCGTTGCTGATGGCGTGTTCGGTGATCGCGTCCGTCGCGTTCGTGGGAACGGCGGCGTTTTTACAACGTGGGGACGGCAACACGTAGCTCATGAAGAAAGCCTGGACGATGGCTATGGAGAAGTCGAAGGCTGCCCAAACCGCCTCGACGCTGCAAGAAGCGCGCGCACCTCACGCAGGTCGCCGCGTGCGTAGACCCCGTTTTCGCACGCCGGCTCAATCCCCGCATCAACGAGGAACTCGTCTGTGAGAAAGGGATGGGCGGCGGCATGATGAAGACCGGCAAGGCCGCCGGGCCCGTGATGCGGCGGTGGCTCATGGCAGATATAGTTACAACATCAATGTCAATGATCTTGACATCCCCATCGCCGGTTCCGTACTGTAGCGAGCGGAAGGCCAGGTTGAGGTGACCGCGATGGCGGGAGAACAGCGAAAATCGGAAACGATCCCCGTCTACGTGATCAGCATCGCCGCGGAATTGGCGGGGGTGCATCCGCGCACGCTGCGAATCTACGAAGAGAAGGGTCTGATCCGGCCGGCGCGGCGGAACCAAATTCGCTTGTTCAGCGATCGCGACCTGCAGCGGGTAAGACTCATCCAGGTTCTGACCCGGCAGCACGGCTTGAACTTGGCCGGGGTGAAGCTTTTCCTGGAGCTGGAAGAGCGGCACGAGGAGGTCGCTTATCACATCCTCGAGAGCCGGGGCATCGCCGTCATGAGGATCACGACGACGACGCGGTCGATCCAAGGGTCCGTCGGCGTCAACTTGCGGAGGAGGAGCAAGCGATGAGTCTGCGACGCTGGGATCCATTCGACGAATGGAACTCCGTCCGCGAGGCGATGGATCAGCTGTTCGAGGAGACGCTGGGCCGTCGGTCGTCGCCGGCGCGCGCCCGCGCGACCGTCACGCACTGGCAGCCGGCGTTGGAGATCTTCGAAACCGAGGGCGAAATCGTCGTGCGGGCGGAGCTGCCCGGAATCGACCCGAAAGACGTCGACATCACGCTCACGCAGGAAGGCGTGTCGATCCGCGCTGAGGTCAAGCCCGACGCGGAGAACGGTAAGCGCAACTATTTGCGCCGCGAGCTCCGGTACGGAACGTTCATGCACGCCATCGGGTTGCCGACCGACGTCGATCGCGACGCGGCGCGGGCGAGCTTCCGCCACGGCATCCTCGAGGTGACACTGCCGAAGAGCGAGCGCGCGAAACCCCGTCAGGTGAAGGTCGTCGTCGACTGAAGGTCGTGCGAATTCGGAGACGCCGCGTCGGCGGCCGTCTTCCCAGGAGGCTGAAATGGGCAAGGTCGTCGGAATCGACTTGGGTACCACAAACTCCGTCATCGCCGCGATGGTCGGGGGCGAGCCGGTCGTGATCCCAAATCGCGAGGGGAGCCGCCTGACGCCGTCCGCCGTCGCATTCACGAAGACGGGCGAGCGCCTCGTCGGACAAATGGCGAAGCGCCAAGCGGTCCTCAATTCCGAGAACACCGTCTACTCGATCAAACGATTCATGGGGCGGCGGTTCAACGAGGTTCAGACCGAGCGGTCGATGGTCCCGTACAAGGTCGTCGAGGGCACGTCCGGCGCGGCCGCGGTCGAGCTGCCGGCGGCGGGACGTGTGTTCACGCCCGAGGAGATCTCGGCGATGATCCTGCAAAAGCTGAAGGAGGACGCGGAAGCGTATCTCGGGGAGAAGGTCGAGGGCGCCGTCGTTACCGTGCCCGCCTACTTCAACGACGCGCAGCGCACGGCGACGAAGAACGCAGGTGAGATCGCCGGCCTCAAGGTTTTGCGCATCATCAACGAGCCGACGGCTGCTTCCTTGGCCTACGGGCTGGACAAGAAGGGGATCGAGACCGTTCTCGTTTGGGACCTAGGCGGCGGCACGTTCGACGTCTCGATCCTTGAGATCGGAGAGGGCGTCTTCCAGGTGAAGGCGACGAACGGCGACACGCACCTCGGCGGCGACGACTGGGACGAACACATCGTCAACTGGCTCGCCGACGAGTTCAAGCGCGACAACGGGATCGACCTCCGCAAGGACCGGCAAGCGTTGCAGCGCCTGCGCGAGGGCGCCGAGCGCGCGAAGATCGAGCTCAGTCAGGTCGTGCAAACGACCATCAACCTGCCGTTCATTACGGCGGACCAGACCGGTCCGAAGCACTTGGACGTGGCGCTGACGCGCGCGCGGTTCGAGGAGCTGACCGCCGATCTCGTCGAGCGTTGCATCGGTCCATTCCGGCAGGCGCTCACCGACGCCAAGCTGACCGAGAAGGATATCAACGAGATCATCATGGTCGGCGGCAGCACGCGGATGCCGATGATCCAGGAGCTCGTGCGGCGGCTGGTGGGCCGCGAGCTGAACAAAGAAGTCCATCCAGACGAGGTCGTGGCCGTGGGCGCCGCCATCCAAGCGGGCGTGCTCGGCGGCGAGGTGCGCGACGTCGTCTTGCTCGACGTGACGCCGCTGTCGCTCGGCATCGAGACCCTCGGTGGGGTCATGACCGCCCTCATCTCGCGGAACACGACGATTCCGACGCGCAAGAGCGAGATCTTTACGACGGCCGAGGACGGCCAGACGTCGGTCGAGGTTCACGTCATGCAGGGCGAGCGCCAGATGGCGCGAGACAACCGGACGCTGGGCCGATTCGTCCTCGACGGCATCCCGCCGGCGCCGCGCGGCGTTCCGAAGATCGAGGTCACGTTTGACATCGACGCCAACGGCATCCTGGCCGCCTCCGCCAAGGACACGGCCAGCGGCCGCGAGCAGTCCATCAAGATCACCGGGACGGGCACGCTCGACAAGGTCGAGGTCGACCGCCTCGTGCGCGAGGCGGAGTCGCACTCCGAGGACGACCGCCGCAAGCGCGAGGAGGCGGAGGTCCTCAACCGCGTCGACAGCGTGATCTACCAAGCCGAGAAGGTGGTGCGCGAGCAGACGAACATCCCGGCCGACATGCGCGGGGAGCTCGAGGGCAAACTGCGCGACCTGAAGAATGCCAGCGCGGCCCGGGACATGGAGAAGGTCAAGTCCCTGTCTGACGACGTGCAACAGACGACTTACCGCCTCAGCGACTATCTGTACCGGGAGGCGTCCGCGAACGCGGCGAGTGGGGCACCTTCCGGCGCACCGGCGGGCTCGGGGGCCGATGACGTGATCGACGCGGAGTACAAGCCGAGCGACTCCTAGGTCGGCGGTACGCCGTTGCTAACCGAAGGGAAGTTCGTCCGGAGGATGGCATGACAAAAGAACGCGACGACACGCAAATCAGCGGAGGTCCGGCGCCGAGCGCTGCCTTCGCCGAGAACGCCGCCGCAGACGCGGCGAACGTACGTGCGGACGCGCAGGGCGTGGACGCCACCGACGGCGAGGATGCGTGCGCCGACTTGCCGGAGGACGTTCGCAACGAGATCCGCGCCTTGAACGAGGAAGTCGATCGGGCACGGGCGGAGGCGGAAGAAGCGAAGCAGGAAGCGGACCGGTTCAAGCAGGAGGCGGAACGCAACTGGCAGCAATTCCTGCATGCCGCCGCCGATCTTGAAAACTACAAGCGCACCTCCGCTAAGGTTCAACGCGACGTGGCGGAGCACGTGCGGCGGCAGATGCTGCAGATCGTGCTGAGCGCGGCTGACAACTTGGAGCGGGCGATCAGCTACGCGGAACGGAATCAAGAGAACGAAGCGGTCGCCGGCATCCTCGACGGCATGCGCATCGCGCATCGATCATTGCTCGAGAAGCTCGGCAGCATCGGCGTCCGGCCGATGGAGGCCGAAGGGAAATCATTCGACCCAGCGTTGCACGAAGCCGTGGCGGTGGCGACGGTAGAGGAAGCGGGATCGCAGTCCGGGACGGTGACCGACGTTTTGCAGACAGGGTACCTCATCGGCGAGGATGTCCTGCGCCCGGCACTCGTAAAGGTCGTCAAATAGGGGTCTGACGCGCATGGAGTTCAAGGAGTACTACAAGATCCTCGACGTCCCACGCGACGCGGACGGAAAAGCGATCACTCAGGTGTTTCGCAAGCTGGCCCGGCAGTACCATCCCGACGTCAACAAGGGTCCGAACGCCGTAGAGAAGTTCAAGGAGATCAACGAGGCATTCCAAGTCTTCGGTGACTCCGAAAAGCGGCGGCAGTACGACGCGATGCTCACCGTCCGTGAGGCCGGCGTGCCGTGAGAGTCTCTGTTCACACACGGCCCGAGAAGCGCGCCCGGACCGATCGGCGGGCCGACCGGTCGCGCGACGTGGAAGACCGTCTTTCGCGAAGGCGGATCGACCTTCGAAGGCCTCGGCGATTTCTCCAAGTTCTTCCGCACCCTCTTCGGAGGAGAAGTCGAGGAGCGCCCGGCGACGCCGCGGTCCGATCGTCCCGATCGCATGCCGTGCGGCGAAGAAGCATCGGCGGTACAGCCGGCCGCCGTCGTGGAAATCACGCTCAACGAAGTCTATCACGGCACCGAGCGCGACCTGCGGGTGACGGCCGACGGAAAGTTCCGCGACGTCAAGGCGAAGATCCCCGCCGGGATCAAATCGGGGCAAAAGTACGTTTCAGGGGCGTCGGTGTCTCCGTCGAGATTCGGGTGCTGGAGCACCGGACGTTCTCGCGGCAGGGCGACGACCTGCGATGCGAAGTGCCGATCTCGCTCCCAGAAGCCGTTCTCGGCGACGTCGTCGAGGTGCCCACCCTTTCCGGGAGGCCCAAGATGACCGTTCCGCCCGAGACGCAGAACGGCCAAGTCTTCGGGTTACGCGGCCATGGGATGCCGCGTTTGCGCGGGGAGGGCAAAGGCGACCTGATGGTGCTAGTCAAGGTCGTCCTCCCGCAGAAACTGACGAGCGAGGAGAAGAGGCTGTTCGAGCAATTCGCGCGGCTCCGTATGGATCGGACGCGCGCGTCGTTGGGATTGCGGTGAGGTTACCATGCGTTTCGACAAACTGACGGAGAAGTCCCAAGAAGCGCTTTCGCGCGCCCAGGAGCTGGCCAAGAGCAACGACCACGCGCAGGTAGAAACCGAGCACCTGCTCGTGGCGTTATTGGAAGTGAACGGCGGCCTCGCGGCCCAGATCCTACAGAAAGCCGGCGTTGCGCTGCAGGAGCTGCGCACGGCTGGCGCGCAGGCGCTCGCCACGCTGCCTAAGGTCTACGGATCGGCCGAGATCTACATCGGTCCCGGGCTGCGTCGCGTGTGGAACGCCGCCGAAGAGGAAGCGAATCGGCTGCAGGACGAGTACGTCAGCACCGAGCACTTCTTGCTCGCGTTAGCCGATGCGCCGGAAACCGGCGCCGGTCGCATCCTGCGGCAGAACCGCGTCACGCGGGAAGTATTGTATCGCGCCCTGACGGAGATCCGCGGCGGCCAACGCGTTACCGATCAGCGACCGGAGGGCAAGTATCAGGTTCTCGAGAAGTACGCGCGCGATCTCACGGAGATGGCGAAGGCCGGCAAGCTCGACCCGGTCATCGGCCGCGACGACGAGATCCGCCGCGTCGTGCAAGTGCTGAGCCGGCGTACCAAGAACAATCCGGTGCTCATCGGCGAACCCGGCGTCGGCAAGACGGCGATCATCGAGGGGCTGGCCCAGCGCATCGTACGCGGGGACGTCCCGGAAGGATTGAAGAACAAGAAGATCCTGCAGCTCGATATGGGATCGCTCGTCGCCGGCACGAAGTACCGAGGCGAGTTTGAGGAGCGCCTCAAGGCGGTTCTCAAGGAAATCGCGGAGAGCAGCGGCGAGATCGTCTTGTTCATCGACGAGATCCACACAGTCGTCGGCGCCGGCGCGACGGAAGGCGGGTCTATGGACGCCGCGAACATGCTCAAGCCGATGCTGGCGCGCGGCGAGCTGCACGCCGTCGGCGCGACGACGCTGGACGAGTATCGCAAGCACATCGAGAAGGATCCGGCGCTGGAACGGCGCTTCCAACCGGTGTTCGTCGGCGAGCCGACGGTCGAAGACACGATCTCGATCTTGCGCGGTCTCAAGGAGCGCTACGAGGTCCACCACGGCGTGCGGATCACCGACGGCGCCGTCATCGCCGCCGCCACGCTGTCCCACCGCTACATCAGCGACCGATTCTTGCCCGACAAGGCGATCGACCTGATCGACGAGGCGGCAGCGCGCCTGCGCATGGAGATCGACAGCAAGCCGGCAGAGCTCGACGAGATCGATCGCCGCATCATGCAGCTCGAGATCGAGCGAGAGGCGTTGCGGCGCGAGACCGAGCCGGCGGCGCAAGAGCGGCTGCAGAAGCTGGAGTCCGAGCTGGAGCGCCAGCGCAACGAGAGCGCCGCGCTGCGCGCCCGATGGGATCAGGAGAAGCAAGCGATTCAGAAGACGCGCACGCTCAAGGAGTCCATCGAGCGTGCCAAGATCGAGCTCGCGCAAGCGGAGCGGGAAGCGGACCTCGAGCGTGCCGCGCGCCTGCGCTACGGCACGCTGCCCGAGCTGCAGCAGCAGCTCGCCGCGGCCGAGGCGGACGCTGCGATGAAGGGCGGGCAGCGGCTGTTGAAGGAGGAGGTCGGCGCCGACGACATCGCGGAGGTCGTCGCCAAGTGGACCGGTGTGCCGGTCTCGCGGCTGCTCGAAGGCGAAATGCAGAAGCTTCTCCATCTCGAAGATCGCCTGCACGAGCGCGTCGTCGGGCAGGAGGCCGCCGTCGAAGCCGTCAGCGACGCGATCCGGCGCGCCCGCGCCGGCCTGAAGGACCCGAAGCGCCCCATCGGGGCGTTCATGTTCCTCGGCCCGACAGGCGTCGGAAAGACCGAGCTCGCGCGCTCGCTCGCCGAGGTCCTGTTTGACGACGAAGAGGCGATCGTTCGCATCGACATGTCGGAGCACCAGGAGAAGCACACGGTGTCGCGGCTCGTCGGCGCGCCGCCAGGATACGTCGGCTACGAGGAGGGCGGCCAGCTGACGGAGGCCCTGCGCCGCCGTCCTTATCGCGTCGTGTTGCTCGATGAGATCGAGAAGGCGCACCCAGACGTGTTGAACATCCTGCTGCAGGTCATGGATGACGGCCGCCTGACCGACGCCCAGGGCCGGACCGTCGACTTCAAGAACGCGGTTCTGATCATGACGAGCAACACCGGATCGCAGTATCTGAAGGACCTCGATCCCGGCGACCCGGTGGCGTTCGAGCTTGCGCAGGTGCACGTGCTGGACGAGCTGCGCCGGAGCTTCCGTCCCGAGTTCCTCAATCGTATCGACGAGACGATCGTGTTCCTCCCGCTGTCGCAGACGCAATTGGAGCACATCGTCGATTTGCAGATCCGATTGCTTCAACGTCGCCTCGCCGACCTCAAGCTCACCGTCGAGGTGACGCCGGCGGCGCGCGCGACGCTGGCCCGGGAGGCGTACGACCCCGACTACGGCGCGCGCCCGCTGCGGCGGCTGATTCAACGCATCGTCGAGAACCCGCTGAGCCGAATGGTGCTGCGCGGGCTGCTCCGCGAAGGCGACACGGCGGTCGTTAGCGCCAAGGCGGGTTCGGTGACGATCGAGCGAGGGGGCCAGGTAGCGGCGGATTCACCCGTATAATGGTTCGGTGAGCCGCCCGCTCCTGGTGATCTTTCTCACCATATTCGTCAATCTCGTCGGGTTCGGCATCGTCATTCCGTTGCTTCCTTTTTATGCGACGGAGTTCGGCGCGTCGCCGTTCGTCGTCGGATTGTTGTTCGCGTCGTATTCGATCTGCCAGCTGTTCGCGGCTCCGTTTCTCGGCGGCCTGTCGGATCGATGGGGGCGTCGTCCCGTCCTACTGTTCAGCATCCTGGGAACCGCTTTCAGCTTTCTGCTCTTGGCGATCGCGCACAACCTGCCGATCCTGTTCGCGTCGCGCATCATCGACGGCCTGTCCGGCGGCAACATCTCCACGGCGCGCGCGTACATCGGAGACGTTACCGAACCCGAGAATCGAGCCAAGGCCTTCGGCCTCATCGGCGCAGCGTTCGGCCTCGGTTTCATCTTCGGTCCGGCGCTCGCCGGCGTGCTTTCACCGATCTCTTATGCGGCGCCGGCTTGGGCGGCCACGGCTCTGGCGGCGGCGGCCGCGTTGTTGTGTTGGATTTGGCTACCCGAGACCGTTCATCGCATGACCGTGCGCCCGCAGGCGTCGATCCTCGGCTCCCTGATGCCCGTTCTCCGCCGGCCGCGATTGGGCCGGTTGCTCTTCATCGACTTCCTCTACTGGTCGACGTTCGCGCTCTATCAGACCACTTTCGCCTTGTTCGGAGCGCAACGATTTCGGTTCGGACCGGCGGAGATCGGCTACACGCTCGCGTTCACCGGCGTGCTCGGCGTTGTCGTGCAGGGTACGTTGGTCGGGCCAGTCGTGCGTCGATTCGGGGAACGCCTGTCGCTGGCGATTGGGTTGTGCGTCGCGGCGGCGGCGCTCGCGGTTGCGTCCGTGTCGACTTCGGTGCCCGTTTTCCTCGGCGCGCTGATCCCGGCGGCCGCTGGATTCGGAATCTCCATCCCGGCATTGACGAGCCTGTTGAGCAAATCGGCCCGCAATGACGAGCAAGGCACCGTGCAAGGCGTCGCCGGCTCGATGGAGAGTCTCGGCCGCACGATCGGCCCGGTCTGGGGGAACGCCGCGTTGCAGGTCTTCGGGACAGGATCGGCGTACCTCTCAGCCGCGGCGCTGATGCTGTTCACAGGGTTGTTCGCGCTCGGCTTGCGCACCGAACCCTTGGACGCGCCTCGTTCCCGGGGATCATGAGGGAAACGACCCGCCGCGGCACGGCGGCTTGGAATCTTCGGCACAGGTGAGCCCATGAACTGGCAGACCATCTTCGAAAGCGCGCTCCCGTATCACGAGTTCTTAAAAAAACACGGCAACGAGACGCAGCGTGCCCGGTGGGCCGCGGTCTACGAGCAGGTCCGGCTCAGCGACCGGCAGCGCTTGCTCCTCGGCGGGTTCGCCCGCGAGATGAACGTGCTCGTGCTCACCGGCGCGTGGTGCGGCGATTGCGTGAACCAGTGCCCGTCGATGGAACACATCGCGAACGCTTCGCCCAAGATTCGCCTCCGGTTCATCGACCGGGACGTAGACCATGCTCTGCGCGAGGCCCTGGCCATCAATCTCGGCCATCGCGTGCCGGTAATGGTCATGTTGAGCGAGGACTTCGCGGAGGTGTCGCGTTACGGCGAGCGGACGTTGTCTGCCTACCGCCGGATGGCCGCGGAAGGGCTCGGTCCAGCATGCCCGGTCGGCGTGCGGCCGCCCGAGGGCGATCACCTCGTCGCGATCACGCAGGAGTGGCTCGACGAAATCGAGCGGGCGCAGCTTCTGCTGCGCTTGTCGCACCGACTTCGCGAGCGTCACGGCGACTGAGTCGCCGCTTCGCCCAGAGTCTCCGTTTTGCGGTTGTCAAATCCCGTTCTTTAGGGAGGGATTGTCATTCTCGAGCTCATCGTCTTCGTCAGCGGCGCGGTCTTCCTCGCGCTCGAGATCATCGCCAGCCGCGTCATCGCGCCGACATACGGCAACTCGATTTACGTTTGGGGCAGCCTCATCGGCGTCTTCTTGACCGCGCTCAGCGTCGGGTACTACTGGGGAGGCCGGATCGCCGACCGATACCCGAGCCACGGGTTGTTTTGCGGCATCGTCTTTCTTGCGGGCCTGCTAATCGTTCCCATCCCGCTCGTCGCGCCGGCGGTGCTCGAGATGCTCAACGTTCGCGACGTCGGACCGCGTACGGGCCCCTTGGCGGCGTCATTGACCCTGTTCATTCCGGCAAGCGTCGTCATGGGAATGGTTTCGCCCTTGTCGGTCCGATTGGCGGCGCGCTCGTTCGCGACCGTCGGTGCCGCCGCCGGACGACTCTATGCCATCTCGACGATGGGCAGCATCACCGGCTGTCTACTCGCCAGCTTCTACTTGATCTCGATTCTCGGCGTGCGGGAGATCATCTTGATGCTCGGGGTGGCCGAGATGGCGATGGCGTCCGTCGGATTTCTCGCGTTGCGGCGAGCCCCGGTTGCCGCTGCCGCTGCCGCCGTCGCGACTTTGATCGTGGTGCTCGTGGCGCCGCGTCTGTTCGCGGCCGAGCGGCCCGGCGTCATCTTCGCGAAGGACACAGTCTACCATCGCATCACCATCAGCGACGAAGGGCACATCCGCTACATGAGGCTGGACAACTACTGGCAGAGCGCCGAGAACCGCGAGGACCGGCGCCGCACCGTGTTTCGCTACGCCGACTACATGCACGCCGGCATGCTGTTCGCGCCCGACGCGCGCAAGGTGCTGTTGATCGGCATGGGCGGCGGCACCGTGCCGAAGCGATTCCTCGAGGACTACCCGAACGTCGAGATGACCGTCGTGGAGATCGATCCGGACGTGAATCGCGCCGCGGAGCGGTTCTTCGACGTCCCGTCGAGCGGCCGCATCCGGACGTTCGGCCAGGATGGCCGGCAGTTCGTGCGGCGGTCTCCTGATCGATACGGCCAGATCTTGATGGACGCCTACCTGAAGGACACGCTGCCGTTTCACCTCGCGACGCGCGAGTACTTTCAGGAGATCCGTGACCGGCTGACCCCCGAGGGCGTCTTCGTCGCCAACATCATCGGAGCGCTCGACGGTCCGGAGAGCAAGCTGTTCCGTGCCGTGTTCAAAAGCGTGCAACACGTGTTTCCGAACACGTACGCGTTTCCCGTGGAATTCGGCGACAACGGCTACGCCGATTCGATCCGCAACATCATCGTCGTCGGCACGCAGGGCGCGCCGACGACGCGCGCGGAGGTCATCCGCCGTGCCGCGATGCTCCGTGATCGCGTGCGCGTGCCCGGATTCGACGCGGTCTCCCGCGACTTCTACACCCGAAGGATCCGCACCGAGGACGTGCCGGTTCTCACCGACAACTACGCGCCATCGGACTGGTTGATCCACTCCCGCTAGACGACGTCATGGCCGTCGTGAAGCTGTACCTCGGCGACGTGATCCGCACCCGAAAGCCGCATCCCTGCAGCGGCGACACTTGGGAGATCGAGCGGGTCGGCGCCGACATCGGCATCCGGTGCCGCACCTGCGGCCGCTACACTCTGGTGTCGCGACCGCGCCTGGAGCGCCGCATCGTGGCATTCCTAAAGCGCGGCTCCGACCAACCACAGACGCCGGCGCCGCTATCGGTGTCGCACGCCGCCAAGACCGAGCCGATCCCGCGCCGCGCGCGTAAGACCGCGCCGCCGCCGGAGCCGGGGGTGGGCCCGCGCCGCCGGATTATTCGCAAACGCGAGAGCGGCAACGAACCTACGCCGCCGTCCTAAACGCTCGAGATGCCCCTGTCCGTCGGAATCGTCGGCCTCCCCAATGCCGGGAAATCGACGCTGTTCCGTGCCCTGACGCGCGCATCCGTCGCGATCGCGCCGTATCCGTTCACGACGGTGGATCCGAACGTCGGCGTGCTCGCCGTCTCGGACGATCGCTTGCCGGCGATCGCAGCCGTCGTCGACGTGACGCGGCAGGTGCCGGCGACCGTTCGGGTCGCGGACATCGCGGGACTGGTTCGCAACGCGCACCGCGGCGAGGGCCTGGGCGCGCAGTTCCTCGGGCACATTCGGGACGTGTCGGCGATCGTGCATGTCGTCCGTGCCTTCGAGGACGTCGACGTCGTGCACGTGGAGGGCGCGCCCGATCCGGCGCGAGACGTCGAGATCGTCGAGACCGAGCTCGCTTTGGCCGATCTCGAAGCCATCGAGCGCCGGCGTGAGAAGATCCAACCGCAGGCGCGGGTGGGCGACGCCGCCGCCCGTGACGAGCTCGCTTCGCTGACGGCGCTGGCCGCGCACGTCGGCGCCGGTCGCCCCGTGCGTGCGGCCGCGGCGCACCTTCGCGCCTCCGCCCGCCCGCTGCGTTTGTTGACCGACAAGCCCGTGCTCTACGTCGTCAATGAAGATGAGAACGCGGCTAACGAAGGGGAACGGCGACTGCGCGAGCGCGTCGGGCCGAGTGCAACGGTATTGTCGGTGAGCCTACGCATCGAAGCCGAGCTCCTCGATCTCGCCCCGGCCGATGCGGCCGCCTATCGGGCGGCGGCGGCGCTCGAAGTGGAAATCCTCGCGAAGATCGCCCACGCGGCGTACAAACTCCTCGACCAAATCACGTTCTTCACGACGGAGAGCCGGGAGTGTCGTGCTTGGCCAATCGCTCGTGGGACGGCCGCCGTCGATGCCGCCGGCGATATCCACAGCGACATGCGGGACCACTTCGTGCGCGCCGAAGTCGTGTCGACCAGAGACCTGCTGTCCACGGGTTCTTGGGCGGCAGCGCGCGACAGAGGTCGGGTCCGGCTGGAAGGTCGAGCGTACGAGGTGCGCGACGGCGACGTCATCACCTTTCGGTTCGGGTCCTGACCCGACCGGTTCCCGCGCCCCATTTTCTGGCACCCAGATTTCTCATCGGTTTGTCGAATTCGAGTTGTGGGGATGAGGTAGCTAAGTCGCGCATCGAAAACTGGCAGCAGCCAAATGTGAACATGGTGGAAATGTCATGCCTTCGGCAGCGGGGTCCTTTCATAGTGTGTTTATCCCCTCCATCGACACCTTGAACGGACGGATCGAGGAGTTGAACTAGCAACGGCGTCGGATCTGGCAGAACAGCACGCCGCAAAACGGCTTCGGCGACACCGGGCGGAACGCGCTCGCGTCCATCGAAAAAGAATTGGAAGAGCTGTATACGATGAAGCGTGAGATGATCGCCAAAGCGGCGGCGCCGGCTCGCCCCGAGGCTCGGACGGCCCGACGGTCCGGACCGGGCGTCCCGCCTGGATTTTTTCGAGACGCCTAACCGCCCGATCGAAACTCCGCCACCTTCTCCCTCAAGCTTTTCGCCGGCCCGCCCAAAACACGTCGTCTCCTCGTTTTTTTCAATGCAATTCACACTGGCATTCGGGAGAATCGTCGAGGTTGCCACTCTCTGGTAGAATCGAGCGGATGTAGGAGCAAAACCAAATATTCTGCTCCTTCCTGTCTCGCCTTGATGCGAGACCTGGGTATTACCCCTGTCCGGAGGAGGGAGAACGTTGAAGAAGGCGTACGAAATCGTCTTCATCCTGCACCCCGATCTCGAGGAAGCGCAGGTGCAGGCGTCCATCGATCGAATCAGCACGCGCATCACGGAACGCGGAGGCACTGTTACGTCCGTCGAGCCGTGGGGTAAGCGCAAGCTGGCCTACTCGATCCAGAAACTCCGCGAAGGTACCTACGTCCTAATCCGCTTCGAGCTCGAGTCGCTCAAGGTTCAGGATTTGCGGAACTCGGTCGCTTTGGTCGAGGAAGTCATTCGCTTCGCCATCACTTTGGCGGTGCCCGTGCGACCTCGCCCGAAAGCACCGGAGACGCCTAGCGAGCCTGTAGAGACGGTGGCCGCCGCGGTTCCCGCGGAAGCCACCGGAGGTGGGTAGCTCATGTTGAATCGTGTCGTCCTCATCGGGCGGCTCACGAGAGATCCGGAGTTGCGGTACGTGCCGAGCGGTCATCCCGTCGCGACGTTCACCGTCGCGGTCGACCGACCGTTCGCCAATCAACAGGGCGAACGCGGTACGGACTTCATTCCGATCGTGGCTTGGAGAAAGCTGGCGGAACAGGCGTCGCAATACCTTTCCAAGGGACGGCTGGTCGCGGTCGAAGGCCGGTTGCAAATTCGCGACTACGAAACGCAGGACGGCCAAAAGCGCCGCGCCGCCGAAGTGGTCGCTGACGCGATCCGGTTCCTCGACAAGGGCAAGGGATCCGGCGCAGCAGGTGCGCAGGCGATGCCCGATGACGTTGGGCCGATGCCGACGCCCGAAGACGACGAGGACGTTCCGTTCTAACGAGGTCGTTGGCGGGAATCGATCGATTCCCGCCAACGACGAATTCATGTTCTCGATGACGACACGGAGGAGATTCGTATGGCAGAACGTGAGAGGCGGGAACGGAAGCGCGACTACCGGGGACGGCGTCCGCGTCGTAAGATCGCCGCGATTCGGGCGGCTGACGCCAAGTACGTCGACTACAAGGACGTCATGACGCTGCGACGCTACATGTCCGACCGCGGCAAGATCTTGCCGCGCCGCGTCACGGGCAACAGCGCGAAGGTGCAGCGGGCGATCGCGCAGGCGATCAAGCGCGCCCGCGAGCTGGCGCTTCTGCCGTACACGTCGGCGTAGCGCCGACGCGAGCGAAAACCCGCGAGAACCGATTCAACGTGAAGTCGTCGAAGCGGCCCCTGCCGGAGCGGACCCGCGACACGACCGAAGGCGCCCTGCTGGCCGCGCTGACGGCGCTGGTCGGGTTGTTGATTCTGTTCTTCGGTCAACTCGGCCTGGTGGCCGCGCCCCTTCCGTTGTTCGTTTTGACCTATCGTCGGGGACCCCGGATCGCCGGTCTCAGTGCCGTCGTAGCCGGCCTCGTCTTGTCTCCGCTCATCGGTTTTCCAGGCGGGCTTCTGTTGGTCGCCGCGTTCGCGCCCATGGGCATCCTCCAAGGTGTCGTCGCGCGGGCGGATCGACCGGGCGGGCCCACGAAGGCGGTCGCTTTTGGACTGATGGCCGGGATCTGTTCCGTGATGCTCGGGCTCGTCGTCGCTAGAATCGTGACGAATATAGATCCAATCGCCGCTTCCATCGAGGCGCAGGTAAAGGCGCTCGAATGGTCGGCGGGCATGGCGCGCAGCATGAATCTGCCGGCCAGCCAAATCCAGCAGCTCGAACAGTTGTCCGTCCGCCTCCCGGATCTCGCGCGGTTGCTGCTTCCGGGAATGCTCCTCCTCAGCACGTTGCTGTGGTCGTACGGCTCGTACACGCTTGCCCGCGCGATCATGGGCCGCCTGGGCGTCACGTTGCCAGGGTTCTCGCCGATTTTGACTTGGCGCCTTTCCCTGCTGTGGGGGATCTTTTTGATCGCTCCGATGATGCTCGGGATCGCCATACAAGGCGCGGCACCGCAAATCGCGACCGTGCTCGTCGGAAACGCATTCATCTTGAGTGTCGTAACCTTCGCGTTCTTCGGCGTGTTGACGATGCTGACGTATCTTCACAGCCGCGGCGTGCCGAAGAGCGGTCGTGTCCTCAGCGTCATCGCCGTATTCGCCTTGGAAGACCCGGGGTTGTTCTTGATGGCCCTTCTCGGTGCCATTGACCTCTGGTTCGATCTCCGCAAAGTCGGCCCGCGAGCGGTGTCCTTGAAAGAGAGCGTGGAAGAATCATGAAGTTGATCTTAGCGCAGGACGTCCCCTCGCTGGGGAAGGTCGGCGACGTCGTCGACGTCAAGGAAGGGTATGCCCGTAATTTCCTATTGCCACGGGGGCTGGCCCGCGAAGCTACGGCGGGGCAAATGAAGTCGCTGACGCTCGCGCACGAAGCCAAGGAGCGACGCCACAACCGGGAATTGGAAGACGCTCAACGCCTCGTCGCCGCACTTCAAGAGAAGGCAGTCGAGGTCACGGCCAAAGCGGGCGAAGGCGGCCGTCTGTTCGGGTCGATCACCGCCGCGGATGTCGCGGATGCGCTGTCGCGCCGCGGCTTCGAAATCAGCAAGAAGCAGATCTCCCTGGAAGATCCAATCAAGACGATCGGTTCATACAAAGTAGACGTAAAGGTCAGCCACGGGCTGCACGCGACGGTGACGTTGCACGTCCAGCCGGTGGCGTCGAGCTAGAGGAGCGATTTGGCCACGCGCAGGACGAGAGAACGACGGAAGGCGGAAACGCCGCCCACGCGCGCGGAGATGAAGCGCCGCGTCGGAGCCTTGTTCGGCGTCCTCAGCGACGTTTACGGGTCCGATCGCGTCGTCATGCGCGCCGGCAAGCTGGAGGCGCTCTCGCTGATGCGCTCCGGTCGGCTCTCCGATCGCGTGCTCGCGCTGCAGCGCTTGGTGTACGAGGATCCGACGATTCAGGAGCCGCCGCGCGACGCCGACATTCCGAGCATCCTCGGCGAGCTGGAAGAAGAGATTGCCGACCTGATGACGCAGAAGCGCGTCGAGGACGACCTGGAGCGACGCGTCCAAGAGCGCATGAACATGCGCCAAGACGAGTATCTGCAGGAAATCAAGATGCAGTTGCTGCGTGAGGGTGCCGGGCCGGAGAACACGGCGACCAAGAAGAAGTTGGAGGAGCTCGAAGGTCTCGACCGCGTTCGCTTGTCGCAGTCGGCTCTGGAGGCGTTACGCCCGCGCAAGCTGAAGGACGTCGTCGGTCAATCGCGCGCGATTCGCGCGATTCTCGCCAAGCTGGCGACGCCGTACCCGCAGCACGTCATCCTCTATGGCCCGCCGGGAGTCGGGAAGACGACCGTCGCGCGGCTCGCGCTCGAGGAGGCGAAACGCCTGCCGTTTACGCCGTTCGCGGAAACGGCGCCCTTCATCGAGGTCGACGGATCGACGCTCCGCTGGGACAACCGAGAGGTTACGAATCCCTTGCTCGGATCGGTGCACGATCCGATCTATCAAGGATCGCGACGCGATTTCGCGGACACCGGTGTGCCGGAGCCGAAGCTCGGCTTGGTGACGCGCGCGCACGGCGGCGTCTTGTTCATCGATGAAATCGGCGAGATGGACCCGACGTTGCACAGCAAGCTGCTCAAGGTGCTCGAGGACAAGCGTGTGTTCTTCGAGTCGTCCTACTACGATCCCGAAGATGCGAACGTGCCGGCGTACATCAAGCGGTTGTTCGAGCAGGGCGCGCCGGCCGACTTCGTGCTCATCGGCGCGACGACGCGCGAACCCGATGAGATCAACCCGACGTTGCGGTCCCGCTGCACGGAGGTGTTCTTCGACCCGCTGAGCCAGCAGGACATTGAGCGCATCGTGCGGCAATCGGCAAAGCGGCTATCGGTCCCCCTGGAGCCGAAGATCCCGTCGATGATCGCGGGCTACACGATCGAAGGCCGGCGCGCCGCGAACCTCATCGCGGACGCCTACGGCGTCGCCCTCTATCGGCGTCGCTCACGAGGCGGAAAGACGCGGATCACGCAGTCGGATCTGCTCGAGGTAATCCGCGCCTCTCGTCTGACGCCGTACGCGCCCGCGCGCGCGAGCGAGACGCCGGAAACCGGCCGGGTCTTCGGTCTCGGCGTGTATCAGTTCCTCGGCTCGATCATCGAGGTCGAAGCGGCGATCTTCCCGGCGACGGTGAAAGGTCGCGGCCAGATCCGCTTCAACGAAACGGCCGGTTCGATGGCGAAGGATTCCGTCTTCAACGCGATTTCCGTATTGCGCCGGATCCTCGGCATCGACCTTACGTACCAGGACGTTCACGTCAACGTCATCGGCGGCGGGATGATCGACGGGCCGAGCCTCGGACTCGCCATTACCTTGGCGCTGGCCAGCGCGTCGCAAGAGCGACCGGCTCTCCAGACCGTAGCGGTAACGGGAGAAGTGAGCATTCAAGGTCGCGTGAAGGGCGTGGGTGGGATCGCCGAAAAGATCTATGGCGCCCGTCAGGCCGGAATGCGAAAGGTTATTCTGCCGTACGAAAATCGAAATGACGTCCCGACGGACGCCCCCGGCATTCAAGTCATCCCCGTACAATCCGTGGAAGAAGCGATTCCGCACGTGCTCGCGCCTTCGAAAGCACGGACGCCGCGGGGACGCGGCAAAGAAAGTGATCTCGCGACGCCCTTACCTCGCTCGCACGCTACGCCGCCGACTCGCCGTAGTCGCTTGTAGGCGCCACATTGACGCGGCTCCGCCGCGTTTCCCCACAGGTTCATATCGGCCATCGTCGAATTCCGCCGAAAATTGAAGGCGCTTCCCTTTGGCGCGCGGTTCGCGAATTTCGACGGCACGAACCGTCACGGAGGCATTCACACGTCGTACACAGGTTATGCTCACCGCATCCCCGGAACATTCGTGGAAATTAACACCCTCCGAACAAAGAAACCCCCAGCCCCGAAGTCAAATTCATTGTCATTGGAGAGTAATAACGTTTGGCGGCGATGAATTCGGAGATGGATTTGAAGCGCGAACATATGTTTGCTACCATGGCTAGCGAGAGGTGGCATAGGTGTCGCTAGCTTTGGCTGATCGCGTTCCGCCCCAGAATCTCGAAGCGGAGATGGGCGCCCTCGGGTCGATGCTGCTCGATCGCGATGCGATCGCGCGCATTGTCGAGCTGTTGCAGCCGTCCGACCTTTACCGAGATGCGCACCGTTTGATCTTCGAGACGATCGTCGGGTTGTTCGAGCGCGGTCAACCCGTCGACCTGATCACCGTTACCGATCGGCTGCGCGATGCCGGCCGCCTCGAGGATGTCGGCGGCGCGGGATACATCGCGGCGCTGCTGAACAGCGTACCGACGGCCGCCAACGCCGAGTACTACGCGAAGATCGTCCTTCAGAAGTCAATGCTCCGGCAGCTCATCCACGCGGGCACGAAGATCGCGCACCTTGGCTACGAAGGCGAGGAGGACGTCGAAGTCCTCGTCGATCGCGCCGAGAAGCTCGTGTTCGGCATCGCCCAGCGGCGCACGACAGTCGATTTCCAACCCGTGCGCGATATCTTGAAGGAAACGATGGAGCGCCTCGATGCGGGGTTCGATCGAGGCACTATCACCGGTGTGCCGACCGGCTTCAAGGAGCTCGACGAGATGACCGGAGGCCTGCAGTACGGGGACCTCGCCATCGTCGCGGCGCGCCCCTCCATGGGGAAATGCCTGAAGCACGACGCGCTGATCACTGATACGCGCACAGGCGATGTCCGCACGATCGAGGAGATCGTGCGCGCGAAGGACGTGCGCCTGCTCAGCCTGGATGACCGCGCACGGCTCCGGGAACGCACTCCGTCCGCGTACGTCGACGATGGCGTCAAGCCGGTCTTTCGCGTCCGCACCGCCGTGGGGCGTCAGGTAGAAACGACGGTCACACACCCGTTCCTCACCCCCGACGGGTGGAAGCCGCTCGCGCACCTCCGGGTCGGCCACTACATCGCTGTGCCCGCGCGCGTGCCGGTCTTCGGAACGCTGGACTTGCTGTCGTACAAGGTCCGGCTCGTCGCCTATCTGGCCATGGGAAGACTCCCCGCCGATCCGGAGGTGAGCCGCGACTTCCTCGACGCCGCGACGGCGGCCGCCGCGGTGCGCGCCGCTGTCAGGGCTCCTGTGGCCGCAGGCACAGCCGCCGAATCGAACGGCCCTCTACCCGTTCTCTTGCCGATCCCGCCGAGCGGCGATGCCGAGCTCGCGCAGCAGACTGTCGCGGACATCGCGCGCGAGTTCTCGGAGCTGGAAGCGCCCGAGTCGGCAAGGCGGCTGCCCCGGATCGTCTTCCAACTCAACCGCTCCAAGGTGTGCGTCCTGCTCAATCGGTTGCTGGCCTGCGGCGCTCGCTGGGAAGGCGAGGAGGCGGCGACGCCGATCGTCGTCGACTTTCCGTCCGCCACCCTGGCGCGGCAGGTTCAGCACCTGCTCCTGCGCCTTGGCGTCGTCGCGGCGTGGGACGGCGAGGCGCGGCTCGAGTTGCGCCGAGAGGCGTCCATCAAGTTGCTGCAAACGTCGGGTATCTTCGGCTGGGACAAGCTTCGCCAGTGGGCGCGGTTCGCATCGACGATGCTGCTTGAGGAGTCGGATATCCTGTGGGATACGATCGTGTCGATCGAGCACATCGGCGGTCATCAGGTCTACGACTTGACGGTGCCCGACGTGCACAACTTCGTGGCGAACGACGTCTGCGTGCACAACACGACGTTCTGCTTGAACATCGCGCAGTACGCCGCCGTCCACCATCAGCTTCCGATCGCCGTTTTCTCCTTGGAGACGAGCAAGGAGCAGCTCGTACAGCGCATGTTGTGCGCGGAAGCCGGCGTCGACGGCCAACGCATGCGACGGGGATTTCTTTCGGAGATGGACTGGCGGCGCATCGCGCGCGCCATGGGGGTATTGAGCGAAGCACCCGTCTACATCGACGATTCGGCGAATCTGTCGGTCATCGAGCTGCGCGCGAAGGCGCGCAAGCTCAAGGCCGAGCACGGTCTGTCGTTGATCATCATCGACTACGTCCAGTTGATCCAATCGTACAAACGCAATGAGAACCGGACGCAAGAGCTCAGCGAGATCGCGCGCGGGATCAAATCTCTGGCCAAGGAGCTACATGTCCCGATCATCGCGATCTCCCAGTTGTCGCGGGCCGTGGAGGCGCGGGAGTCCAAGATCCCGATGTTGTCGCACCTTCGCGAGAGCGGCGAGTTGGAGCAAATCGCGGATCTCGTCATGATGCTGTATCGCGAGGACTACTACGATCAAGACCGTGCCCGCAAGGAAGGGAAAGAGAACACGGCGATGCTGCGCATCGCCAAACATCGCAACGGACCGACGGACGACATCGAGTTGTTCTTCCACAAAGAACATTCCCGGTTCGCGAGCCTCGACAAGAAGCACGCCGCGGGTGCTTAGAACGGCCCGCCCGAGGCCGTCCGGCGCCGTCGATTGTCCGCGTCGCGGCAATGCCGCGACGCGGACAATCGAAGGTAGAGTTTGTCGTCGGCACCGATATCAAGTGAAAGGTCAGCCCAATATCCCAGCTATAAAGCAAGCTCTTGAAGTGTATGACTTTAAAAACGCTAATCCCAAGATGAAGCTCTGGGAGATTGGGAACGCAATACCCAAGCTACAAATGGGAAATAAAATCAAACCAGGGGATACAGAGAGCGAAATAGCCGATAAGAAGAATGTACTGGCTGCTACAGTAAGTCGATATCTACGAAGGGCGGAAGAATCAATACAAAAACCCCCTGACCAGCCCCCATCGAGTGATCCAGGTGGAATTTTAGTGAGCCATCGCAGCCGCGCCGGCTCCTGAGCTGATCAGGGACTTTGCCAATGGCACCGTCTCTGGGGCTGGCGGCCGGTAGCCCAGCGCGGAATGCGGCCGTACCCGGTTGTAGTGCCGGCGCCATGCCTCGCTCAGCACCTGCGCCTCCCGCAGCGTGTTGAACACCTCGCCGTTCAGCAGTTCGTCGCGCAGCTTGCCGTTGAAGCTCTCGACGTAGCCGTTCTCCCACGGGCTCGCCTTCTCGATGTAGGCAGTGCGTGCACCCACGCCGGCGATCCAAGCCTTCACCGCCTCGGCGATGAACTCCGGCCCCTGGTCCGAGCGGATATGCGCGGGCGTCCCGTGTGCGAGGAACAGGTCGGCCAGCACGTCGATCACGTCCGACGAGGTCAGCCTCCGTCCTACGCGGATCGCCAGCGCCTCACGCGTGAACTCGTCCACCACGCACAGCATCCGGAACTTCCGCCCGTCCCGCGTCCGATCCTCGACGAAGTCGTAGGCCCAGACATGGTTCGCCCGCTCCGGCCGCAGCCGGAGGCACGACCCATCCGCCAGCCACAGCCTGCCGCGTTTCGGCTGCCGCTGCGGCACTTTCAGCCTCTCCAGACGCCAGATCCGCTCCACCCGCTTGCGGTTCACAGGCCAGCCCGCCCGCCGCAGCGACGCCGTGATCCGGCGATATTCGTATCGCCCGTAGCGCTTCGCCAGCTCGATGATGTCGGCCGTCAGTCGGGCCTCGTCGTCCGCTCCGCGCGGCACCTTCCGCTGCGTCGAGCGGTGCTGCCCCAGCACCGCGCAGGCTCTGCGCTCGGAGATCCCGATCTCGCGCACCACATGCTCGACGCAGGCCCGGCGCCGCGCGGGGCTCAGTATTTTCCCGAGGCGGCTTCCTTCAGGATGACCTTCTCCAGCGTCAGGTCAGAGACCGCCTTGCGCAGCCGCGCGTTCTCACGCTCGAGTTCCTTCAGCCGCTTCACCTGGTCCAGCTTCAACCCGCCGAACTCCGCCCGCCAGCGATAGTACGTCGGCTCCGTCACGCCGATCGCTCGCACCGCATCGGCCACCGTCTTGCCCTGGCCGACCAGCACCTCCGCCTGCCGCAACTTCGCGACAATTTCCTCAGGCGTGTGCGCCTTCTTCCGCCCCATCCCCCATTCGTTGCCGCCCGACTACATCACCGGCGGACTACTTCTAGGGGGGCAGGCCAGCGGCGACAATAGCCAATTCGAGCAAAACTGAGATTTGGCTGGGGGGGAAGGATTCGAACCTTCGACCTTCGGGTCCAAAGCCCGACGTCCTACCGCTAGACGACCCCCCAGCGTCCTTTCATTGTAGCGACTGGCGCAACGGAAGCGCTCCCGTGCTTCAACACGGCCTCCGCGTTCGACGCCTAAGCGAACAGTCGCGAACGAATCCCTCGTGCGCCATCAGCCAACGTTTGCGTTCCAGGCCGCCGCCGTAGCCGACGAGGCGACCGTCGGCGCCGATCGCGCGGTGGCACGGCACGACGATCGCGATCGGGTTGGCGCCATTCGCCGCGCCGACCGCGCGCACGGCGTCCGGTCGGCGAAGCCAACGGGCGACGTCGCCGTAGCTTGCCGTCGCGCCATACGGGATCCGCATCAACGCGTTCCAGACCTGCTGCTGGAATGGCA